>Ga0316204_10012331_pt1 | contig 10455 bp, 14 predicted proteins | sample 6monrhotite_MG_2_FD_205661 | JGI IMG/M metagenome (GOLD analysis project Ga0316204, IMG submission 205661) | Microbial mat bacterial communities from mineral coupon in-situ incubated in ocean water Damariscotta River, Maine, United States -... | ecosystem: Environmental > Aquatic > Marine >... | reverse complement strand
ACTCCTTCCCCACCACCGCGGAGACGATCGACCTCGACCCGGACGAGTTGGGCGCCTTCGTCGATCAGCTGGAGTCCTAGGGCGCGACGAGCCGATAGCGAGATCCGACGACACTGGGCCCGTAGCGCCCCGGGGCAAACGCGTCGGCGAGGGCGGCCTTTGCCCGCCAGCCGGTGCAGTGGCCCGGCGCGATGATCCGTGGATCGACCCGTTCCGCCAGATCTCGAACGGTGTCCCCGATGCGAAGTTCCATGGCGGCACCGGCGAGGTGGTACCCACCGAGCACGACGTCCATCGGCTCGCCGGGGAAGAGGTCCATGGCCCCCAGACAGGCGTTCACGACCCCCGCGTGCGAGCACGCCGACAGCACGGTCACGCCCCGCCCCTTGACGTGTGTGGCCAGGAATCGTTCGTCGAGGATCAACGGATCCGCGACACACTCATCGCCGCGGAAAGTGTGGTGACCAACGAGACCCGTCTCGTACTCGGTGACCCGGGCAATCTCTCCGCTGCCCACGAACAGGCCGGCCAGAACATGAGTGTCGGCATTACGCACCACCACTCCTCCGGCCGCTTCGATCGCCTCGAAGGAGGGCTCCGGTGGGAGAAGCGCCATCACCCCGGTCGGCAATTGCACGCCGCGTTGGTCCGGCCGATCGGGATGCAGGTCGACGACCGGCGCAGACAGTCCTGCCGCGGCACGGGCCGCCGCAATCGCTTCCACCACCACCGGGAAACCCGCCGAGTGGTCGGCGTGCCAGTGGGAAAGGAACACCGCCTCTATCTCGGACAGATCGATGCCGAGTCGCTCAGCGTTGTCGAGCCAGACATCGCCGTAGGGGCCGACGTCGAACAACATCGTGCGTGTCTCTTCGCCCCGCACGCCGCGCAACAGAACCGAGAACCCGTGGCATGCGACGCACAGGTGATCGAATACCGGGATGCAATCGTGTCCCTCGTGCTGACGGCTCGCGGGATGGCGGTGAAGCAGCGAAACGAGTTCGGGCAACTGGTCGATCCCGGCATCGACGCTGGAGAGCGTGTCGGTCTCGTTGTCGACGACGATGGTCATCTCGAGTTGGTCAAGGGGGCCGAATCCGGTCAGTGGCATGGTTCATGATCGCGCATGCCGTCGCCGGATGCTTTGGTCAACGGTGATTCGAGTGCGAACATGCGATGTGAACTCCAACGACTATCTCTCATCCTTCCGAGCCGACGGGGCCCGCATCCTGAGCATTGCCGACGGCGACCTGGGCGCACCCGTTCCCTGCTGCGAGGGATGGACGCTCGGCGATCTCGTCGGCCACGTGAGCATGGTGCTCACGATGATCAACACCGTGGTGGAGACCGGTGCTCCACCTGCGGAACGACCCATCGTCCCGGAGGGCCCAGGCGTGGCTGCCGCCTGTGCTGAAGCCTTCAGCCGGCTCGATGCCACACTGGCCGCCACCGACCCCGACACAGAAGGCTGGAATTGGTCCTCCGGCCCGCAACAAGCCGCCTTCTGGTTCCGTCGGGTCGCCCACGAACTCGCGATCCATCGATGGGACGCCGAGGCGGTCATCGGCGATTGCCGGCCGATCGACCCGGTGCTGGCCAGCGACGGGATCGACGAATGGTTCGACGTCTTCCTCCGGCGAGGCGCCGGGCGCTCAGTGACGCCGATCAACCCCGGCGGCACCATCCACATCCACTGCACCGACACCGAGGGTGAGTGGTGGGCGGCCATGACCGACAGCGAAGTCGAACTCGAGCGGGAGCACAAGAAGGGCGATGTCGTTGCCCGCGGCGGCGCATCCGACCTCCTGCTCGTCCTCTGGGGTCGACAGGATCCATCAGCCGTCGAGGTGCTCGGCGACGCCCCGGTGCTCGACGCGTGGATCGCGGCGGCGGGAGGCTGATCGATGAGCGCCGCAGAGACACCGACCTGGGAACGGGTTCGGCTGGACCATCCGGCGGATGGCGTTGCCCGCATCACGCTGACGCGACCCGAGGCGGCCAACGCCCAGGACTACTCGATGTTGTCCCAGCTCAATGAGGCGTTCGACATCGCAGCCCAGGACGAGGACTCACGCGTGATCGTGCTCGCCGCCGAAGGGAAGCACTTCTCCTCGGGCCACGACACGTCCGCCCTCGATCCCGATATGGCCGACTTCCCCACGATCGGGACGCAGTGCCACTTCGACGCCGATGGCGCCGAGGGATACATGGCCCGCGAGGCCGAGATGTACGTCGGACTCTGCTGGCGGTGGCGAAACATCGCCAAGCCCACGATCGCCCAGGTGCAGGGCAAGGTCATCGCCGGCGGACTGATGCTGGTCTGGCCGATGGACATGATCGTGTGTTCTGAGGACGCGACGTTCAGTGATCCGGTCGTCGCGTTCGGTGTGAACGGCCATGAGTACTTCACCCACCCGTTCGAGGTCGGTGCCCGTCTCGCCAAGGACATGCTGTTCACCGGTCGGTCGATCGATGCGGAGGAAGCCCTGCGGGCCGGGATGGTGAGTCGGGTCGTGCCGAGGGACGATCTGGAGACCGAGACACTCGCCCTGGCCGCACACATCGCCAAGCGGCCGATGTTCGGCCTGACGCTGGCGAAGCAGTCGGTGAACAACTCACTCGACGCCATGGGCATGTACACGGCGATCCAGTCCGCGTTCGGACTCCACCATGTCGGCCACAGTCACAACATGCGGCTCTACGACAGCCTGATCAACCCGGCCGGGTTGAAGGTGATCCGCGACGAGGCCTGATCTACGTGCTGTCGTTGCCCTCGAGGTGAGGAACGGACTCGTCGAGTGAGTTGTGGGGCTGCGCTTCGCCCGCGAACCACACCCCTGCCAACGCTGTGTCGGAAGCGTCATCGAGCCCGCCGGTCATGACGCTCGTCGTCTCCGGAGTGTCGGCGGCGCGGAAGAACAGCGTGCTACCGCATCGGGCCGTCCACTCGATATTGCACATCGCCGCAGAGGCACTGGCCGGTGCGGCCCTGGGAAGTCTCGCTCATTCCGGCACGCCAGCGCCGCAGCCTTCTCAACGAGCTGGCAAAATCATGGATCCCCGAATAGCCGAGAGGCCCCCGCATGCCCGTGACGAACGGCGTTGCCGACTACACAGATCTCATGACCAACTTCCGCCGCGGCCACGCCAAGGCGGATCCGGACATCCTGGCCGACGTGCTCGGCGACGGCTTCGAATGGCACACCCACTGGTTCGAGGCCACTGACCCCCAGACGACGGGTCGTGTCATCTGCGGGATCGACGACATGGTCGCGGAGTTGCAGTACCGCAAGGAGAACTGGACCGACGTTCGATTCGACGACCTGCGGGAACAGTTCTCGCCCGGCTTGGTGACGCAGACCTTCACCATCTCGGGTCTCGACAACGGTGTGCCGTTCGCGAACGCTGCGGTCGACCTCTACACCGTCACCGATGACGACAAGATCACGAAGAAGGACACCTACTGGAAGTACGCCGCACCGGCGAGGCCTGGGCGATGACCACGAACGACGACGGGTTCGGCGAACATCTCGACCAGGTCCTCATCGGCCGACGTCATGGCTGACCTGCGGTGACGCGTCCCAGAACGATGACAGCCCAGTCGCCCTCGATCTTCCGATCCGTCTCGACGAGCGGTCCGAGAAACTCCGCGACCTGATCACACTGCCGGGGGGTGATACCACTGAGAACGAGGTGGCCTCCATCGGCCACCTGAGCCGCCAGCTCATCGGCGAGAGCGACGATCCCGGCGCGGGCGATGTTCGCGAGGACGAGGTCGAACGGTCCGGGGATCGCGCCCATGTCGGCACCAGTCGCATGGACACGATCCGACATGCCGTTGAGCGACGCATTGCGATCGGTCGCCTCGACCGCCTCGGGTTTGCGGTCGACGCCGATGCAGGAGGCCGCGCCGAGACGAGCAGCGGCGAGCGACAGAACGCCGCTCCCACAACCGACATCGAGAACCCGTTCACCGCCCATGATCCTCTCGATCAGGTCCTCGATGATCATTCGTGTCGTGGGGTGGTGGCCGCTCCCGAAGCCCCCAGGGCCCAGCTCAATGAGATTCGCGAGCCCCGCTCGGTCATGCTCGGACCAGGCCAGGCACACGCTCAGCCGGTCGCCGAAGGTCACCGGCACCGTGTTCCGTTCCCATGCGATGAGACCGGCCCCTCGGTCCGGTCTGGTCACGGCCATGTAGCCAGCGGCACGCAGCCTGGCAGCGCTCGATTCGGTCGACCACTCGTCGACCACCGCGGCAAGTGCGACCAACCGGTCACCGCCGGGAGCGGCGATGTCCACGATCTCGGCCCCGAACTGGTGAAGCACCGCGCTGAGGGTCGCGAGTTCCTCTCGGCTGGTGGCAATGGCGAGCACGACGACAGCATCCCGATATCGACGCCCGACCACAACCCGAACTGCGCGAGACTGTGAGCATGTTGCGATTGGGAACCGTGGTGATGGGAGCCGAGGACGTCGAACGAGCGGCCGCGTTCTGGGCGGCCGTGTTCGACTATGAGATCGTCGGGTTCGACGAGGCGGAGAACGACTTCACGATCCTCGTCCCCCACGACCGGATCGGCACGAGAATCGCGCTGCAGCGGGCCGAGACCCCTGTGCAGGATCATCCGCGGGTTCACATCGATCTCGTGGTCGACACGGCCGAGGAACAGCGATCGGAGATCGACCGCCTGGTCGCCTTGGGCGCAACGGTCGCGATGTGGGACTCCTATCCCGCCGACCCGTCGCACGCGGACTTCGTGGTCATGGCCGACACGGAAGGCAACCGCTTCTGCATCGTCGATGCCGGCCACGGCTGACCCGACGCTCAACGAGTTCGAACCGGCATCGGATGCCATGGCAAGATTCGGGACATGACCGCTATCGAAACCGGAACCGACGATCTCCTGGCCGAACGGATCGGCCATCTGGGCGTGATCACCTTCAACCGACCCGAACGGCGCAACGCACTCTCGAATGCGATGTACCACGGTTTCCAGGCCGCCCTCCCGGCGATGGCCCTGGATCCCGAGATCCGCGTCGTGATGATCACCGGCGCGGAGGGCGCCTTCTGTGCCGGGGGCGACGTCAAGGGCATGCACGCATCGAACTCTTCGGGTGCGGCGCGAGAGGGTCAGCCTGCCACTTCCGACGATCGACTCGCGTATCTACGGATGCGGCAACGGTGGGTCAGCGAGGCGATTCACAATCTCCCGAAGCCGGTCATCGCTGCAATCCCCGGCGCCGCGGCCGGCGCCGGACTGTCGATCGCCCTGGCTGCGGATCTGAGAATCGCCGCCGAGCGGGCGCTGATCGTGACCGCGTTCGCCAATGTCGGGGCCTCCGGCGACTTCGGCGGCAGTTGGTTCCTCACCCATCTCGTCGGTGCTGCGAAGGCCAAGGAGCTCTACTTCACCTCCCCACGGCTGACCGCGGCCGATGCGGCAGATCTCGGCATCGTCAACACGGTCCTCGCCGATGACGGGTTCGCCGAGGCGGCGTTGGACTACTGCCACCAACTCGCCGAGCGTGCCCCGATTGCGCTGCGCTACATGAAGGAGAACATCAACCGCGCCGCACATGCCGATCTCCCGACGGCGCTCGATGCCGAGGCGGCCAACATGGTTCACACCATGCAGACAGCGGACCACAAGGAGGCCGCCGCCGCGTTCGTCGAGAAGCGTCCACCGAAGTTCATCGGGGGCTGATCCATCACGCCATGGTGATCGTCCGGGAGTTCGATCGGACCGATCAACCCCGCGTCCGCCGTTTGATCCTCGACGGACTTGCCGAGCGTTGGGGCGCCGAGTTCGACGAGTCGTTCAACCCCGACCTCGACGACATCGCGGCGACCTACGTCGACGATGGAGCAACGGTGGTCGTCATCGAACTGGGCGGGGACGTGGTGGCGACCGGCACATTGCTGCCGCGCGAGGGCCGAGCCGGCCAGTTGGTACGCATTTCCGTCGACCCCGCCAGGCGGCGACACGGCCTGGGCCGACAGGTCGTCCTCGAACTGGTCGGGCGCGCCCGCCAGTCAGGAATGACCGAACTCCGCATACAAGCCGACACTCCCTGGCATTCGGCGGTGGCGCTCTACCGCTCGTGTGGCTTCGAGATCGTGGCTCACGACGATGTCGACACCGAGCTTCGCATGGCACTCGACTGATGGTCGGCTATCGAGACGTGACCGATCCCGCCGGCGAGTCGGTCGAGCTGGCAACGGCCCATCATGCGCTGCTCGCCGCCCTGCGCGCCTCCCCCGACTCGGACCCCGGGGCGCCGTCACGACTCGCCGGTTGGACCATCGGGCACGTGCTCAGCCATCTCGCCCGCAACGCCGACAGTCATGTTGCGCTCCTGGCCGGTGAGACGCAGTATCAGGACGGATGGGCGGGCCGCCGCCGTGACGTCGACGCCGGGGCGACGCGAGCGTGGCCCGAGATCGTCGCCGATCTCGCAGGGTCGATCGAAGCGCTCGACCACGCCTACTCCCGCACCGTCGACTGGGATCGCCCTGCGGCCCTGTTGGCCGGCTCCCAGCCCGCAGGCTTCCTCCCCCTCGCTCGCCGCCGCGAGGTCGAACTGCACTGGGTCGATCTGGCCTTCGGCCGCGAACTTGGTGACATCCCCGACGACTTCGTCCTCCGAGATCTCGGGCTCCTCCAAGCCTGGTGGACGAGCAAGAACCGAACCACCGCCGACGCGCTCCCTGCTTCCCTTGATTCCCTCGATCGGCGATCCCGCTGGTGCTGGCTCGTCGGACGGCTCGAAATTGACGGACTCGCCCCCGCTGCGCTCTTCTGAACACGAACCCCGGACCACACGAACGCAGCGAGGTGCCATGTCCACGAACGAGAGCCACGAAGCCCGGATGGCCGCAGCCGGCATCACACTCCCCGACGCTATGCCACCCGCCGGTCTGTACGTCCCCGCCGTCGTGGCCGGCGACCTCCTCCACATCGGCGGGCACGGGCCCATCTCCGACAATGGTCTCGTCACAGGCAAGGTGGGCACCGACCTCGACGTCGACGCGGCGTACGAAGCGGCCCGACTCACCGGGCTTCAATTGCTGGCCGCCGCTCGTGACGTACTCGGCACGCTGGATCAGGTCGTTCGGGTCGTCAAGATCTTCGGCATGGTCAACTGCGCACCGGGCTTCAATCAGACACCCTCGGTCATCAATGGTTGCAGCCAGCTGATGCACGACGTGTTCGGCGACGCCGGCATCCACACCCGCTCGGCAGTCGGCATGGCCGAGCTGCCCTTCGACATCGCGGTCGAGATCGAGGGGATCTTCCAGATCACACCGGGGTGATCGCCATCAGGCTTGCTGGCCGATTCCGCCACGGACAACCCCGGCCTCCACGTTGCGCCACAGGATGCGGTGACTCTCGGGGAGCGGTCGGCTGTTGGGCATCGACAGCCACAGACGGAGGAGAAGACGTGTTCTCGCCGCGACCGGGTCGTCCTCGAACGGGCTTCTCCCGTGATAGGTCTCATGCGAATTCAGGAACTGGATGTCACCGGGCTCCAGGGTCATCTCGAACGAGAGCTCCCCAGCCAGGTCCAACAGCATCGTGAGTGCCTCCGCCTGGGAGTCGGTCAATGCAGGAACGGCACCCGACTCGTGCGCCGCCTCGATGTACGTCAACGAGAAGTGGCTGGTGAACTTGCCATCCCGCACACCGAACACGGGCAACGGATACACGTCGGCCGGGTCATCGGACTCTTCGCCATGACGGCTTCGGTACATCGGCTCGAACAGAACTTCCGCGAGATCCGGTCGACGGGTCACCATCTCGTTCATCACCGACACCGAACTGCAGATCGTGCTCACGCCTCCCGATACTGCCTGACCGAGACAGAGCAAGCCGACCACGTCGGTGCGATCGGTGTGGTGCCGCAACGCCCCGTTGGTGAGTGTTCGGGCGTAGGAGGACAGGAACGGCTTCCCGTCACCCATCGTGGCCTCGGCGATCTGGCCGTACTGTGCGCCGACGCCGTCACCCTCGTCACGGATGAGCCGCATCATTTCGCCGCGCCGGTTCTGGTGAACGGGCGTGCCGAGGGCCAGTCCGAGCCCGAAGTAGATCGTTCGGAGTTGGTCCACCGAGTAGCGCTCGACCGGAAGGCCGCGCAGCTTCAGCAACCCCACACCGTGCTCGAGTTCCTCGCGGATGTCATCGACGAGCGGAGCCAGCGCGCTCACGGGGACGTCGTTCGTCGTGAGCTCATGCCAGGCCATGCCTCGGTCCTCCGCCGAGCGCAGGATCTCCTCCAGCGCCCCGATGTGGGCCGGCCCGAGCTCTCGGATCCATCGTCGGGAACGCGCCAGCTCCTCCCCGTGCCACGCACACGGCGCGTCGATACGGCTGGGCAACATGTCCGCAGCGTAACGCCCGACCTCACGCTGCTCTCGACATGACAGGCGCCTGCCCGTGGCACTAGACCGAACGAGGACAAGGGAGCGAACATGTTGGAAGACCGGTACGGCCTCGAACTGAGCACGACCTCGACGATGGCCCGCGACGCGTACGTCGATGCCGTCGATCGCATTCTCGCGGCCGACGGTGGTGTCGAGGACGCATTGGCGGTCGCTGTCGCCGATGACCCCGATTTCGCCTTGGCCCACGCAGCCATCGGCCGTCAGCACCATGTGATGGCCCGCGGCAAGGAGGCCCGAGCCTCGCTCGAGACGGCCGTCCAGCTCGCGGAGTCGGCGACCGTCCGCGAGCAGCAACATGTCGAGATCCTCAGCAACATCGTGAGTGGTCGGGTTCCTCAGTCACTGGAGCTGACAAAGGAGCACCTTGTCGATCATCCCCGCGACGCCTTCGTCCTGGCACCGGCCTGCGGCGTCTTCGGGTCGATCGGCTTCAGCGGACGGATAGGCCGTGAGCCCGAACAGCTCGCATTTCTCGAACCGCTCGCCGAGCAATACGGCGATGACTGGTGGTTCCAGAGCGTGCTTGCCTTCGCGTTGCTGGAGACCGGCAGCTGGGAGGCCGGTCGAGATCTGGCCCGCCAGTCGCTCGATCAGCGCCCGACCAACTCCCATGGCGCCCACACGCTGGCCCACGCCCTCTACGAGGGCGGCGCCGACAAAGAAGCCCTCGACTTCATGTCTGGCTGGATCCCGAGCGCCGATCGCACGGGGCTACTCCACTGCCATGTCTTCTGGCACTACGCCATGCTGCAACTCATCGACGGCCAGCACGAGGCTGCGGTGCAAACGCTGGAGCAGCACTGTCTCCCGGGAACGACACCGAGTCCATCGATCAATGTACTCACGGATTCGGCCTCGTTTCTCTGGCGCTCCGAACTGGCCGGCCTCCCACGCAACGCCCGTCACTGGGAGATCGTGCGTGACTTCTACGAGGAGAACTTCCGCCGTCCGATCGTGTTCGTGGACGCCCATGCCGGGCTCGCCTATGCCGCGCTGGGGGAGGACGAGAAGCTCGCCGCGACGATCGACCAGCTCCAGGAACTGGGCGAGGCCGGACGACTCCCGGCCGAGACCACCGCAGCGACGCTCACGCGAGCCTTTGCGGCGTATGCCGCCGATGACTGGTCGACCACGATCGAGACACTCGAGCCGGTGATGGGTCAGGTCGTCCGCATCGGGGGCAGCCGGGCGCAGCGCGACCTGGTCACCAACACCCTGCTGGCCGCCTATGTGCAGGACGGTCGAGTGGACGCCGCGCGTGCCTTCATCGCCGCCGAGCACGATCGCAGCCCGTCACACCCGGTCGCCGGTCTCGCCGCCTAGGGTCGAGCCAATGACTCGACTCGGCTACCAGATCCCGAACTACACCTACCCGGGCGTCGACGACGCCGACATCTTCGGCACCGTCGTCGCCCAGGCGAAGGCAGCCGAGGCCGCCGGCTTCGACCGTGTGTTCCTGATGGATCACTTCTACCAACTGCCGGGAATCGGCGCCCCCGGCGAGCCCATGTTCGAGGCGTATTCGCTCCTGTCGGCGATCGCCCAGCACACCAAAACCGTCCGTCTCTCGGCACTCGTCACCGGCAACACCTACCGCCACCCCACCCTGCTCGCGAAGACGATCACCGCACTCGACCATGTCTCCGGCGGCCGGGCCACGCTCGGCATCGGATCCGGTTGGTTCGAACTCGAGCATGACTCCCTCGGCTATGAGTTCAACACGTTCACCGAGCGGTTCAAGAAGCTCGAGGAGTCGCTCCAGATCGTGATCCCGATGCTGCGCGGCGAGACAGTCTCTTTCGATGGCGAGTACTACAAGGTCGTCGATGCGGTGAACTCCCCGGCGCCCATCTCTCGGGTCCCGGTCATGATCGGTGGCAGCGGCGAGAAGAAGACACTCCGCATGGTGGCGCAATACGCCGACGAGTCGAACCTCTCGAGCGGATCCGCCGATGAGATCCCTCGCAAACTCGACGCGCTGGCCGCGCACTGCGAGCGGCTCGGCC
>Ga0316204_10012330_pt1 | contig 10456 bp, 11 predicted proteins | sample 6monrhotite_MG_2_FD_205661 | JGI IMG/M metagenome (GOLD analysis project Ga0316204, IMG submission 205661) | Microbial mat bacterial communities from mineral coupon in-situ incubated in ocean water Damariscotta River, Maine, United States -... | ecosystem: Environmental > Aquatic > Marine >... | reverse complement strand
TGCGGCCACGTCGCTGGGCCAATGAGCACCGAGATAGACGCGTGTCAGCCCCATCAGAGCCAAGAATACCATAGCAAACCCGAAAACATATATGCGGGCTGGTTTGGCTAGGCTGAAAGCCAGCAGAAAGCCGGCAATCCCCAGAATTACGATTGAGTTTGCCATGTGTCCGCTCGGGAAACTGAACGCGTCCACGCCTGAGTAAAGATCCGGTGTCGGGCGGTCGCGGACGAGGATTGCTTTGGTCGCCAAGACACCTAGATAGGTTGCCAGAATCGCGAGTGTAGAAAGCACAGCTGGCCACCAGGCCTGGACAGTCAAGAGTGTGGTCACCAGAACGACAGCGAAGATCGACAGAGCGTTGGCGTCCCCAAAGGATGTAATCGCGACCATGACGTCAGTGAGCGGCGCGCTTCGCATGCCATAAACTACTTCGGCAAGTCCGGAATCCAACGGGGCCAAAAGCCCTCGGGACACCGCTGCAGCGAACGAGACATATGCCAGCAACAAGAATGCGATGATGCTGGCATATCGCCACGATAATGGCCCCTCCGAAAGGGGCTTTATGGTTGCTGGAGAGTCTGTGGCGGCCTGCTCTTCAGCTCCGAAGACCAAGGCATTCAGCCACTTCGGCGTTAATGCGGAAATACGTGGGTATCGTGAAATAATCCCCGACAACCATTTGCGACCAGCTTCAGAATTTCGCGCAAGTAGCGCGGCTCCGAGAACAACAATGGTCAATCCAATCGGAACAGCAGGAATCGGTGTGAGGATGCCGATGGGTACACCGATCAGAATGAGTAACGCTCCGGCCCCGGAGAGGGCTCGCCGCAGAATGAGTTTTCTCTTGCCCATGGCGGGCGACAGGCTTGAACTATCCTTGGTCACGGAACGACCTTCGGTAGTCTTTGAAAAAGATGCGAACGGACAGACCAGGATTAGCGTCGGTCAGGACAAGCTCGGCATCATGTAAATCCGCAATCGCCTTGACGATTGCGAGTCCCAGGCCCGACCCGTTCCCGTGCCGCGACTTGTCCAGACGGTAAAAACGCGTCAGGACCAGAGCTTTTTCTGCTTCCGGAATTCCCGGGCCGTTGTCGCTGACATCCAGCCACGGGCACCCGTTGGCGACCCCAGTCGAGAGGCGAATAATCGCGTTGTCTGGGGCGTGCCGAATAGAGTTTTCGACGAGATTGGCGGCCAGCTGAATTAACAGGTCCCGGTCACCGAAAACCAGTGTGGAATCGTCCGGATTACACGTGATCTCAAGCGACTGTCCTGCCTCTTCGGCAACAGCGGCATAACTTTCGTGAATGGTATCAGCAATGGAAGCCAGAGGAAGGACTTGAAATCGCGACTTGCGGGCGCCCGCTTCGATCTGGGCAATGCGAAGTACGGCATCAAATGTCGTGACGATTCGGGATATTTCGGCGGTCACCCCATCAAGCTTTTCTTGTGCATCTGGCTGTTCGGCCAACTCGCCACGAATTTGCTCGATCTGGATTCCGACCCGATTGATCGGGGTTCGCAAGTCGTGGGCAATGTCCGAACTGACCAGGCGAATGCCATTGACTGTTCCCTGAAGCTTGGAGAGCGCTTCGTTAATGCGTCCGGACAACCGGTCGAGATCGTCATCCTGTCCAGATATGGAAATTCGCCGATCCAGATCACCCTGGGAATAGGCATGCAGTGTCCGTGAAATCTGATCGATACGGCGCTGAGCACGGCGCGCGAGCAAAAACGCGACGAGGCCTGCCAGAACGAGCGTCAGCGCGGTTGCACCCCCGAATGCGGCAAAGACAGCATTCTTTATCGCATCAGATTCTTCATAGCTGCGTCCAACGATCAGGCGAAAGTCACCCATTTGTTGCGTGACAATCCGAAAGCGATCTTCTTCCTCTACACCTAGGCGATCTCCGAAGACGTCACCGTCGAGCAGCGCCGCAGGGTTTGGAAGCCTGTGTCCGGCGAGGCGTTCACCATCAACTGACCCGAACCAGACGACATCGTCTTCCGGGTCGGCACTGCGCGTCGCCTGCACCACAGCATCAATGACCGCCTGCGACCCTTCAGCTTCGAAGACAGTTTCAAACGCCTCCGCCTGCAGGGCTGCGGTTTGGTAGACGCGCTGTTCGAGATCGACATTGATGGTCTGGAAAGCGATCCATCCGGCAATCAGATAGGCTGCGACAAAAGCCGCGGTCAGGGCAATTGCGAAACGAAAATAGGTACTGCGGAAAAAGCTATTCGGGCGCACGAAGCGTATATCCAACGTTCTTGATGGTTTGCAACAACTCAACATCGAATGGCTTGTCGATCTTGGCGCGAAGGCGGCTGATATGGGTTTCAACGACGCTTGTTTGCGGATCGAAATAGAACCCCCAGACGTGCTCGAGCAGCATCGTCTTGCTCAACACTCGACCCGTTGAACGGATGAAGTACTCCAAGAGCGCGTATTCCTTGGGCAGAAGGTAGATCACCTGCCCACCACGGGTGACGCGATGACGGAGCAGGTCCATTTCAAGATCGGCGACGGTTAGCCTTGACTGCTCAGCACTGAGTGCCGGACGTCGGCCAATGGCTGCCAGTCGTGCGGCTAGTTCGGAAAAAGCGAAAGGCTTGACCAAATAGTCATCCGCGCCAGCTTCAAGGCCTTCGACCCGGTCATCGACCCCACTGACGGCCGTCAAGAACAGGACGGGTGTTTCTACGTTTGCCGCGCGCAGCGATTTGAGGACGGACAGGCCATCCATTCCGGGCAACATCCGATCCAGAATAATGGCATCATAGGCATCGCGTTTCGCGAGGGCGAAGCCATCTACGCCGTCGTCCGCCATTTCGACCGCATGCCCGGCACCTATGAGGCCAGCGTGGACGTAGTCGCGGGTCATGGCGTCATCTTCGACCAGAAGCAGTTTCATGAGATGGTTCCTACGCTAGAAAATGAGTGCCCGGCAATACGCCGGGGGGGAGACATCGTCACCGGGCACTCCAGGTTCGGTTTGGTCGACCGAACTACTCGCCGTCGCGGTCGTCCGACTCATCGTCGGCCTCGACCTTGATGATCTGGGCCGTCACGACGTCGATCTCAGCTTCGATTTCCTGCCCGTTGGCGTCGAGCAATTCAACAGAATAGATGTACTGGCCATCTTCCTCTTCGAACTCAGCGGAAATCGCACGCGCACCGGTTTCGGTTTCTGCCGCGCTGATTGCCATCGCCAGGCTGATTGGCGCTGACATGAATGCCTGGTGCTCGGCATGATCTCCCATGTCAAAGCGGTCGTTGGCGGCAAGCGCGGTCCCGGCCGTTCCAGCAAGCAGGCTCGCGACGAGTATGAATTTCATTGGATGGTTCATGGAGGGCTCCTTTTGTGTGAAAGCGACTTGGGGGAGGCTGCGCTTTCGAGCCTTTCTATCCAACCTGTCTCAAATTCACCGATCATGGGATATACAAATTTGTAAAGTAAAGCGGATTGAGAGCCTATTTCGCTGTGGCGAATTATCATTTGGAAATTTTGAATACCCTTTGCCAATTGTTTTGACCTTAGGAGGCTTGCTTCATTGCAAGATTCTGGGCTTCAAAACCTTCATTAATCACAACCCCAATTCTGTGCCATAGGCGCTGACGGGGGACACGTCGACTGAGTGGCCGGCGCCGATCAAGCCCGCTTCAACATAGTCGCGAGTTACCGCATCGTCTTCAACCAGAAGAAATTTCACGATATAAGTTCCGTCATGGTCCGGCCGCTGGTTAGCCCCGACTATCACCGGCGAATGTCGGCAAAATGTCCCGATCGTTCGCCGCCTGTGGTAGGGGCACAGGTTTATATCTGATTAAGTCCTGAGGCTGACAGTCGAGCTCTCTACAGATTGCGTCAAGGGTTGAGAGCCGGATCGCCTTGGCCTTGTTCGTCTTAATACGGGACAGATTTGCCAGCGATAGGCCGATCTGTTGACTCAGTCGGCTCAGGGTCATTTTTCGGTCAAGAAGGACACGGTCCAGCGTAATTTCCAATGACATTTGCGCCTCCAAAGGGGGACCGGCAGTCCGCAGGGGACAGGGCAGACTGCCGGTTGCTATCCGCCAGCGCGAGGGACAGGTTACTGGCGAAATCCGGTATTATTCCTAATCGCCGTCTTCGATGCTCAGAACACGCAACTCGGAGCTGTCAATCGTGACCTCCAATTGGGTACCATCTCTAGTTAGTAGCTCCACAACGTAGACAAAGGTTCCGTCCTCATCCTCGAAGTCGACCTCGATGGCCTTGGCGCCTGTTTCGGTTTCAGCGAGGTTTACTGCATCGACCAAAGGGATGGCGGCCGTCATTGCAGCAAGTTCATCGGTTTCGCTAGAGCCGCGCCAAAAGTCGTTCGCGGCGAAAGCCGGAGTGGCCATGCCCGCCACCAAAGTCGCGGCCAACAGGTTTTTGGTGATAGATTTCATGTTCTTCTCCTTTCGGGCCCGACAACTAGCTGCCGGCTGAGTGCTAAAGTGGCGCCTGAAGCTGCATTTTGGCTGTCGCGGGATATACAATTTTGTAAAGTTGCAATTCGATCGCGACGCCCTTTTTGTGTGCGATCATTCATCGACGGATAGACCTGGTTGCGGAAAGGACTTGCATGCACTCGGAACTGGCATTCTTTTCGGCGCTGATCGCCATGATGAACCCTGTAGGCAATGCCGGATTATTCGTCTCCCTCACAGCGTCGACAACCCGGCATCGCCGCACTCGCGTTGCTCTCGTAGCGGGGTTTGCGGCCGCGTTGATCGGGATCGTTTCGCAATTTGCGGGAGGCGCTTTGCTCTACGGCATGCATGTCTCGATAGACGCGCTTCGCCTCGCGGGTGGTCTCTTTCTCTTGCAAGTCGGGTTGGCGATGTTGAGAGGCGAATCGCACCACGCCCATTCCGCGGATGATCAACGGCATGCTGAGCAGTTTGATGACCCTTCGGTTGTACCGGTCGCGATGCCGCTCCTCATGGGACCTGGAGCGATCGCCCTCATCATTTCAGCCGCCCACCAGTCAACGGGAATCTATGCTGAGGCTTGGATGAGTTCGGCAATTCTGATCGCCAGCGGCCTCTGCGCAATCACGTTCGTCTTTGCGGGGCCTCTGGCGGAACGTCTTGGCCCAGCTGGGTTGAAAATTGTCACACGGCTCATGGGCCTGGTGATCGCGGCAATAGCTGTGCAAATGATTGTTGACGGTGGCTTGGCTCTTGTTCAGTCGCACTCCGATCCATAATTTTGGAACGTAAGGGATTGGACTATGTAGCCGGAAAGTGCAGTTCTCCGTTGTAACCGCGTAATGGTCCTGTTGATTGGTGTTACCCGACCCGCATACTTTTTGTTCTGGTTGGCAATGGCAAGTCTCGGTCGGTTTGGTTGTGGCCACAATCGTTAACGGGGTTTGACCCGGCGCCATGCCTGCATGAGGTATCGCTCCTCGATGAGGCTGCCTTCGTTGCGTTCAATTAGGTCAAGCTGTATGCGTTCGTCCGGTTCGTGCAACGGCGGTCGCCAGCATAACGATTCATGGTCGCCTTGAGCATCGGTCAGTTCGGCAGAATCTTGTTGAGCCTGGATCATGTCTACACCGAAGCCATTGCCGGTTCCATTGGGCTCTGGTGGTTGGTCGCGGTTGCAGCCGACGTGTTTCTTCAGGACTTCCGTCTTGGACGAGTCCAATATTCAAGATAAGTGATTGCGGGAGGCTTGGCCAAATAACTCATCCACCTTTCGGCAAGATAGGGAGTAGATCAATGACTGACGACGTTGCAGAGCGGCGGGCAACAGATAGTTTCTCCTTGGCTATATTGCGGACGTCATTGGCCAATCACAGGACATTGCTGGCATATTATCGAACTGCTATCACGCTTTCGATGGCCGGAATCGGGTTGCTGCACTTCAACGCCCTCCACTCCACATTCGGATACGTCGCGATCACTTCCCTTGTGGCGGCCTTGCTCGCCGTGATCGTTGGCTCATCCAGTTATCTCATTTCCCGCCGCGAAATCGCTCTGGAAGCTCGAGAAGGGAAAGCCGACCTTCCGAGCTAGCGAGCAAGCGACCGCGGATCAGATCGAGAGGGCGACTCTACACCGCTCGGAGCAAGTTGCGTATCCACACACTCGCCTCCACGCCGCTAGAAACGGCGCGGATATTGTGCTCAACCCACCAGCACAAGAATGATGACCGCTTTGGTGCGGCTGCCTTGTGAACACAGGCAGTCTCACCGCTCGTTATCAGATCCAGTCAATTTCTGTCCCGGCCTCGTCGACGACAGATGCTGCGCCGGCTCAGATGAAGATCCGGATCGTGAAAGCCATCACAGAAACGGCGGCGACTCCAGCGAGCCAGAGGCCGACGAACCAGGCGAGCCGCTTTATCAACGGCTTTGCCATCAGTGATATCCCTGTCGGGGATCAACCTTGCCGCGGAACACCCAGTAAGCATAGGCAGTATAGGCCAGGATGATCGGCACAAGAATGACCGCGCCAACCAATGCGAATGCGAGGCTCTTTTCCGGGGCCGCAGCATCCCAGATCGCGAGCGAGGGCGGTACAATCATGGGATAGAAACTTATTCCGATTCCGACAAAGCTTATGAGAAAGAAGCCGAGCGCGGACAAGAATGGTTGCAGTTCCTTGCCGTCATTCAGGCTCGTGAAAAACGACCAGGTCAAGATAAGCATTAGTGCGGGGACTGCCATCGTCCACAAGCTGCCCGGCAGGTTGAACCAGCGATCATAATAGGTGGGCTCCAGAAAGGGTGTGACCAGGCTCACCAGCCCGATCAGGGCCAGGGTAGCGGCACCCAGATAAACGGCATAGCGGCGCATCTGGACCTGCAGGTTGCCGTCTGTTTTCAGAACGAGCCAGGTGGCACCAAGAAGCGAATAACCCACCATAACCGCGAACCCGGTTAGAAGCGAGAACGGCGTCAGCCAGTCAAACCACCCGCCTGCATAGGCTCGGTCCGCGATCTCTATTCCTTGAACCAGCGCGCCCAGTGCAATGCCTTGACAGAAAGCCGCGACGGCGGAGCCGCCGAAAAAGGCCATGTCCCACACGCTTTTCCATCGAGTCGTTCGCCAACGATATTCGAAGGAAACCCCGCGGAAGACGAGTGCGAGAAGCATCAGGATGATGGGTATGTATAGCGCCGGCATCACGATGGCATAAGCAAGCGGAAACACCGCGAACAGCCCACCACCGCCGAGGACCAGCCACGTCTCGTTGCCGTCCCACACCGGCGCGACGGAGTTCATCATCAGGTCTCGATCCTGTTCCGACTTGCTGAACAGAAAGAGGATTCCGATTCCAAGGTCGAACCCGTCCAGAACAACGTAAACCAGCACCGCGAAAGCGATGAGACCTGCCCAGATGAACGCAAGATCAAACACCATGGTCGGTCTCCTCCTTGGCCGGAATAAAGCTCGAATCGAGCTGCGGAGCAGGTGTGATTCCGGCGGCTCTGGTCGGTCCGTCGTGGAGGTCGGGATCCGATACGACCGGTGGCCTGTTCATCAATCGCAGGACATAGAATGTGCCGGCACCAAAAATGAAGAAATAGACGATTATGAACGCTACAAGCGAGGTGGCGACAGCCGGCGCTTCGACCGGCGCAAGGCTGTCAGCCGTCCTGAGGAGGCCATAGACCGTGTAGGGTTGCCGGCCGACTTCGGTGGTAATCCATCCGGCGAGAACAGCGACGAATCCCGATGGCCCCATGACGATAGCGGCTCGATGGAGCCACGGCCAGTCGTACAGTTTGCCTCGCCAGCGCGCCAGAAGGCCGAGAGCTCCAAGCGCGAGCATGGCAAACCCTATCGCGACCATGATGCGAAAGCTGTAAAAAACAATGGCGACCGGCGGCCATTCTTCCTTGGGAAACTCGTTCAGACCCTGAATTTGATCATGCAGGGTATGCGTGAGGATCAGCGACCCGAGATACGGAACTTCAATCGCGTAGTCGAGGCGCCCCTCTTCTTCGTTCGGTACGCCAAACAGCGCCAATGGCTGGCTGTCTCCATGCTGATCAAAGTGCCCCTCCATCGCAGCGACCTTGATCGGCTGGTGTTACAGCGTATTCAGGCCATGCTGATCTCCCGCTATGATCTGGATCGGGGTAACAAGTATCGCCATCAACATCGCCATTGAAAAGGCGCGGCGCGATTCCTTGTCCGTGCGATTACGAAGCAGGTGGAGTGCGCTCACTGCAGCAACCACGAACGCCACCGTTAGATAGGCTGCGAGCACCATGTGAACGAGGCGAAAGGGGAAGGAGGGATTGAAAATGATGGCAAGCCAGTCTTCGGGCACGAACTGGCCGACATCGTTCATCGAATATCCGGCAGGCGTCTGCATCCAACTGTTCACCGCCAGGATCCAGGTCGCGGACATCAGCGTGCCGACGGCGACCATCGCGGTGGCGAACATATGCAGCTTCTCACCAACACGTTCGCGGCCGAAGAGCATAATGCCGAGAAAACCGGCTTCCAGGAAGAATGCCGAAAGGACCTCATACGCCATGAGGGGCCCGATAACCGGCCCGGCACGGTCAGAAAAGACCGACCAGTTGGTTCCGAACTGGTAGGACATGACAATGCCGGACACCACACCCATGCCGAAGGCAATGGCGAAAATTTTCTTCCAGTAATTGAACAGGTTGAGGTAGGTCTCGTCGCGTGTATTCAGCCAAAGCCCATTGAGCACGGCCAGATAGCTCGCCAGACCGATCGAAAACGCCGGAAAGATGATGTGGAAGGAAACCGTGAACGCAAACTGGATACGGGCGAGTGTTTCCGCGCTGAAGCCGTCGAGCATGTACTTGTTCTCTCAATCTCTGCTTGGTCCGATTGTGGGTGGATCGATCAGACCTTTATGTGTTCGGCAGTGAAATTCGACAAGAGCAGGCCTTGGTGTGTCGCCAAATCAAAGCGAGCTGGCCGTAGTTTAGTATGTTGTTGCCGGTTTGGGCCACAAGTTGACACCATTCGGCCAGCGCATTTTCCCGATCTTAATGAGCCGGTCGCTCGAGCTAGGCGAAGGCTCCGCTCCCGGCCCGCTCGCCGGATCTCAATCCATGAACTATGAAAGGCTCAGACGCTCGAGATAAACGAGGGAGCCAAGGGTCTCAGGTCACCGCGAAACCGCATTCGTCTGACGGTGACTTGTCCTATGAACGTGGACTGGAAATTCTGATGAAATCCTCCGCGTGATTGAAGCGCTTCAAACTGCAGACGCCAACAAGGTCGCAAACTTGGCTAATTGGCGTCCCGGAGAAGAGGTTATTATTCAACCGACGATGAGCAATGACGACGCCGCGAAAATATTCCCACAATGTTGGGATGAAATCCGACCTTATCTCCACAACTTACACTTAACAGCTAGGGTTTTAAGGCGGCGTGTTTCTGCCCTAACTCACATAACACATTCGACTTTCACAGATTGCTGTCTTTGCCAGGCGGTACTGCACTTTCAGCGTTTTTCAGGAGATGATCCATTCTTTCGCTTCAGCTTTATCGGAAACATCGAACGCCATGATTTTGGCTGGCCAGAGCGGCCCAAGTATTTTCAGGGCATGCCTCAGCCAGTCAATGTCCGTCACAACCGCCATTTTCTTGAATGTGGTGAGATGAGCAAAGCCAAACCGGGTATCGTCCCAGACAGCGCCGGAACTGCACCCGCGAAAATCGCCCGAAGTTTCAAAATATAACTTGATGTGGTCGTGTTCCTTTTCCATCTCTGCCACGCTCGGTTTGAGCGTGACCTCATAGTCCTGCGCCGTGATAAAACCCTTCGCTTGAATCGCCAGCACATCTCGCGGGAAGCCATCCAGAAACTTGAACTCGCCCGGATGATCATTGACCGATGCGGCCCATGCCGAAGCGGCTTCCGTGTCGTTGGTTTTGAAATGTCTAATTTTTGCGCCCACAAAATGATCAACCAATTGCGATAGCGCCGTGAAAATGGCGTTGTCGCCTACAGCCGCCACTTTCTTGATCAGTTTATGGTGGTCGTGGACCAATCGGAGGTGGTGCCTAAAGGTAGACAGGCTATCCCAATGCGGGCGTCCTTCAGCAAGGATCACTAAATTGGGCACGCGGTCATTGGTGTTAATGTAGTCATCCAATTCGGTGCGCAGGTTTTCCACGGTCTCAGTCGTTAATGTCTCGTCAATCAACACGCGAACTATGTTTTGGTCGGTGTCCGAGAATATCCGTGTCATCGAACTCTCCTGAATTTAAAGAACGCGCTGTTTTAAGCCGGACGTGAGTCCACTCTGATTACGGTGCTTCCCGACTCTTTCGTACTGAGCACAATATCATTGGAATTCAAGCTAATTGTGGCGATTCGTCGCAATTTTGGTAGTGAAAAGTGTTGTCAAACGAAAGCGAAGTGGTTTCAGTTTTCTAGCTTGGGCAGGTTCTAGGCGACCAGATCCCGCCA
>Ga0316204_10012329_pt1 | contig 10457 bp, 6 predicted proteins | sample 6monrhotite_MG_2_FD_205661 | JGI IMG/M metagenome (GOLD analysis project Ga0316204, IMG submission 205661) | Microbial mat bacterial communities from mineral coupon in-situ incubated in ocean water Damariscotta River, Maine, United States -... | ecosystem: Environmental > Aquatic > Marine >... | reverse complement strand
TCCCGGATCACCATCGATATTCGAGGGTCGACATCGAGCAGATATCCGAATGGGTAGAGACTTTGGACGGTTGCCATGCACTGCTTTGCACGCAAAAAGACTTGGTGAAAATCAAACTTCGTAAAGTGGCTAACGTCGATCTCTTCGCTGTTCAAATTTCGACCAAAATTAAACGAAATGAAAAGGTGCTTTGGGAGACGATTCATGCCAAAATGCAAGAACCGCCGGTAAAATAATATGGCCCTTTCGCTCCATCGACGATTACAACCTCTCCCGTTCCTATTGATTACCCGATGATTAACTTCAGATTTGCCCCCCTGCTCTGCTTACTAATCGCGTCCGTCGTCGTTTCAGCTCAGGATTCTATCAAATTAACGAAACGGACAAGCGACGGGTCGACTGGAGAGAAGTTTGAGTCCGAAACCTGGAAAACCAACGCGTTGGCCGTGATCGTTTGTGACATGTGGGATTTGCACCATTGTTTCAACGCAGTCGGTCGCGTTAATGAATTATCTCCCCGAATGGACCAATTCTTGAAAAAGCTTCGCCATAACGGAGCGACCATCATTCACTCGCCCAGTAGTTGTGTCGAATTCTATAAGGGGCACCCGGCCCGAAAAAACGTTGCGCTCATTCCAAAAAGCAAATCGATCCCGGACGGAATCGCAAGTTGGTGTGACCATATACCTGCTGAAAAGGATTACCCATTGGATCAATCCGATGGTGGCGAAGACGACGATCCCAAAGAACACCAGGCATGGGCAAAGAAGCTTGCGTCAATTGGCAGGAATCCCCGCGCCCCCTGGAAACGACAGATTGAATCCATTCACATTGCTGACAACGATTTTATTACCGACCGCGGAGAAGAAGTTTGGAGCATCCTCGATCACAAGGGAATTGAAAACGTGATGCTAGTCGGCGTGCACACCAATATGTGCGTGCTTGGACGCCCGTTTGGCCTAAGACAACTTGCGAAAAACGGCAAGAACGTCGTATTGGTTCGGGACCTGACCGATACGATGTACAACCCAGCAAGATGGCCGTTCGTCGATCATTTTCAAGGCAACCGTTTGATTCACCGCCATATCGAAAAATACGTTTGTCCAACAATCACTTCTGATCAAGTCCTAGGTGGTACGCCACTTCGATTCAAAAATGACAAACCGAAAAAATGCTTGATCATTGCTGCGGAGTCACTCTACGAAACCGAAAAGACGCTGCCCATTTTTGCAAAGAAGATTCTTTGGGGTCGCCTAGGAATCGAATCGAAGGTTCTTACGGCGGTTGCAGGCCAACATGCAATCGAAGGACTCGAGGACGAAATTGCTTCGGCGGACCTGCTTCTATTAAGCATGCGCCGTCGAAGCTTGCCCAAGAGGCAACTTGCTGCGATTCAGAGATTCCTCTCCGATGGAAAACCGCTGATTGCAATTCGAACATCCAGCCATGCATTTGACACAAAAGGCAAACATCCAGACGGGCATTCCGAATGGGCAACTTTTGACAAAGAAGTTTTGGGCTGCGATTACGTCGGACACTATGCAAACGACTTGAAATGCAGCTTGACCAGTGACAGCGACCATCCGATCTTGACCGGCGTAAAATTAAAATCGTCGCTGGGATCGCTTTATCGGTCGAAACCACTTGCGGAATCCGCTACACAGATCCTGTCAGGAAAAGTCGAAGGTCATGCACCGGAGCCGGTTGCATGGACGAATCAGTTCGGAAACTCCAATGTTTTCTACACATCCCTTGGACATCCAAGCGATTTTAAGAAACCGCATTTTAATTTATTGCTCGAAAATGCGGTTCGTTGGACAATGAAGATGAAAATCGGTGCAGAACCATCCCGAAAAAAGTAGAATGGTTCCAAGCGTTACCTGCTTCTTTATTTTACACATTCGTCGGCCGTTTGCGTCGATCATCTCGCTATGACTCATTCCAAGTCGTCACATCGCATAACCCATTCCTTCATGTATTCTCTTTACTTCAGAGCGAATCGTTTGGCTCGGTGCCGAAACATTGCCGTCCAGGCGTTTTGCGTTCTCGCATCAGCGTTCGGGCTCTCTGATTCACAATTGGCCGGCCAAGAAAAGGGAAACAACGCGTCCCGAAAGATCGAATTTAATCGAGACATCCGCCCGATTCTTTCGGATCGTTGCTTCCAATGCCATGGCCCCGACGAAAAAAAACGTGAAGCAGATCTCCGTTTTGATCTAGAGCCAGAAGCCAAAAAAGATTTGGGCGGTTACTTTGCGATCAAGTCCAGCGACGCAGCACATAGTGAACTCATCAGCCGCATTTTGTCTGATGACCCATCCGAAATAATGCCCCCGCCCGAATCGGGCAAGTCGCTTTCCAGGGCGGAGACCGAACTCCTGACGGAATGGATCAATCAAGGAGCGCCATTTGAAAAACATTGGTCCTTTCAAAAACCGACAAGCTTCGATCCGCCAATTGTATCAAATAGGACTTGGCCAAAAAACGAGATTGACTATTTTGTCCTGTCAAAACTTGAAGCAAAAAAAATCGCACCCTCACCTCGCGCTGACCGAAACGCACTCATTCGGAGGCTCTATTTCGATCTAATCGGACTCGCTCCCTCGGCGAAAGAGGTGGCTATTTTTGTCAACGACGGCTCCCCAGATGCTTATGAAAAGCTTGTCGATCGATTGCTCGCTTCGAAGCATTTTGGAGAACGAATGGGACGGCACTGGCTGGACCTGGCGCGTTACGCTGATTCGAATGGTTATGCCAACGACGGCTTGCGATCAATTTGGCCTTACCGTGATTGGGTAATTAATGCCTTGAATGCGGACATGCCGTTTGACCAGTTTACGATTGAGCAGCTCGCCGGTGACTTGCTGACCCCCTCAGCGGATCCGGCGGTCAATGAATCAAGACTGGTCGCAACAGGATTCCATCGCAATACACCGCATCAAACCGAAGGTGGTTCCGATTTTGAGCAATACCGCGTGGAACGCACGAAAAACAGAACCGACACCACCGGAGCGGTTTGGCTGGGTTTGACCGTTGGATGTGCTCAGTGCCACACGCACAAATTTGATCCCATCACCCACAAAGAGTACTACCAACTTTACGCATTTTTCAACAGCTCAGACGAACCAACCCATTCATTGAAACTGACATCCGAATCGGAAAACAAAATCAATGAGCTCAAATCCAAATTGGCGGTAATCGACAGTAAGCTACAGTTGCAAAAGAAAAAAGCAAACGATGTCGAAAAGCAAGTTGCAACGACTTGGTCCGACACAACGATTCTAGAAGCTAAAAGCCTTCAAGGCGCAACACTTTCGAAATTGGACGACCAATCGATTCTTGCCAGCGGAAAGAATCCGACGCAGGATACGTACGTCATCAGCATGTCGGTAGACGAGCCGATTCAATCTTTAAAACTCAATACGCTGACGCATCCATCGTTACCTCAAAATGGACCCGGCCGCGCCGGCAACGGAAATTTTGTCCTCGCTGAAATAAGCGTGACGTCGGCGGGAAAACCGACACAGCTGATTGCTGCATTTGCAGACCATTCGCAAAACAACTACGACGTGCAGGATTCGATAGACGGCGATTTTAAAACGGGCTGGGCAATCAATATTACCGGAGGCAAGTTAAACACAGACCGTTCTGCTACTTTTGTATTAAAACAACCAATCAAGGGCAAATTCGAAATTCGAATGACGACGTACGAACAAGGAGGCGGATACAACATCGGTCGTTTCAAATTCAGAGGCAACAAATCTGCAATTCTCAAAACGGATCCGCGAACCGCTGAACTTGAATCGACAAAACGAAAATTGGCCGCCGAATTAAAACAACTCGAGAATTCGCGTCCCCAAACATTAGTCATCAGGGAAAGACCCAAACCGCGTGGCTCGTTTGTTCAGATTCGGGGTGATTTTTTGGACCCGGGTCCAACAGTTGAACCCGATACGCTGTCAGTGCTTCATCCGTTTGACCGAAAAGACACGACAGCGACAAGGCTCGAACTAGCCAAGTGGTTGATTTCTCCCGAAAATCCGTTGACGCCTCGCGTGCAAACGAACCGGATTTGGCAGCACATGTTTGGAGTCGGATTGGTCGAAACAGAGAACGATTTTGGTTATCAAGGCTCTTTACCATCGCATTCAAAATTAATGGACTTTCTTTCGACTGAGTTGATCCGCGGAGATTGGAAGTTAAAACGAATGTACAAGATGATCGCCATGTCCGCGACGTATCAGCAATCATCAAAATTTCGGAAAGACGTGTACCAAGTCGATCCCAAAAATCGTCTGCTCTCGAAACAGAATCGATATCGTGTCGAAGGCGAAATCGTGCGTGACATTGGACTATCCACGAGTGGATTGCTCAGCAAAAAAATGGGGGGGCCGTCTGTATTCCCACCTATTCCACCGAATGTCATCGGTACGAGTTCTGCAAACCACCGTTGGCCAACGAGCACAGGTGAAGACCGCTACCGGCGAGCCATTTACACTGCTGTCTACCGGGCCAATGTTTACCCAATGTTATCCGCATTTGATGGTCCAGATCGCGACAATGCATGTACCCGCCGCTCCCTTTCGAACACGCCTATTCAAGCATTGACAATTGCAAACGATGCGACCTTTATTGAAATGGCTCAGGCATTTGGAAAGCAGATCATGTCAGCGGCAAAAACGGATATTGAACGAATTGAGTATGCCTTTTTGTCGGCGTTTTCTCGAACACCCAATCAAGATGAGTTAAAACGCATCTTGGAATTCAAGCAACAGCGGTTCGAGTTCTACAAATCCGATGCAGCACAGACTGCTGCATTGTCCAAAACCAATGATTCAGAATTTGCGTCGTGGGTTGCCACCGCCCGTGTGCTTATGAACCTGGACGAGTTTATCACTCGCGAGTAACTTGCCTAAGAGCAGAATTAACATGACCAAAACAGCCAATCATCAACTTGCTTCCTCAATCCTCAGTGACCAAACCCGTCGGCATTTTTTTGGGAAATGTGCAACAGGTCTGGGATCGATTGCCCTCGCCAATCTCCTAAACGATGGCAAAGTCTTCGCGAATGATGCTGATGACGTAAAAAAGGCGAGTCCGTTTGCGCCCAAAAAGACGCACTTTAAGCCGAAAGCCAAAAAGATCATCTATCTTTTTATGGCAGGTGGTCCGAGCCAATTGGAGCTATGGGACTACAAGCCAATGTTGAAGAAATTTGACGGTAAAGAACCAACCGAAGAGATGTTAAAAGGCAAACGTTTTGCCTTCCTGAAGGGAAACGAGAAGCTGCTTGGGCCGACGCGATCGTTTGGAAAATATGGCCAAAGCGGCACCGAGGTCTCCGACCTTTTGCCGCAGCACCGAAAAATCGTCGACGATATCTGCTTGATCAAAACAATGCAGACCGATGTTTTCAATCATGGCCCGGCAAAGATTTTCATGAACACAGGCTCGGGCCAAACGGGACGACCAAGTATGGGATCCTGGCTAAGCTACGGAATCGGCTCTGAATCGGATAGTCTGCCCGGGTTTGTTGTGCTGCAAAGTGGACCTCGGGGCCCTCGAAACGGAGCGCAGCTTTGGTCAAGCGGTTTTTTACCATCGACTTATCAAGGTGTTCCATTTCGTAAGGGCTCAACGCCGATCCTGAATCTAAACACACCCGATGGAATTGGCGGGCAAGATGGTCAGGGTAAATTCGTGGATGCGGTACGCGATATGAATAACTTGCGACTCGATTCAGTTGGTGACCCGGAAATCAAGACGCGAATTGCAGCCTACGAAATGGCCTATCGGATGCAATCGAGTGCACCAGAATTAATGGACATTTCCCGTGAATCCAAAGAGACGCTTGACTCCTATGGCGTCGTACCCGGAAAGCCATCCTATGCGAATAACTGCTTGTTAGCTCGCAGGCTCATCGAACGAGACGTAAGGTTCGTCCAGCTTTATCATACGAATTGGGATCACCATGGCGGCGGCGGAGAAAACCTAATCACGGACCTGCCGAAACGAACCAAAGAAATTGACCGTGCAAATACAGCATTGATTCTTGATCTCAAGCAACGCGGTTTACTTGAGGACACGCTCGTTATTTGGGGTGGTGAATTTGGACGAACCCCCATGGGCGAAGTCCGAGCATCGGTGGGCCGTGATCATCACATCGAATCGTTTACGATTTGGATGGCGGGTGCCGGAATCAAACCCGGTTTTCAATACGGTCAGACGGATGAGCTTGGATTCGCGCCGTCCGAAAACCCAGTTCACGTTCATGATTTGCATGCAACGATCCTACACTTAATGGGAATTGATCATCAGAAGTTGACATATCGCTTCATGGGCCGAGACTTTCGTTTGACCGACGTTGCAGGAAATGTCCTCAAAGAAATATTGAGCTAGAACTTTTTTTGGCCCAGTTTTGCAAGACAGGAACGACTTCCACGAATCGTTTATTCGACGGATGGGCAACCATGAATAATTCGCCGGGACATTCAAGTGAGAACCGCGCTCGATTCGGTGGCCAAACCTCATTTTAAGATCAAAGCGGTTCAGTATTCTCGCGCTGGTTATCGAACCATCATTGCGAATTACGGACGTCAAGAACAATTTTATTCAGATCGATCGAGGCTGCCAGAGTTCATAATCGCCCAGATCAAGCGACACCCCAAAAGGAAACTTAAAAAGCATCCGATGATTCCAATGAGGGACAGCTTTTCAATTCCCCAAAATGGTTCATCGGGAAACAAAACAGGTGGCACTTTTTGGGCTAGTAAAATTGACGAACCTAAAAACAGCGCACTGGTCATCATCCCCAAGACCAGCCGATTTACCGACGACCCCAGCCGACGATGATCAATATTTATGTCAATTTTTCCGGTGCGAATTTGATCCACGATGCCAGACAGTTTTCGTGGCATCGACTCAGCCAACTTTTCGACCTGCATCCCTAGCCTTCGAAACTTTCGAATCTGACGAGAGGGAGAAAACCGCCGGAAAAGCAGTTTGCGGTGTAACGATTTCAAAATGTCCATGATTTCGAAATTTGGACTCAACGCTCGCGCCGTCCCTTCGAGGGTGACAATCACTCGCAGAAGCAAAATCGCCTCTTGCGGAAGACGAAGTTGATGCTGACGAATCACATCAAACATTGCATTGAGTGCACTGCCAATTTGAAAGTCTTGAATCGATCGCGTCGAATACTGCCCGATGAAATCGGAAAGATCGTTCTCCAACATTGACTCATCAAGTTCCACAGGAAACTCACACAGTCGTGACAACGCCGCCGATAACATCGGTACATCGCTACTCATAACGGAATACAACATCTCCTCGATGTCTTCGCGGGTTGCCTCACCAATGCGACCCACCAATCCAAAATCCAGTAGAGCGATCCGCCCGTTCGGTTCCACCAAGATATTTCCAGGATGTGGATCGGCGTGAAAAAAACCATCGTCGAAAATGAGTCCGACGTTTAACTCAACAAGATCTCTCGTCAACTGATCCAAATCCAGGCCATACATCCTGATCGCCGCAACGTCGGTCAAGTTCTTTCCGACGACAAACTCCATGGTAAGTACTTTCGGAGTCGATAGTTCGGTGATTGGCTTGGGAATTCGAACTTTCTTATCGTGTTCGAATTTTGCATAGAACTGATAAAGATTCCGCTCTTCGCTACCAAAATCAAGCTCACGTTTTAGGGAACGGGTCAGTTCGGCTACGATTTGTTTGGGGCGATAAGGTTTAAATTCATCAATTTTTTCCGCAAGTTGTCCCAAACCTGTCAATATTTCGAGATCACTTTTAACCGTATCAGCGACACCGGAACGCTGTATCTTAACGGCAACGACCTCACCATTTTTTAATTTAGCTTTATGCACCTGACCGATGGATGCGGTGGCAGTTGGCTCCTGTTCAAACTCAGCAAAACTCTCATCAACCTCTTGCCCTAGCTCAGTTTCCAGTGTCTTGCGAATGCTGTCATATGACTCTGGTGCCACGTGATCTTGCAGCAGGCTTAATTCCGCTGCCATTTCCGAACCGATTAAGTCCGGCCTTGCGCTCAAGAGTTGTCCCAGCTTGATAAAGGTCGGTCCAAGTTGAGTTAGCGCCGATCGAATCCGACTTTCGTGCGACTGCCTCGCCAGCGACTCACCCTCAGGCGACTTCAAACTGTCCTTCACAAAATCGATCTTGAGGCGACTGATCCAGTCGGCCAATCCGTACTTGCTGAGAATCGAAAGAATCTCCGTCCATCGACGAAGATTCCGATAAAGTTGCGGGATCGAATGTATTGGCGATCTCATTGGGCGTCATTCAAAATTCGGCATCAAGGAATTTCTTTATTCTATTCTAGGCCCATCCATACCGTGGAAGTCGAGCCGAAAAAGAACAGCAAACCAGTCAATTGAGTTCGGATTCTCTGGACACCCGTATTTATTCGGGCAAAAGAACTGTTTTCCACGAAACTGGGCGAGTGCCATGGCAAATGCTATGCTTTGTAGGGATATTACCAAAGAATAAAGCGAAAAATGCGAAATAATCGCCGGCCGCTTAATTGTCCCATCGATTCGTTCGATACGAACTCAATCCATTTCCATTCAATTCGGAGTCAAAGCCATGGGCCTGTCAGACGGTGTCAATACGATAAACAGCGTTGTCCGTACCGCCATTATTGGCATTTTGGTGGCGATTATCGGCTTTGGTGGTTACTTCGGTTACGTGACTCTTATCCAACCATTACTCAAAGATCGACAGGCACTCGCGGAAGCAGAATCTTTGTTGGAAGCAACCCAAGCAGATTTAAGTGCCAGTAAGCAAAAACTAACTGCTGCCGAGGACAAAATTGAAGAGCAAGTTGAAACCATCAAAGAACAATCCGCTCAAATCACCATGCTTGCCGAGAAAATTGAGAAACTCGAAATCGCCATGCGCCTTCTGAAGGTCGACCATCGATTGGCACAAATCACGGTAAATGGAATCGTTGAGGATCCGAAAACAAAAGAAATCAAAACAAAAATTACTCTGCAGGAGATCAATGACGAGGGCAACCCAATCGATGACGCTCGGGAATTCGAAGTCGATGGACGAGAGATTTTTCTCCAATGCTGGTTAGCAAAATTCGAAGACAAGTACGTTGAGCAAAACGATAACCTTCGATCAACAACCCTTTGCATGTTCAAAAGCGTTTACGGAAATGACCAGGCCCCTTCTACAGGCCACAAAATCGAGAAACCCTGGACGCGACCGCAAGCTTATGCCAGCGGTTCAAAAATGTCTGACTTTGAAAAAACCATTTGGCAGGATTTTTGGACGATTGCGAATGACGCGACCAAATCAAAAGAGCTGGGAATTCGTGCCATTCATGGCCAATCGGTCTCCTTCCAAGCGGTTGAAGGCAAGACGTATACTATCAAGCTTCGGGCATCGGACGGTTTAAGCGTCGTCGACTTCAAACGGGACAACGCCTCCGATGATGACAAGGCTCAAACCCCTCAAGGTTAAAGGAAAACGAACGTGTCTTCCAAGATCGGCATTATCGATTATCAAATGGGCAATCTTCGAAGCGTTCAAAAAGCGTTCGAAAAGAACGGGTTTGCTGCGGAAATTTTTTCTGATCCGAATCAGATGGCGACTTTTGACAAGGTGGTCTTGCCGGGGGTCGGAGCGTTTCGCGATGCAATCTCCGAAATCAGACAACGAGATTTCGCGAACCCCATCCGAGAGTGGATTGCTGCGGACAAGCCATTTTTAGGGATTTGCCTCGGTCTTCAAATGCTTTTTGAAAAAAGCTTTGAGGACGGCGAATATGACGGTCTTGGGATCATCCAGGGAGATGTCGTCAAATTCGATCTACCGAAGAATTTTAAGGTCCCGCACATGGGTTGGAACCAAATTCAGCGATCCCATGCGTTTCACAATTTCCCTTCGATTGAAAATGCAACGCATTTCTATTTTGTGCACTCGTATTACGTTCGCCCAACCGATGAATCAATTGTGGCATTGACAGCAAATTATGGTATCGATTTCTGCGCCGCGATTTCCCGCGGAAACCTTTTTGCATCGCAGTTCCACCCTGAGAAGAGCCAGGATTCTGGGCTGGATTTGTTAAAGCATTTCGCTGATGAAACGAATATCCCATCAACGCTATAGCACCCCGTTGATTTCCGAACCCCAAAAGGTTTGTTTTTTCGGCGACCGCAAAAATCAGCAGTCACGCTCCATCGTGCCGTCCATGTTTTTCAAAGGGAAAAAGGTGTTTTGATGGCTGAGGCACACGGACCGTGCCTGGCATCTAGAAAAACCACAGCTCGGAGCATCAGCGAGCAAGCGTCAGCGAGCAAAATTGCACATCCATCACCGGCGATACGCATTAGACTAACGCCTTAGCTCGGCAGTCGGATCGAAACTCAACACGCTGCTTCCGTATTGAAAAACCAACGAATCATCTTGCCATAAGT
>Ga0316204_10012327_pt1 | contig 10459 bp, 6 predicted proteins | sample 6monrhotite_MG_2_FD_205661 | JGI IMG/M metagenome (GOLD analysis project Ga0316204, IMG submission 205661) | Microbial mat bacterial communities from mineral coupon in-situ incubated in ocean water Damariscotta River, Maine, United States -... | ecosystem: Environmental > Aquatic > Marine >... | reverse complement strand
GGTGACGGTGGTCTTGATTTTAATATAAGTGGTCGAGGCAATGGTCGCGGTTATGGTCGAGGTGATAATCGTTACAACGGGTATAACAACTACAACGGTTATAACAACTATAACGGTTATGGTGGTGGTTATGGTCCTGGTTATGGTTACGGCCCTGGTCCAGGTTATGGATATGGCCCTGGTCCTGGATACGGATATGGCCCTGGCCCTGGATATGGTCGAGGTGGATATGGTCAAGGATATGGCCCTGGTCCTGGCTATGGTTACGGTCCTCAGCAGGGATATGCACCACAGCCTGCTCCAGCCCCTGCCAAGTAGGCGGTAATGAGACAAGAGAAATCACAGGGATGTGACTTGCTCTTGTTATTAAAGAACAAATTGATTAAATGGTGATGTGATGCGCACACTTAGCAAATTCCTTATTACAGGATCGGCTTTACTTATCGCAAGTCAGTCTACTGCGTTTTCTAAAACTATCGAATTTTCCGCAGATGCTGTTATTGGAATGCCACAGCAGGCTCCAAGAACAACCCGTTTATATGTGGGTAAAAATGCAGTAAGGCGTGAATCAGTGATTAATGGACAGAATGTAATAGAAATTGTTTTTCCTGAAAAAGGTAAAGCACTTTTAATTAACGAGCAATTGAAGTCATATAAAGAAAGACAGTTTCCAAATCAGAGTAAGACTAAAAAAATTAATCCCTGTGAACAGATGCAGAATGCTACCTGCGAAAAACTGGGCACAGAAAACATTGATGGTTTGAAGACCGAAAAATGGCAAATAATTACAATTAATCAGGGGCGACGAGTACGAACTCTTCACTGGATTGATACTAAACGAAAGCTTGCGATTCGAGAATTCTTTCCTGATGGCTCAGTGTCTGAACTGAAAATGCTCAACAAAGAAAAAATAAACAAGCGAGATACCGAAAAGTGGCAGCGCACATTAAGTCGTCCGGATGGACAGAGTATTAAGTCATATCAATGGTATGACACAAAATTAAAGATAGCCATAAAAGAAGAACTAGCCGGTGGCTTTTCCAGAGAACTTAAGAATATAAAAGAGTCCAGGCAACCTGATAAGTTGTTTAGTGTGCCTGCTGGATATATGAAAATAGATAAAGTTGGTAATAATAATAACAGGCCCGTGTACCCTCAACAGGGTATGTAACCATAAACGAAAAGTGAGATTAAAGTGATAACAGTTATTGCAAATCTTAAAGGTGGCTCAGGTAAAAGTACAATTACTTTTAACCTGGCACTGTGGTTACAAATGCAGGGAGAAGATGTTGTTGCTTATGATCTTGATCCACAACAAACACTAAATGATGTTGCTGCGGTTAGACTTGAAGATGGTGCGGAGCCAAGATTAAACGTTAAAAAAACAGATAACGAAAATGTTAAGTTTAATCTTAATGATCACAGGTGTCATGTTCTTGTAGACGTGGGAGCAGCCAACATGGAAGCAATGCATGCAGCGTTAAGCGCTGCAGACAGAATAATAATACCCGTACAACCCAGTCAACCTGATGTATGGGCAACACAAAGATTTTTGAAAATCGTGAATCAGGCATGTACTGATGGCGTGCCTGAGTTAATTGCGTTTATTAACAGAGCAGATACGCATTGTTCTGTGACTGAATCAGACGAAGCGGAAGAAGCATTATCTATGCTTGATTCTGTAAAGGTGTTGCCGTTCAGGATTTGTCAGAGAACTAATTTCAGACGAGCCTTAAGTGAAGGTTTGTCAATATTTGAATTGTCAGGTCGAAGTAAAAGTGCAAAAGAATTTGATCAATTTGCACATGCGCTTTATCCCGATTTAGTTAATTAATTGCGAGGCATAAATGATGAGAGTCTTAAAGTTTTTGTATTTATCGATAAAGATATTACTGCTTCCTGTCGTTGTCGCATTATTGATATATTTCAGAGCCGTTATCTTTCAGCCGCATGTAAATCAATATGCAGATGATGCTCAGTTTTATCTTGAGCAAAAATATGATATTTCTATACCGGTGCATGTTGTTGAAAACTCTGAAAATGAGCTTGATTTAGATCGGCAGGCAGAAAACTCAGCTTTCGACTCTACAACAGATACGCTTTTAAACAACAGCAGTTCAGGTCAACCATCATCGGTGTCGGATATCTCAGTAGATGAACTGGTTAATGAAAAAACAGGCTCGGCTACAGATAAGCCAAGAGTCGTAGAGCAAGAAATATTTATTATTCTTAACAATGACGGCAGAAAAAAATCAGTCTCCGATAATACAGTAGATGCAACCAAACAGGAGGTTGTGGCCTCTGCTGTAGAACCTGAAATTACTGACTCTGTTGAGGCAAATGTAGAAGTCTCTACGAATGAGGTAACTGACAAGGTTTCACAGATTAATGAGCAGGAAGTCACTAATAGTAAAAGTAAGGTTATTGACCCGGCTATTATGGAGAAGCTTTCTGATACAGTTGACATTATCAACCGTAAAGTTGATATGCTGTTTAATATAAATGAACTTGAAAAAGATATAAAAATATCATCAGCTAATTCTGATGATTTTGCAGTAATTAAAAAGCCGAAAGTAAAACCGGAATATCACACGGCTTCTGTGGCGGCGGCTAATAAAAAACCTGCTGAGAATGCCAGAGAAATGTTGTTGATTGCACGACAAACATTCTGGAATGGTAATCCGCTAGATTCGGAAAAATTATATTTAGATCTGGTAGCTCTTCAGGAAAATAACCCAAATGTCTATGGCGAATTAGGCAATGTTTATTATTCTCAGGGGAAATGGGAGCAGGCAGGAAAAGCTTACTATGAAGCTGCTATTAGATTATTAGATTTAAAACAGACTCAACAGGTTAATTATTTATTACGTGTTATACAGGGTCTTGACTCTGAAAGTGCTAAAAAACTTAAGCTAAAAATATCAGGGTAATGTACTTTAAAAATTATTGGAATAACTATGTCAAATAACGATAGGCCGGATAAGGGTAATCCGAGTAAAAAAGCAAAATCAGTAAGGGACGTGATTATTCAGTCAATTGAATGTGAACCTGGTCTTGAGGGCTGCACGGGTGATCCTGAGACTTGCAGAAATGACCCTAGTCGATGTGATAAAAAATTATCAATGTTTGGTTATTATGATGACTCTATAAAAGGCAGTGTTGAGCATGTTTTAAGTGAGAGTATGAATGAGTTAACTAAAACCTTCACAGCAAGTGCCCGGCGTTGGGAAATGGTTGTTTATCCTTCTATGTTCGCTTTTATTCTTTTGGCAGTTTATGGTTTTTTTCTAATTTATAGTTTAACCAATGATGTATCTCAGGTTGCAAAAGAAATGAGTTCAATAGGGAATAATATGCAGGGGATAGTTGTTCATATGGATTCTGTGTCACGCAATATGGTGGTTATGACGCAAACCATGGATACACAAACTATGACCATGAAAGAAATGAATGCACATGTACATAATATGAGTATGTCAGTTAATCAAATGCGTCACGAAGTGGCTGTTATGAATAACAGTGTTTCGCGCCCTATGCAGTTTATGAATTCATTTGCACCATGGTGATAATGTATTGTCATGGATGCTTTTAACAATAAATGTTTAATTTTCTCAACAGGAGATTACAAATGACAAGTAAAATACAGATGAATCAAAGTGCTGAAGATACTACCGAAGATGTTGCTGAGGATGTTGAGAAGCAGAAAAAAATTCAGGAAAAGTTAAAACATATGGGTGTAATGCCTTCAGAAGAAAATCAGACCGATGTGTCTGACACGCATGATCCACATGAGGTGCACGAATCACATGAGTCACATAAAACTCGTCGATTTTCACCGATATTGATTACAGTGCTTTTGGCATTATCCGTTGCAGGGGTAATGGCATATGTTTATAAGTCTGATGAGATAGCTCAACTACTGTCATTTGATAAATCTAATGAAGGTAGCACAGATGAAACAGGACTTACTAATACCACACAAAATGCTCTCGTTCAGGATGCACCCGATTCAGTTAGTAATCCGCTAATAGCTTCTTCGAATAGAGATTATAGAGCTGCTCAGGAACAGTATCGTGTGCAATCACAAAAAGAGCGTGAACAATGGTTAGCCACTCAGAGAGCAGATTTTGATAAACGACGCGCAGAATTTATGAAACAAAGTGCTGAGGCTGAATCACGATTTAACCAGTCCAGATTTAATCATCCAGGATTTAACCAGCCCGGGTTTAATCAGCCGGGCTATAATCAACCAGGATTTAACCAACCCGGTAATAATCAACCAGAAACTAATAACCAAAATTCATATAACCAGCCACAGTGGGTAGCTTCAACACCACCAGAACCTCCTCAGTGGGTAAAAGACAGGCAGGCTGAAGTTGAGAAGCAAAGAGAAGAGTATTTGCAGGAGATAAAAAAACAGCAGGAAAATATGTATAACAATAATAATCAAAATAGAAATTTTTCAGGCAATCAACGTCCGGAATATTTTAATCACCCACGTATGAATACATATCAGTCACAACCTCAGGCTAATAATCCGGCTCAACAGATTCCGCCTCAACCCCCAGCGGTTGTCTATCAACAAAATCGGCGACAGTATTATAATCCCTATAACAATGCTCCGGCCTATCGGTATGGGCCATATTCAAACTATGCTCCATATGGTTGGCAAGGCAGGGGGTATCGTTAGTTTTTCATACTAATGTTGAGTAAAAATGATGTAAAAACACAGCTTCACTGTTGTTAATCTAAGTGTTTCTGTGTTTTTACTTTTTCAATATAGCGATTATTTTAAAATTTTATACGGACCAATTTTTAGTTCTTTCATCATCTGGTCTATTGAAATAAAGCGGTCTTCTGTAGTGTCTACTTGCATGAGCTCTTCTAAACTCAGTTCTAGAAGTTCTTTCATGCGATTTTGATGCGTCCACCCTATGTAATTTCCAGTTATCGCAGCAGGGTGCTCTGGATTTAATTTTAATAAAGAGTGTCTAATCTTGTCTGATAATGTATTTGGCGTGTCCTGTGTTTTAGACAATATCCAGTCTGGATATAAACGAGTGCTAATCTGAAAGGGAAAGTCTTTATAGTGCTGGGCATTAATCGTTTTAAAATCTGAAATATTAATCAGTCCCTTTTCCTCCATTCGTTCAAGCAAGTCTGTGCGAACGGTTCCAGCATCTAGTTTGCCTTCTTTAACCAGGTAAACAATTCTATCCATTGGAATTCCAATGAATTTTAATTCTGCGAAGTCTGTAAACGGATCAATGTCCTTGCTCTTAAATTCACGCCATGCCATCTGAAAACCACCAAATGCTTTAACGCTGACGGCTCCAAAGCGTTTTCCTTTTAGGTCTCTTAACGTGTTTATATCTTGCCTGTCAGAGCGAGTAAATATAATGGCACCAAACTGATCATATCCCTTGTTTTTACGCTTATTGATCAAAGAACTGACTGGGCGCAGTCCCTTATGTTTCATTGTGTAATACAGTCCGGGGTTGCCAAGCAGGAAACTTAACTGACGATTATTTATTGCATCTTCTAATTGGTTTAGAGAGAGAGGTTTTAAGATAAACCGATATTCAGTATGTTGCTGTTGCAGGTATTCTATGGTTTTATCCCATCGCTGATGGGCCTGTTCTACACCGCGGTAGGCTACTGTGCCAATAGTTATGGTTGTTTTATCATCCGCGGTTGCGTTAAGCGTGAGAAATAATAATACATAAAATAGGTTTTTTTGCATCTGAATCAGTTAACTTACATCTTAAAATTAAGTATATGTTTTATAGGTTAGTTTACCCCTTTATTCCAGCCAATAAAAAAGCCACCCAAATGATGGGTGGCTTTTGTTATTGGTGGAGACGGCGGGGATCGAACCCGCGTCCGCAAGTACTCCGCTTCAGGCTCTACATGCTTAGTTTCGCCTATTAATTTAATCACACAAACTCCGGCAGATCAGGATTTTATGCAACGAGCCCGTTTAGGTTTTAGTGATTTGACCTCGAGCTGATCAGATCACGATCTTGTATAAGATGACTCCCGAAATCCAAAGCCTACAAGCAAGCGATGGTCGGAAGGCAGTCTACTGGTTATTAAGCAGCGATTGCGTAGTTGTTATCGTTAGCAACTATAATTTTGCAGCTGTATTTACGAGGGTACTGCAATCCTCGACATGCACCATAAAGTTTTGTTACCCACGTCGAAGCCAATGTCGTCCCCGAATTGAGTTTTCAAACTCGCACCTTAAACGATTAAGGTGTTTACTCATGCTGCCCAGTTTAGCATTATTTATCAGAAAAGTGTCTGAAATTAATAACGCTTAATAACGGGCGATTAAGCTATGAGCTTAGTTTCTATATTGGGTTAAAATCAGTGATTTCAAGTCTTTTTACTATAAATTATGTGCTCATTGACTATAGATCTTGCCTGGAGCTGCAATGCAGATCATGGGGGCAGATCCTCACCCAGCCAGCGCCAGCTCATGATTTAAGCCCTGATGATCAAATATGGGTATATATAAAAGTATCTGTAATGAGTTTGAAGGTTTATATGTCCGCGGCAATGCTTTAAAATTGCGCCTGCAAATCGCATAACCCATCGTCATTGAGGCAATTAATGCAATACTTTCGTGGATCACCCGCGCTATCCAGCTTTCGTACTGAAAAATTATTATCACAACTTCAATCATCTGTACCGGCGATTAGTCATGTATATGCCGAATATGTACACTTTGCAAATGTGCAGGGTGAGTTGTCTGCAGAGCAGACAGACATATTACAAAAGCTACTGACTTACGGACCTGCCTATTCAGCAGAAGAACCCGCAGGTACATTATTACTGGTGATTCCTCGATTCGGCACGATTTCTCCCTGGGCTTCTAAAGCTACTGATATTGCACATAACTGTGGATTACAGTCGGTGCACCGTCTTGAGCGAGGTATTGCTTATTATATTCAGTCAGCTGAAAAACTGACTGAGGCAGAGACTCAACAAATTAAATCCCAGATACATGATCGAATGATTGAAATGGTGCTGAGTGATTTTAACGATGCGGCGGGATTATTTGAACAGGCAGAACCCTCACCAGGAAGTCATGTCGATATTCTGGGTGGTGGTCGTGATGCACTAGTCGCTGCAAATACCGAGCTTGGCCTGGCCTTATCCGCTGATGAAATCGATTACTTAATGGAATATTTCCAGTCTGCAGAGCGCAACCCGGGTGATGCAGAGCTGATGATGTTTGCCCAGGCAAACTCTGAGCATTGTCGTCATAAAATCTTTAATGCGGACTGGATTATTGATGGAAAAGAGCAGGATATCTCGCTGTTTGGCATGATCCGCAATACATATAACAAATCTCCTGCGGATATTCTTAGTGCTTATCACGATAACTCCTCTGTGATTGAAGGCCACACTGCCGGACGATTTTTTGCAGATACTGAAACCGGTGAGTACACATTACATCAGGAACCCATGCCGATTCTGATGAAAGTTGAAACCCATAATCACCCCACGGCTATTTCACCTTTTCCAGGTGCGGCCACCGGTTCCGGAGGTGAAATTCGTGACGAAGGTGCTACGGGGCGTGGTTCAAAACCCAAAGCGGGTTTGAGTGGTTTCTCAGTATCTAACCTGCAAATCCCCGGTTTTGAACAACCCTGGGAAACCGATAATGGCAAACCTGAGCGTATCGTTTCCGCACTGGATATTATGGTGGAGGGCCCCTTAGGTGCCGCGGCGTTTAATAATGAATTTGGTCGACCTAATATTAACGGATATTTCCGTACCTTTGAACAAACCACACCGGGTGTGAATGGTGATGAAATCCGTGGCTATCACAAGCCGATTATGCTGGCGGGTGGTTTCGGCAATATGCGTAAAGAACACATCGATATGATTGATATGCCTGTGGGCACCCCGATTGTATTGCTCGGTGGCCCGGCAATGTTGATAGGTTTAGGCGGTGGTGCGGCATCATCTATGGCTTCCGGCGAAAGTGCTGAAAACCTCGACTTTGCTTCAGTGCAGCGTGGAAACCCGGAAATGGAACGCCGCTGCCAGGAAGTGATTGACCGTTGCTGGGGTATGCAGAGCGATAAAGGTAATGATCATAACCCAATTATCTGGATACACGATGTGGGCGCCGGAGGTATCTCAAATGCGCTACCCGAATTAATTAACGACGGTGGCCGTGGTGCTGAGTTTGATTTGCGCGAAGTGCACATTGATGAGCCGGGCATGACTCCAATGGAAATCTGGAGTAATGAATCCCAGGAGCGTTATGTGTTGGCCATAGCGGTAGATCGTCTGGATGAATTTAAGTCCTTATGTGAGCGTGAGCGTTGCCCCTATGCGGTATTAGGTTACACCACAGAAGAAAAGGACCTGAAGGTATTTGATAAGCACTTTAATGATTACCCGGTGGATATGCCACTGGATGTTCTACTAGGTAAGCCGCCTAAAATGACACGTGATGTGAAGCATGAAAAAGTGACTCACCGTGCCTTTGAAACTGACGGCATCGATATTAAAGAAGCCGCATACCGTGTTTTACGTTTGCCCTCAGTGGCTAATAAAACATTCCTGATTAGCATTGGTGACCGCAGTGTTACCGGGCAGATTGTGCGCGATCAGATGGTCGGCCCCTGGCAGGTGCCGGTGGCTGATGTTGCTGTCACTACAAGCTCATTTAATGTGCACACCGGGGAGGCGATGGCGATGGGCGAGCGCACGCCAATCGCGTTATTAGATGGTGCCGCCTCTGGTCGTATGGCAGTGGGCGAAGCCATTACCAATATAGCGGCGAGTGCAATTAATACCATTGGTGATATAAAACTTTCTGCTAACTGGATGGCACCTGCGGGGCACCCGGGGGAAGATGCGGTTTTATATGACACGGTGAAAGCTGTGGGAATGGAGCTTTGTCCTGAACTAGGTATTGCCATTCCCGTTGGCAAAGACTCCATGTCGATGAAAACCGTGTGGCAACACGACGGTGAAGAACGAGCTGTAACCGCACCATTATCGTTGGTCGTAACCGCGTTTGCGCCGGTCAGTGAAGTGCGCAGCACTATGACACCTCAGCTGGTTAACCAGCACGATACCCTGTTAATTTTGCTAGATTTAGGTGCGGGTCAAAATCGCCTCGGTGGTTCTGCACTGGCGCAGGTTTACAAACAGATTGGTGATACACCTGCAGATCTGGATGATGCATCTTTACTGAAATCTTTCTTCTCGGTGATTCAGGACTTAAATCATCAGGGTAAATTGCTCGCCTATCATGATCGTTCCGATGGTGGCTTATTTACCACATTGTGTGAAATGGCCTTTGCTGGCCATTGCGGTATAAGCATAGATATTGATGGTGTAGGTGAAGACAGCACTGCAGCTCTGTTTAATGAAGAGTTAGGTGCGGTCATACAGATTCAGTCATCAGACATAGAGTTTGTAATGAATGATCTGCGCGCAATCGGTTTGGGCGACTGTAGTTATGTTATCGGTTCAGTAAATCAGAATGATCACATAGAAATTGTTTGTGATGATGAACCGGTGTTTGCAGATACTCGCATCAATCTACAACGTGCCTGGTCAGAAACGACTTATCAGATGCAGGCATTAAGAGATAACCCGCAATGCGCGCAGCAGGAATTTGATCTCATTCTGGATGCCAAAGATCCGGGTATCTCACCGGAGTTAACATTTGATTTAAATGATAATGTCGCTGGCCCATTTATTGCCACAGGTGTAAAACCCAGAATGGCAATCCTGCGCGAGCAGGGTGTGAATGGCCAGATTGAAATGGCTGCGGCTTTTGATCACGCGGGTTTTACCAGTGTCGATGTTCACATGAGTGATATTCTTTCCGGTCGTGTTTCCTTAAGCGACTTTAAAGGCCTGGTTGCCTGTGGTGGCTTTTCATATGGTGATGTTTTAGGTGCCGGTGAAGGCTGGGCGAAAACTATACTGTTTAATGAGAAAGCCCGTAATGAGTTTAGTGCTTTCTTTGCTCGCGAAGATAGTTTTGCATTAGGTGTGTGTAATGGTTGCCAGATGATGGCAAACATAAAGAGTCTAATACCCGGTGCTGAGCACTGGCCGCATTTTGTGCGTAACCAGTCGGAACAGTTCGAAGCTCGTTTTAGTACTGTTGAGATCATGCAATCCCCATCTATATTTCTGCAGGGCATGGAGGGCTCCAGAATGCCAATTGCAGTGGCCCATGGTGAAGGGCATGCAGAGTTTAAAGATGCGGCTTCTATCGCGGAAAGCCATCAGGCCATGCGTTTTGTAGACCACTATGGTCAGCCTACCGAAACCTATCCATTAAACCCTAATGGATCAACTAAGGGTTTAACCGGCTTCACCACCGATGATGGTCGTGTAACGATTATGATGCCACATCCTGAACGTGTATTTAGAGCGGTGCAGCATTCATGGCATCCTGCCGACTGGGATGAGG
>Ga0316204_10012325_pt1 | contig 10460 bp, 6 predicted proteins | sample 6monrhotite_MG_2_FD_205661 | JGI IMG/M metagenome (GOLD analysis project Ga0316204, IMG submission 205661) | Microbial mat bacterial communities from mineral coupon in-situ incubated in ocean water Damariscotta River, Maine, United States -... | ecosystem: Environmental > Aquatic > Marine >... | reverse complement strand
TGCCGGTTCAGTTTGATCACTGGACTTAAATAGGCTTGAGCCGTGTGCGGGGAAACTTGCATGCACGGTTCTTAGGAGAGTGGGTAGCAGAAATGCTACTCACTTATCCGATAAGCTCACGTTTTATTGACCATCACAATCGACCAAGCAGAACGGATAGGTTGCTCACCAAAGCCATTGTTGGCTTCTTCCCAACTCTGGCCATTGTCCCTTGAACGAAACATGCCTCTTCCAGTAACACTCGCAAGTAAATGTCCATTTCCTATCTTTGCAAAATTCCAAACATAAAAGTCTTCATGAGAGAGGTGCCAAGTTCTACCATTGTCATCAGAACGATAAATTCCTTCTCTTGTGGATACCAACAAGTCACCATTATTCGCTTTAATCATCGAACGTGCAGCTTGCCCTTCTGGTATTGATAACGTTTGCCAACTTTTTCCTTTGTCTTCAGAGTATTTTACAGGTTTACGTAAATCCAAAGCATACCAGCGGTTGCCGTCAACGAACAAATTCACAAGATATTGACCGTCTAAAGAGACTTCTCGCCAGCTTTGGCTCTGGTTTTTGCTGATTAAAAGATTACTCTCTGCTGTGCTGAGAAGAACATTATTGCTTGTTTGTTTAAAGTCGGAGGCCCCCAATTTAATATTTGGTTCGAGCCAGACATTGGTTTTTGATTTCAAGCGCCAGATCCCATTTGAAGTAGCGGCCAGTAGATCTAGATCTTTTGTTTCATATATGGAAAATACATCCCAATTTCTAATCCCTGCGCTAACTGAAGTCCAGTTTTTCAAGTCTTGGCTATACCAAACACCAGCTCCTTCAGTCCCGACATATAAATCGTTCTTATTATTGAGTATCAGGTGGTTAGCCTCTGTGCTGGTAAAGTTTGTTGAAAACCACGTTTCACCAAAATCTTGTGATATATACAAACCGCTTTTATCACCATCGAACGCAGCGGTAGCTGCAATCAACATTTCGTCTTTTAAAACCAATGAATTAACGGTTACTGAAGTGGGTAATCCAGCACCAAATTTCTGCCACTTATTAGATTTTTTGTCAAAACGGAAAACTCCTGATCCCGGAGAACGAAGTGTACCAGTAGAGGCAAGCAAATTGTTGTTCACCAAACTAACTTGTGAAACCGTTATTCCTTCATCAAAGCCGTCATTTCGTAATGCCCAAGTTTTGCCCAGATCTGTTGAAACATACAAACCGTTATTTGTACCAGCATATAAGTGCCGATTGTTTGGTGAAGATAAACTCCACACCTCTAATTCAGCTAATGCAGTTGGTTGCCAACTCGAACCATTATCTCTGCTGGAGTATACGCCTGCTATACCTTCGTTACTGATTGACGAAGCAAATATGGTGTTCCCAATCGATATTAAGTCCCAAATGTAAAAGGCGTCAGATAAACCTACTCGTTGCCAGTCCTGCTCATTGGGGATTACTTTTATTAGCCCATTTCTATAGGTACCTATAATCATTTGTTTGTTAGGTGTTTCTATCAATGAGAGAACTGCAATACTCTGGTCTGTAATCAATTGCCATGATTTGCCATTATCAGATGAGAAATAAAGACCTGAGGATGTGCCTACGTATAAACCATCCTTTGTCGACAAAAGTGCTCTAGAACTCCCTGTCTCATTAGGCTGCGCGATTGGCACCCAACTGCCTGTAATTGGTGAGTTTAAATCACCAGCAATGGCAAAGTGATTAATAAAAAAAAGCACAAGCAAATAACCGAATACCGAATAGCCGTACCTTTTAAAATTTGCAGTTATTTTCATACAAACACTCCGTGTTAGTGGTAAATCAATTAATGAATAAAGCTACTATTTTGAAAAGTCTTAGAAATAGTTTTTAACGTAATTTCTTACATTTCGATTAACCACACTAAATGACGAGATACAGTTTTGCAATAATGCTTTTTGAAAAGATGATTGGTACTTTGATGACTTTAACACCCTAGGTTCGCAAATGATTGGTTTGGTGAATCCACTGTCAGCTATCTCAGTGAACTTGTCATACGCAATAGCTAAGGTGTATGACCGTTGATCGCTCAATGGCGACTGTCAGGATAGAACAAACTCTATAAGCTCAAACCGTAAGATCGGAGATGAGCTACTACACTTTAGAGTGTTAACACCAAGCGATTCTGAGATTTATCTAATTGTATAAATATTCAGTTAAATTTTTACCACTGTGCAAGAGGTTCTGCGTCTAACTCATAAAATCGGATCCAGTCATATTGTGTATACATAGGGTAAATATTGCGTTTTTTGTTGCCGCCAAAGTCATTTTGGATTTCATCCTTGGGTATCCAAAAGTTCATCATCAATTGGCTGAGGTTATCGGGAATGGGGGTAGCGTAAATTTGTGGAGGTATGCAGTTAGGAACACAAGCCAACATATCCTGCTTAAGGGATTTTGTTAATACACCGTCGACATACCAGTTGATCTCAGTAGGTATCCATTCGATGGCGTAAACTCGCCACTCATCAGCAGGAGCAATATTAATTTTGTCTTCCCAAGCCCCCCATTTTCGTGTTGCCCACCACTGCCATGTATTTTTCCCGTATATTAAATTTGCTTGAAATTTATCTGGTCTACCGCCTTCTAATTCTACATCTATTTCTTCCCATTCACGGGGTTCTCCTTCATTGGTATAGGTAAAGAGTGAAGATATATAACCAGACGCAACAGCTCTAGCAGGGGCTTTCATACGGGTTTCATAACGGCCATATCTTATTTTTTTGTGTTCTTTCGTTCTTAATTCTCCACATGAGAACTCATAAGCGGATTTGTCCATCTGATGATCATTTGACCATCCCGGTGATATTGACTCTTGGCGAATAATTAAATTGAGTAGGCCATTTTTAACCTGTACGCCTTGAGGTTGGAAACGACAGGCCGCTTCACCGCCTACAGCCCCGTCACCAATTTCCCAAATTTGCTTATCGAACACATCAAAACGTTCATCCAAAACCAGAGTGAAATCGCTGTAACTACCAGTATAACCAGCATAGGACCTGGGTAAATTTTCCTTATTGCTACTGACTTGGTCTAATGAACCACGGATGCAGCCGCTTAGTAACATCATAACGATAGCTAGATTCAAACTCTGTTTAATGTGTGTCACATTCGGTCTCATTTGGTAATTTGAGCATTCTGGCAGTCAACTATTAGCAATAGTAGCAATTAAGAATATACAATAAAACTATCAACGCTGTGCAGATAACAGTTGTTTTTCAACAGCTTGAGACGTCTTAACCGGTGTTTCGCATCCCAACTGCTATGCCCGCTATTGTCACCATCATGGCGCGTTCTAGGGTTGCGTCGTGCTCATCCTCATCTAGCTGCCTTATCCTTTTTAGCAATTCGATTTGCAAGTAGTGTAAAGGCTGTAAGTAGCTGGCACGGATATTCATGGATGTCGCACCTTTTGGGTCGCTTTCCATGACCGTTTTTTGGTCAAGCAAGGTCAGTAATAAGTCTATGCTTTGTTGTAGCTCAGTGCGCAGCGCGTCACCGAAGTGTCTGAGTGCTTCAGGCACTAGGCTTTGATCATATTCTTGGCTGATTTTAGGATCAGCTTTGCTGAAAACCATGTCTAACATGGATAAGCGTGAATAGAAAAATGGCCAATTATCTAACATATCTTGGATGGTATCTTTTTTACCTGCATCCAAAGAAGTTTGCACTGCCTTCATTACACCTAACCAAGAAGGCAACACCATACGGGTTTGTGCCCAAGCAAATATCCATGGGATCGCGCGTAAACTCTCAATGCCACCTGTGGGTTTGCGTTTGGCAGGGCGGCTGCCCAAGGGTAATTTCCCTAATTCTTGTTCTGGGGTAGCTACGCGGAAGTAAGGCACAAAATTTTCGTCATGTCTGACGATTTGGCGGTAATTGTCCCGTCCATCTGCGGCCATTTTTATGATCGCTTCACGCCACGCCTGTTTAGGCGCTGGGGGAGGCAAAATAAGTGCTTCTAATATTGCGCTCGCATATAGAGCTAAGCTGCGCTGTGCCAAAATAGGCATGCCAAACTTATAACGTATTGTTTCGCCTTGTTCGGTGACTCTGAAACCGCCAGTTAAGGATCCCGGTGGTTGCGACAGTATTGCTGCATGCGCTGGCAGTCCGCCACGGCCAATAGTCCCCCCACGTCCGTGGAATAAAGTCAGTTCGATATCGTTTTCTTCGGCTAGGGCGACTAAGGCTTCTTGGGATTCATACTGGGCCCAACCCGCTGCCATAGCCCCCGCATCTTTGGCTGAGTCTGAATAACCAATCATCACATATTGATGTCCTTGGATATAGCCACGGTACCAATCGATGGAAAACAGTTTTTTAGTGACACTCGCTGCAGCGTTTAAATCGTCTAAAGTTTCAAACAAAGGTGCCACTGGCATAGGCCAATTCACGCCTAATTCTTTTAGTAATAAATGCACACTTAACACGTCTGAGGGCAAGCTAGCCATAGAGATAATATAAATGCCAAATCCGTCCTTGCCGTTTTTAGCAATGACTTTACAGGTGTCTAATACTTCCTGCACATCTGCACTGGGTTGCCATGCTGGCGGAAACAAAGGACGTTTTGAGGCTAACTCTTGCAGTAAAAACCCTTGTTTGTCTGCTTCACTCCACTGGCCGTAATCACCTAAACCTAAATAACGGGTCAGTTCAGAAAATACATCTGCGTGTCTTTCTGAGTCTTGACGTACGTCTAACTTAAGCAAGTGCACACCAAAACAGTGGATCCTGCGGATGGTGTCTTGCAGGTGACCTTTGGCGATAACAGACATGCCACAGGCTTGCAATGAGTGATAACAGGCCATTAAAGGTTCTAGCAATTGCTCTTTGTCATCAACCCAATCTGTCATATCAACAGGCGTACCTTTGAGCTTTTCAATTATGCCTTCTTGGGTTTTGAGTAATTTATCTAAAAGAGGTCTTAGGACCGCACGATAAGGTTCGAGTACATCGCCTACTTTCTCTCTAAGTGTTTGGTCGCAATCGCTCATAGATAATTCTGTTTGCAAAATATCAATGTCTTTTGCGAATAGTTTGGCGGCCCTCTTGCGGGCTAAAAGCAAAACTTGCTCTGTTACTTTTGACGTAACGAAGGGATTACCGTCTCTATCGCCTCCCATCCATGAACCAAATTTCACAGGTGATACATCTAAGGGAATAGCCAAACCAAATTTGTCGACAAAACGTTTATCTAACTCACGAATAAAGTCCGGCACTGCTTCCCACAATGAGTTTTCAATGACTGAGAATCCCCAGCGTGCTTCGTCAACCGGAGTAGGGCGAATGGTGCGAATTTCTTCGGTGTGCCAAGCTTGGCTGATGAGCTCAGCAATACGAGTTTCAATTTTTTCGCGATCGGACTCGTTAATACCCGAGGTATGCTCTCTACTGAGGCATTTAGCAAGCTCGCTGTGTTTGTGGATAAGTGTCCTACGGGTGACTTCTGTTGGGTGAGCGGTTAATACCAGTTCAATGTTTAAATTTTCTAATGCCTTTTCAAAGGTGTCGGCTTGGATATTGGCTTCATCCAAATGACTAAACAAGGTGTCGATAGGGTCGTCTTGATCGTTATTGCTATTAAATTCTTGCTCGGCAATATTGGCTAAATTCAGAAATTGTGAGAAAGCTCTGCCAACTGTGAGTAATTCCTCATTTTCTAATTCAGAGAAAAGTTGCTTTACACGCTTGGCGCAGTCTTCATCTCCTTGATGGGCTTTTCGTCCATCTTTTCTGACTGCTTCAATTCTCTGCAACCATTGTTCGCCCAACTGATCACGTATGGTGTCACCTAACACGGCTCCCAAATTACGTACCGTTCCTATTAACTGGGAATCCAAAACTTGTGACATCTACGCCTCCAAAACTGATTAAAAACCAAAATATAAGATACTATATGTAAGTTATTTGTCTAAGTAATTAGAGCTATTAATCATTCCTAAATGTGTTTTTTAGTCACGTTTATCTATATACTTGCGCGTTTTTACAGCAACAGAGCCAAGATCCTTTTTTAATTATAAAAGAGGCAGGCAAGTTAGGAGCCAAAGTGTCAGATAAATTTTCCAGCATAGAAACACAAGCAAGTTACGGTATTGGTCTACAAATGGGTGAGCAGTTGCGCGCTAATCCTTTTGAAGGCTTGGATGTTGAAGCAGTGCAAGCAGGGCTTGCTGATGCATACAACAATCAACCCGCTCAAGTTGATAACGATACTTTACGTGTTGCGTTTAATGAAATTCATGAGCGCATGCAAGCGGCTAAATCTGCCGAATTTGCCGAAGTTATCACCCAAGGTGAAGAATATTTAGCAGGAAATGCTAAACGTGAAGAAGTCACAGTGACCGACAGTGGTCTTCAATATGAAGTCATTACTCAAGGCGACGGTGAAATACCTACTTTAACCTCAACTGTACGTACTCATTATCATGGTACCTTGTTAGACGGTAGCGTATTTGATAGTTCTTATGATCGTGGTCAGCCAGCTGAATTCCCAGTAAATGGAGTGATTAAAGGTTGGACTGAAGCGCTTCAATTTATGAAAGTCGGTACTAAGTTAAAACTACATGTGCCAGCTGAATTGGCCTATGGCGAGCAAGGAGCAGGTGGGGCAATTGGTCCTCATAGCACGCTAGTATTTGATGTTGAATTACTTGATATCCTTGCTTAGGCAATAAAAGTCATATATTGAAGGTCGGCAATGCCGGCCTTTTTTGTGCCCGCTAAACCTATATATATAAACACTGTAAAAAGCGAAAACATCGGTGATGGCAGGCACGCTTTTTCATCGTAGCCACATCCCTTTAGTTAAGTGGTTTTAGGCTATCTACTTTCTAGGCTCTGACAAAGGTAGTATATCGGTTCAACCGTCGATTTGTCGAAAAACAGATACCTAATCGATTGTTAAACTTAGCGATAATTCGTACTCCTGTGAAATCGACCTGAGTTAAATGCATCGGCATGTACTTTTATTAACTCGTAGACCTAAACCTTCGCTGGTCGTCCTGCTTGCTTACGCAAATTCTCAGTTAACAACTTCTTACGAATGCGCGTACTCAAAGGTGTCACTTCTACCAATTCATCGTTATCGATGAACTCAAGTGCTTGTTCTAATGACATAACAATAGGTGGTACTAAGCTTTGTGCTTCGTCTGTACCAGATGCACGTACGTTAGTTAACTGCTTACCTTTAAGGGCGTTAACAGTTAAATCATTTTCACGAGTATGAATACCGATAACCATGCCTTCGTATACTTCAACACCGTGGCCGATAAATAAACGTCCGCGACTTTGTAAGTTAAACAGTGCGTTGGTCAATGCTTTACCGGTCGCATTGGCAATCAATACACCACTCTTTCTCTGACCGATTTCGCCACCTTTGTGTGGGCCATAATGATCAAAGGTGTGGTACATCAAACCAGAACCGGAGGTCATGGTCATAAAGTCAGTTTGGAAACCAATCAAACCACGGCTAGGGATCATGAAGTCCATACGAATACGGCCTTTTCCATCTGGTGTCATGTTGGTTAACTCACCTTTGCGTGCACCAATCTGTTCCATGATAGAACCTTGATGTTGTTCTTCAACATCTATAGTCACTGTTTCGAAAGGTTCGTGGGTCACACCATCAACTTGTTTCAAAATAACTTCTGGACGAGAAACGGCTAGTTCATAACCTTCACGGCGCATGTTTTCAATCAATATGCCTAAGTGAAGTTCACCACGACCTGATACGCGGAACTTGTCCGGATCTTGGGTTTCTTCAACTTTAAGTGCCACGTTGTGAATTAATTCGGTTTGCAAACGTTCGTGGATATTACGTGATGTCACGTATTTACCTTCTTTTCCACAAAATGGTGAATTATTGACTTGAAAGGTCATGGTCACAGTTGGTTCATCAACGGAAAGAGGCGGTAATGCTTCAACTGCATTTGGATCGCATATGGTATCGGATATTTTAAGTTCACCTACACCTGTTACAGCAACAATGTCACCCGCATCTCCAGAACTTACTTCGAGGCGCTGTAGCCCTAAATAGCCATGAACCTGTCCTATTTTTGCATTTCGGGTTTTTCCATCAGCACCGATAATAGTCACTTGTTGGTTAGGTTTAACAGATCCTCGTGTAATACGACCTATACCAATTACACCTACATAGGAATTGTAATCAAGTTGCGACATTTGCATTTGCAACGTGCCATTCATATCGGCAACAGGTGGCTTAACATGTTTGATGATTGTCTCAAACAAAGGCGTCATGTTATCGCTAGCTACGTCCAAATCGTTGCTTGCCCAACCATTAATAGCTGATGCGTACACCACTTCAAAATCTAATTGGTCGTCAGTTGCGCCTAAGTTATCAAACAAGTCAAATACCTGATCTATAACCCAACCCGGACGAGCGCCCGGCTTATCAATTTTATTAATAACAACAATAGGCTTTAAACCTTGAGCAAAGGCTTTTTGCGTTACAAAACGCGTTTGTGGCATAGGACCTTCTTGTGCATCAACCAATAATAATACTGAATCGGCCATAGACATAACGCGTTCTACTTCACCACCGAAATCGGCGTGACCAGGCGTGTCTACTATATTGATGCGGAATTCGTTCCATTTAATGGCAGTGTTTTTTGCAAGAATGGTAATACCACGCTCTTTTTCGATGTCGTTTGAGTCCATCACACGCTCTTCGGCTTCGCCGCGACTTTCTGCCAATGTACCCGACTGTTGTAATAACTTATCAACTAAGGTGGTTTTGCCGTGATCAACGTGGGCTATAATAGCTATATTCCTCAAATTTTCGATTGAGGTGTTTGATGAACTCATTGTTTATTCTCTGTTAGGGCCACATAAGTGTCACTTAAGACTATTACTCAATAAAGTAATACATAGCAAAATTACTGAAATTTTATGGGCGAGAACTATACAGTTTAAAAGAGCAAAGGGGTCAAGTCATTTGGACATTAAAACTATTAACAAATTTTAGCGGGTCACTCATAGTGACTTTAGTCGTGAACCTGTGATCACTGTTAACCATTGACCCTTCAACAATTCGGCGCTAAAGCACCTCCTACAACTAACGCACCTTGCGACCTATCCATATTTATTATATTTCCCTGTACCGAAGTATCTCATCGCTATTTCCATCAAATGTATTCGTTGGTTGCCAACCTACGCTACGATAAAAACCATAAGCTCGTACAATTGGTGTAGCGGAAGCCGCTAGCCATAATTCAGAATAGTCTTTCTTCAAATCTTAAATCATTGCCGATTATACTTTCAATGAACTCTAACGGGTTAAATAGCTCCTCAATATGAAACACTCCAGATGCAAATGAAGACAGGTACAGTTTTTCAGCAACTTTAGCCGCTACTAGTCCGGTATTATTTCCTTCTTCATTTCCACTTATAGAACACTCATATAGCGTACCCTGTTCCCGATTGCTTCCAGCTTCGACTTTTAAGACAAATTGATCTGAACCAAAACGAAATAGTTGTAAGAGATTAATCATAAAATTTTGCACAACCCTTAATTTAAGAAATCTGCTCAAACCCGATTTTTTCAACAGTGCATACAGCCAGGTCATCACAGCGGAATCAAAGCATATCCGTGTTGAGGCGGAGTCAATTTTCAGAGTTTTTGGAATGACATGTTGGTCCGAAAAATTGGAGCGATAAGTAGTTCTTCTCCCAAGACTACCTGGAAACACTGTTTGTTTTCCATCCTCAAAGCTTCTTACTTGCTTTTTTTCTCCATCTTCTTTGATAAAAAACTGATCATTCAAGTCTTCAAACACCCAACGAAAAGCGGCTTCCCCATGCTTTTCCCCTATCCCTAGCATGATATAAATGTCTACGTACCGAATATCCTGAATCATAGATTTACATTGTTTCGCCAAAAGATTCGTGATACCTGGAGCTAGGCCCACACTTAAAATCACGGTAGAATCATGGTTTCTTGCTTCATCATTCAATGCTTCGATTTTAGCAAGAAAATCATAATTTGCCGTAATGTCGATGTAGTGAATTCCTCGTTGTATACACTGAGTTACAAAATGAGTGTTCTTTTGGTCGATGCACATGATGACGAGTTTGACATTCACGAGCCGTTCTTCATCTTTGGAAATTGAGGTAATATCCAATTCTAATGGTATGACTTTATGATCCAGTTCGGATGAAAGTTCTTTTGCTTTTTGAAAATTTCTTCCCGCAACAATCACCTCACCAGGAAACAAATTTCCCAAGGTAATGGAAATAACTCGTCCAACCGCGCCATACCCTCCGACAATTAAAATTTGTAACTATTCAGCGAATTTAACTCAAAAAAGGTTTGACAGGGTTTTGCTTGGTTTTTTCAAAAACGCCAACCATTTCTTCAACCTACCTACTAATCCGATACGTCGGTCGCTCTGATCCGCTGC
>Ga0316204_10012324_pt1 | contig 10460 bp, 13 predicted proteins | sample 6monrhotite_MG_2_FD_205661 | JGI IMG/M metagenome (GOLD analysis project Ga0316204, IMG submission 205661) | Microbial mat bacterial communities from mineral coupon in-situ incubated in ocean water Damariscotta River, Maine, United States -... | ecosystem: Environmental > Aquatic > Marine >... | reverse complement strand
TTCACCACCTTACCTTGCAGAACATATTTAAGGGCAGAATAAAGGGCAGTCTAATGCCACCACGCGCAAAAGAACTTACGCCGACTCAGATCAAAGGCTTAAAACATCCGGGAGGTACAAGGCCGGTAAAGGTGGCAGTGGGTGGCGTGTCTGGCCTTCACATCCAGATATGGCCAAGCGGGGCTAAGTCATGGGTGTTGCGGACGCGCTATGGCGAATGGGCCGAAACCAAGCTGGTCGATGGCACGATCCAGCGGGGGCGCAAGAAACGGGAACTTGGGCTTGGTGCTTATCCTGATGTTTTGCCCGGTGCGGCGCGTGACAAGGCCAGAGAGGCCAAGGCCAAGCTGGAAGCAGGGATTGATCCTATCGCAGAAAAGAAGGCCATACGGGCGGCGCTTATCGCGTCCGCGCGCAGGGGCATGACCTTTGCCGAAGCGTGGGAAAAATTCGCAGCCGTAAAGATCAAGGAATTTTCAACCGACAAATACCGCGAACAATGGAAGCGCACGGTTGAAATCTACGCGTTGCCTGACCTTGGCAAGATGGCGGTGCAGGACATTGGGTTGCAGGACGTGCTGCGCGTTTTGACACCAATCTGGGATGATAAGACCGTGACAGCGGTAAAGGTGCGCGAACGGCTGGAAAAGGTGCTGTCCTATGCCACCGTGCAGGGATACCGCAAAGGCGACAATCCGGCACGATGGAAGGGCAACCTTGATATGGTGCTGGCGGCACCGTCCAAGGTGTCAGGGGCCGAAAACTTCCCCGCCTTGCAGTTAGATGATGTAGGTCGCTGGTGGCAGGCGCTACAGGACCGCGATGGCATGGGCGCAAAGGCATTGGCATTCCAAGCCATGACCGCCACACGATCCGGCGCTATCCGTTTTGCAACATGGGATGAAATCGACATTACGGCGAAAGTCTGGACGATCCAACCGGGGCGGAAAGCCTCTAAAATTACCCTGAAAGAAACCGCCAAGCGTATCCCGTTAACTGACGACATGCTTGCATTACTGGAAAGCCTACCAAGGGTGTACGGGTCTGAATTAGTATTTTGGGCACCACGTGGCGGGGCGATGTCTGACGCCACCATGGGCAAGGTTATGCGTACGATGCATGAGGCCGATCTAAAAGTGGGCGGCAAGGGGTTTGTAGACGCAAAGACTGGTGAGCAGGCTGTTCCACACGGTTTGCGCAGCGCGTTCCGAACATGGGTTGCAGAGCGCACCAACTTTGACGGCGATCTGGCGGAGGTGGCTTTGTTTCATAAAGTAGGCTCGAAAGTAGCGCAGGCATACAACCGCGCCGATCAGGTGGAGCGGCGGCGGCACCTTATGGCCGCATGGGGTGACTTTTTGCAGGGGAAAGAGCCTGCCAAGGTGGTGCAGATGGAGGTTAGGGCATGAGCGGATCAGGACGGGGCGGCAAAATTCCAGAATTAGTTTTGCGCACGGAATTTAATTGGGTGGTCGAAGAAATGAGCAAAGAACGTATCAGAAACGATCAGATTGCCGAAGTTGTTTGCAAGGCAATTGAAAAAGCCGGTGCGCCGCGATCAGTTTTTGCACCCGCTCACCAGATCATGCGTGAGCATCATCGGGCAATGGAGATTTTCGACAACCCGTTAGCGAGCAAAGACAAAAACAGGAATGGCGTTGGCCGCTACAAAGTGAATTTACGAAGGCGCGCTGAGAAAATGGCCGAATATTTAACAACGGCGCTTGAGGCTGAGTTTTCACATGACTTGAACAGTCTGATTCCTGACAGTAATCTGCGCAGTTTCATGGAGCGAGCGCATGGTGACTTGGCTGAAATTGTATTTTTGATTGACCGAGCACAGGATGGCGAGAAGCCATTACAGTCGAAGGCTGAAATCAGGAACGCGACGGGATCAAAGTTAAAAGCGTTAGCCAAAAATGAAGACATTCACGGACAAAAGTTTGTTGGAGCTTTTGACATTTATGTCTCTGAGTCCCACGAGAGTTTTGGAACTTGGTTCATCAACCTTAAAGGCTGAATTTTTCAGTCCGCTTAATTTTGGGGAAACGCTTTTGCCTTATCTGGAAAAGTGCCTTTAATGCGGTGTCAGTGTCTCTATTTATTAAAGGGAAATGACATGAAGGCCGAAAAAAATACGCAAACGGACTATGCCCGCGCGGTTTATGAGCAGAAGCAAATCTTCCTGACCGGACCGCAGGTCCAAGCCCGCTATCAGAAAAGCCACGTTACAATTTGGCGCTGGGTCCGCGATCCCACGCTGGGTTTTCCACAGCCAACACAGATTAACCGTCTGAATTACTGGCGGTTGAACGATCTGCAAGATTGGGAGGCCAGCCAATGAACCCCGTTGATAAAAACGCCCTGTCGGCTTGGCAAACACAGTTAGCCATAAAAGAGGTTTTGCTTCATGCTGCCTCGCAAGATAGCGCCGAGAAAGGTGCCGTGGCGGCGGCTCTCTCAATCATGATTGCAACGCGCGGCCCGATGGCAACAGTCGATTATCTGCGTGATCTTAGCGATAAAGTCGAGCGTGACGCGGTTCTTCCTAATGAGCAGGTGTCGCAATGGCTCAATTAGAAGAAAACCCTGACGCGCTTGGGGGCGCAGCCAGGGATGAGTTGGATCAATTGGAAAGTGATGAGTATTTAGAACGGTACAGGGCAAAGGCTGTTCATGCAAGTGCCCTCAAAGACGCTGCGTTCGATTATGCTGCGCGAGATGGCGGTATGGGCGAGGCCCTCAGCAAATACATGCCTGACGCTTACAAGCGCGTTGCCCGTATTATCGGTTACACGCTGTTGCTGGGTGGCGATGCGGACAACTGGCACGGCCTAACGGTGGTGCTGACGGCGCGTCTGACGCCTCAAGAGCGGGCCGCTATGGCGTGGGCTGTTCTGCGGTCCCTGACACCTGACCAAGTTGTTGACGTGGCTCAAACGGTCTTGCCCAAAGGCTCAAGTGCTCCGATTGCCCCTCTGTTCAATCATATGGATGAGGCGGCATTCTGGGCCGACATGGCCGAACCTGAGGAGTTGGATGCCTATTGCCTTGCATCGTTCAACCGGATGGCACCGGCCCGACAGGCGGCTTTCCTTGGCTATGTGCAGGAAAGGGTAGCGGCATGAGCAACATTATGGGTCGCGGGGTAAGTTTTGAACGAGGATGCAATAGCCGCGCGTTTCGTATGGGTTACCAAGATTGCGCAAATGGAAAGCCACTAAGGGACACCATCGGCCCTAAGTGGGGACCTATGTGCGAAATCGGACGCCATACGGTGGCTTTCGCCCGTGGACGAGGCGACGTTGCCCACGACGTTTCCTTCACTCGCAAACTCGAAGCCAATGTGCGCCATGCAATCACCATCCAAGCGGCGCAGATGATTGCAGAAACTTCTAACTCTCAATTTCAAAGGATTGGCGCTTGGCACTTTCTTAGTCGGCATGGGAGGGCAGCGGCGTGATGCGTGATTTTTCAGATATGGCAATTCAACTTGATGCACACCGCGCTGAGTTTCCGCAAGAGCAGGTGCATGGAAAACGGGCGGGTGAAATCAAACGCCGCCTTGTGAGCCTTTCGGCAATCGACGCGGTGTTGACCAGTAACTACATGGTCAAAGGATGGCTGGACCGTAATTGCCTTTCGATGCTCTACGGCCCGTCCAACGTGGGCAAGACGTTCGTTGCGCTTGATATTGCCATGCACATCGCTGCTTGCAAGTCATGGCACGGGTTGCGGGTCAACGGCGGGCCTGTCCTGTACATCGCTGCTGAGGGTGGCGCTGGTATTCGCAACCGCCTTGCTGCAATCAAGTGTGAGCGCCCTGACATGGCGTCTGCACCCTTCACCCTTTTGCCTGTCAGCGTGGACCTCCACGGGCCAGGTGACGCGTTAGAAATCTGCGAAATTATGCCAGATGACGCCCCCGCGTTGGTGGTGATTGACACGCTGGCCCGGTCCATGGGTTCGGGCGATGAGAACACGGCCAAGGATGCGGCCATGTTTGTGCGAAACTGCGATCTCATCCGTGAGTCCACCGGTGCGCACGTCATGGTAATCCACCACACCGGCAAGGATGAGGACCGAGGGGCGCGTGGTTCCTCGGCGCTCAGGGCGGCGGTTGATAACGAAATCCAGATTGCAAAGGTCGGTACGAAAGTTGGCAACATAATATCTCGCAAGCAACGCGATCAACCAACTCCAGAAACAATTTGGTTTGACCTCTGCGCAATAGAACTGGGCGTGAATGAAGATGGCGATCCAGTAACCAGCGCAATCATCAATGTTGGCAAAGCGCCCAAGCCCGAACGCAAGCCGCTCAAAGGTAAGAATGAGGTGGCTATGCAGGCGCTCTATGACGCGCTGCGCAATCACGGCACGACCAAGAGCGGCGACGCATGGCCAGCCAACCGGAAGGTGGTTGATGTGGATCACTGGCGTGAGGCGTGTGGCGTCCACGGGCTGACCACTGGTACAACCGATGCGGCGGCACGGATGGCGTTCAAGCGAGCTAAGGACAAGCTGATGGACATGGATGAGGTTCGTGAGTTTGGCGGTCATGTTTGGAGGGTTCAAGAAGATGATTGAGCGTAACGAACGTAACAACAGCGAACTGTTCGGAACATGTTCTGACCCCTGTGAGCGTAACGAACGTAACACACCTCTAGGAGGTGTTACGGTTGTTCGCAGGGTTGATTATGGAAGGCCAAGTCTTTGGGCCTTACCCACGTTTTTTTTGCGCAACCCCTTCAAGGGTAGGTTCGGTTCCGAGTTTGGCAGCCCAATTAATATAATGAAATAATGAAATCAGTCGCTTGTATCGGTAGTATTATTAAAATCACCCTTAATTCTGCCCTTAATGGTTTGATAATGCCCAAAGCAAGCCCAATCATATCCAAGCCAAAGCCCCAAGGTGCAACCCGTATGGGAACGCAAGGGACGATCTTGCAGGGTGTGGACATGCGGACGCATGGTGGCAGGCGCTTCAAGGAACTTTGCGCCGATCTGATCGACCATCTATGCGACAGCCCGACAGCGCCACAGTTGGCAATCATCCGCAGGGCAGCGGCCTTGGGCGTCTGGTGTGAACAAGCAGAGACAGAGCAAGCGCAGGGCGGCGATCTGGACGTTGCAGCATACACGACAGCCGCGAACACAATGCGCCGTCTGTTGACTGATCTGGGGTTGGACCGCAAGTCGCGCGACATCACGCCCGATCTCGACCAGTATCTCAGGGCGGTAAACAATGACTGACATCGTTCAAGCAATGACCGATCGAAACCTGTTCGGGTTGACGTACGGCGGTGACAGTTTTGCCGCGTGGCGCGCCCTTCTAGGCGGGTTCTATGGCTTGCCGCTTGCCAATACAGAACAAGACACATTCAAGACCCTCACACAGCGCCAGAGCGCCCCTACAGAGCCGCACAGAGAGCTATGGCTTGCCGTTGGCCGCCGTGGCGGTAAGAGCCATTGCGCAGCCTTATGTGCAGTCTATGAAGCTGCGTTCAAAGACCATCGCGAGAACCTTGCGCCGGGTGAAGTGGCGACTGTGATGCTCATTGCAGCCGATCGCCCGCAGGCCCGCACATTGATGCGTTATGTTCGCGGATTGTTTGAGCAGCCGATGCTCAAGAAACTGATAAGGAAAGAGACTGCCGACACCATCGAGCTATGGAACAGGTCGCAAATCGAGATTGCTACCGCTAGCCATAAGGGCGTGCGAGGTTACACCTTAGCAGCCGCTATCTGCGATGAGATTGCCTTCTGGCAGAGCGAGGGTTCAAGCCCGGATGCTGAGGTAATAGCGGCGCTACGGCCCGCGCTGGCCACACTGGACGGCAAGCTAATTTGCATCTCAAGCCCCTACGCACGGCGCGGGATGTTGTGGACGCAGTACCAAAAGCATTTCGGCAAAGAGAACGCTAACGTGCTGGTCGCGCAGGCACCCAGCCGCACAATGAACCCAACCTTGCCGCAGCGCGTGGTGGATGATGCGATAAAAGACGACGCAGCGCGGGCAAGTGCTGAGTATCTTGCGCAGTTCAGATCAGACATTGAACAGTTCTTAAAGATCGAGACTGTTGAGGCCGCCACCCGCCAAAAGCCGCTCATGTTGCCCTATGTCGCTGGCACCAATTACTTTGGTTTCGTTGACCCCGGCGGCGGTGGTAAAGATGAGTTTACAATGTCGATCGCTCACCGCGTGGGCAACGGCATCATTGTAGATCTGGTCGAAGGTCGCAGGGGAAACCCCGCAGCCATCACTAAGGACTTCTGCGCCATCTTATCAGAGTATAAAATCCAACGGGTTTCAGGTGATCGCTACGCGGGCGCGTGGGTTCCGACGGCCTTCGCAGAGCATGGCGTCCGCTATGAACCTACACCCGGCACCCGCTCGGAATTATACGCTACGCTTGCCCCTGCTATGAGCGCGGGCGCGGTTGAGTTACCGCCATGCCCAGATCTTGCCAAACAGCTTGTTGGACTTGAGCGCCGTACAACACGCGGTGGCCGCGACGTCATTGACCATTCCCCCGGCTCACATGATGACCGCGCTAATGCTGTCGCCGGTGTTGTGGCAATGGCCGTGAAGAAACAAAGTAGACCCTCGATAAGGGCTATTTATGACGAAGACTTTACCCCGGTTCAGACGGGACGTTTGAGCCAACCGACGCAAGCCAGCGGGACGCTGTGGCGTGACGGACTTTCCCCCCTACATGCGCAAAGGAAACAGCATGAACAATTTTGAAACAGCGTCCGCGATTACTGACATCGCCGATGGTCTTGAGGCTTTCAAACTCAAACATAAAACTGCGCTGGACGAAGTGGCCGGGCGCGTTGACAGCATGGAGCTCAACTGGAAGCGCCGGTCCCGACACTCTGTTGATGTTGAGACAAAAGGCACTGAGGCTTTGATCATGAAGAAATGGTTGAGCGGCAAGGAGCTCGAGCCGATTGAACGCAAGGCTCTTTCGATCAGCGCCGATGGTCAGGACGTGACGGTCCGCGACGATTGGGACATGAATTTGATGAGCCGCATGTTCGACACTAGTGGATTGAACGGGACGAAGGAGTCCGAATTGGGATTCCGTTCAGGCTTTCTCTGTGCGAGTCATGCTGATGCGCACAGGAATTTCTTTCAAGGCCTCAGGCAAGGATCGATCCCGGCTTGAGGCGATCATTTCGCACCCATCTTCGCCCCAGAAGCATGTCTGGCGCTGCCGGATCGTCCTTCTGAGCGCCGATGGCGCCGGAACCACGTCTATCATGGCCGCCACGGGCAAGTCCAAGACCTGTGTCTGGCGTTGGCAGGAACGGTTCATGGCCGAGGGCCTCGATGGCCTGCTGCGGGAGAAGACGCGCCCGCCGGGAACTCCCAGGACTTCGGACGAGAAGGTGGGCGAGGTGATCCGCTTGACCCAGGAACCGCCGCCGCATGAGGCGACGCATTGGACGATCCGGGCGATGGGCAAGGCGGTCGGGCTGGCCGCCTCTACGGTGCGGGAAATCTGGAAGGCGCATGGGCTGAGCCCGCATCGCTGGCGTCAGTTCAAACTGTCGAACGACCGGGCCTTCGCCGAGAAACTGCACGATGTGGTCGGGCTCTACGTCTCGCCACCGGCCCATGCCGTTGTGCTGTCTGTCGATGAAAAGTCGCAAATACAGGCGCTTGACCGCACCCAGCCGGGCCTGCCGCTGAAGAAAGGGCGCGGGCCCACCATGACCCACGATTACAAGCGCAACGGCACGACGACGCTCTTTGCCGCGCTCAACGTGCTGGACGGATCGGTCATCGGCCAGAACATGCAGCGCCACAGGCACCAGGAGTTTATCCGCTTCCTCAACCGGATCGAACGCGACGTCCCCGAGGACAAGGCCATCCACATCATCCTCGACAACTACTGCACTCACAAACATTCCAAGGTGCGGTCCTGGCTGGCGCGGCACCCACGATGGACGTTTCACTTCATCCCTACATCGTCGTCCTGGTTGAATGCGGTCGAGGGGTTCTTCGCCAAACTGACGCGGCGCAGACTCAAGCACGGCGTGTTCCATTCGGTCGTTGATCTGCAGGCTGCGATCAACCGCTTTATCGCCGAGCACAACACCACCGAAGCCAAGCCGTTCGTCTGGAACGCCGATCCCGACGACATCATCGCCGCCAGAAACCGTGGGTTCCAAGCGTTGGCGTCATCTCGCTAAGACCCGGTCATAGTTCGACAGAAACTATCAGATGGCGGCATCGAGCCCATGGCAGACCCATCCCAAGTTTTCTGCGAGCTCTCAAGGGAATCTCTCGCGGCGGCCATCAGGCGACCCTCAGGCCTTTCATCTGCATTTCAGGGCCTTTAGGGATGAGCGGCTTTTTATTTCTGTGATCACTGTATGCGACGACGCCATTGCATCATTGTGGGCCGGAAGGGATCGCTCGTTAAGCATGCGCGTGGCCTCTGTGATCTCGCCAGCTTCCAATACTGGGATCATCTCGAACCCCGCTGCGGCGATCTCATCAGCATTTTCTGACATTTCGAGTAATCGCGCCATAGCCTGATCGTCGAACTTGAGTCGTTTGCCCGAATTGATACTATTCTTGACCTCATACAGAGCCCGGTTGGTGAGATATTGTATTCGGGCGGAAGGCCCAAAGTAATCTACGTCATCATTCCAAATCTTAACGCCAGTATCAAACTGGAGAATCATTTGAGATTGCACGTGCACCAGCTCATTGATGAAAACCTCCATCTGCCGAACAGTGCTAATCTGCTGGACGTACATGTTGAAGGTTGCCGGGGTGCAGTCATCGGCCTCTGTCTGGGAAAGTACCGGTGTTGACGCAGCTATAAGACATATGGCGGCCAAACGCGTACTGGTTAAAACCAGTCTGACGGGTCCAAAAAATATCATTGGCATTTGTTTCACCTCGTGAAAAATCGACATCCGGCATTCCCATCTGATACGCCGGTCGAACACACTAAGGCCAAGCAATCCTTTCAACCTAGCCTTTTCTCACGAATTCTACGCCTAATATGCGCAATCGCGTCAGGCCGGTGGTCCCGCATAGCAGCACTACGTAAACAGTTCGCATGAGCCGCGAACGAGGGTTCGGATTGTCTGATTCAATCCACTAGCCCCATGCGGCAGGCGTCCCGCACAATCACTTGTGAGAGCAATAACCTCGCAACACTGTTCACGACAGGGCAGTTTGGCGCTGAGTGGGTCGCAGGTGATGGGACCACGACAGCGGGCACGACCGACGATTACCCCTATCGCCAGAACATCCCGATTTATGAGCTGGCCGCTCAGGTGAGCGTGACAAACGACTTGCTCGACGACAGCGCCACTTCGAGTGGTTTCAGCGTAGAGGATTTTGTGATGCGCGAGATCGCCGACAAGATGGCGCGCACTGAAAACACCGCGTTTGTCGTGGGCGACGGCTCAACAAAGCCCAAGGGCTTTCTGGCCTATGGCGGCACCGCCACGGCAAGCTGGACGTTCCCGACGACCCCCGCGACATGGACGCTCAGACAGACATCGACGGGCGTTTCTGGCGGCTTTGCAGCAGCCCCCCTTGGTTCCGATGGCATCATTGATCTCATGGCATCTATCCCGACGGGCTATCGCGGGAATGCAAAGTTTATGATGAACAAGCGGACTGAAGCCGCCGTGCGGAAGTTGCGCGACAGTGACGGGCGCGCGCTCTGGGCTGAAAGCCTTGCGGCTGGATCGCCAAACACCTTGCTTGGCTATCAAGTCGTTCTTGCTGAAGACATGCCTGACATTGCGGCGGGTTCGTTCTCGATCGCCTTTGGTGACTTCAGAACCTACGGCGTCGCCGATCGCCAAGGCACGCGGCTTATCCGTGACCCTTTTACAAGCAAGGGCAGCACGGTGTTTCACGTCACACGGCGCGTGGGTGGCGGTTTGCTATCGCCAGACGGCATTGGCCTGCTCAAGTTCGCAGTGTGACCAGGTAAAGGGATTAGCCGGTGAGTGCCTTGGTTAATAGGTCCCAAAAAACCCCGGCAGACACAAACGCCCTCTTTTCGCTTCATGTGGCGTGTTGTGTAGAAGACCAAGGGTGGGTTAGCGGGACGCTGGCCCACCCCTCTATTTTTTTCCGTCTGGGTTTTGCTTTAGGTAATTTTCGTACTGTGATGTCGAGCTTGGCTTTTTGCCATTTATGGCGTCAATGACGCCTCCCAAACAAATACAAACGGTGCCGAAACCAAACAGCAGAACCCCGGCAATTTCTTGGGTGATAGCTGGAGCGCCTAGGCTCTGGACCTATTAACGGGTCGCAATTTCAACGGCAGCTTCTACCAGCACCGGACGTTCGTCGAAATCACCGCTATGACCGGGTTGCGGACAAAGCCGACTTGTGCATGCGCGGCTATTGCTCACGCAGAAAACCGTCGCATCTCCTGCATGACTGTCGCTGCGTTGCAGCTGACGTCACCGAA
>Ga0316204_10012323_pt1 | contig 10461 bp, 8 predicted proteins | sample 6monrhotite_MG_2_FD_205661 | JGI IMG/M metagenome (GOLD analysis project Ga0316204, IMG submission 205661) | Microbial mat bacterial communities from mineral coupon in-situ incubated in ocean water Damariscotta River, Maine, United States -... | ecosystem: Environmental > Aquatic > Marine >... | reverse complement strand
CGGCAGGTGCAATTTGGGCGACGAACTTTGTTTACTTTTTTTGTATGATAGTTCCTTACGTTTACATTCTGTTCCGGTATACGTCCAAAGGCGCATTACAGAAATGAGTAAAAAAAATAAGACGCTCTCTCCATATTACTTGCAGAAAGCCCACCCCCAGTTTTTTCGAATAGCCATATTCTTATCTCTAGTAATTGTGATGAGGGTTGTTTCCACCCCTTCTGCAGGTCTTGCATACCTCTTACTGGCCGCATTCGCGTTTTTTGGGCCAGTTCATGTTATATTAGCGCTCACCACTACTTGGCTTCTCAACATGCTCAATCCGGAATTAATCGCTTATTCGGCGTTTGGTTCATTGGGTAGGCAACTAGTATTTATCACATCAGCAGTTTCAATGCTCCTAGTACACTTACGGAAAGGTGATCCATTCAAATCAAGCCTTTCGATAATATTGACAGTAGCCCTAGGTGTCATACTTATCGCCCACTCAATAGCGTTCAGCCGAGTTCCAGATGTGTCGATACTAAAAGCCGGAAACTGGGTAATAGTAATGACAACCATACTCTATGCTTGGAAAAGCATGACTTCTGCAGGCCGGCACAAAACAATATCAGGGATATGGCTCATTTTGGTATTCGTGCTAATTGCGAGCATACCACTGCTTGGGTTACCTCAGGGTTTTGCTGTTAACGGAACTGGGTTTCAGGGCATATTAAACCATCCTCAACCATTCGGCTCTACTATTGCAATTCTTACCGCAGTTTTAATTATGGGATTACTTTCAAAAAAGTCGGCGAAATCTTGGGAGTTTGTGTTAGCGGCATCTTGCGTAATAGTGGTTGTATTGTCTGAAACCCGCACAGCTGGGTTTGCATTGGTCCTAAGCTTATTAATAGGCCCTACGACAATGCTTCTATTTAGTGGCCGCCCAATATTATCAACCTTTCCTGGCCTAAAGAACATTCGAGTAATACTAATATTTCTTGTGGCGCTTCCCGTATTTGTTCTTTTGCTTCCGCTCTTGAAAGAGACCGTTCTTGATTTTGTGACTAAACGAGGAGATAGCACTAGCCTAGTCAGAGTCTACGAGGTTTCTCGCGGAGGCGTGTTTCGGCTGATGCTAGAAAACATATTAGAAAACCCACTAACTGGTATTGGGTTTGGTATAGCGACTAACTTAAACTCTATGTTGGTCATTCGAGACCCCGTTTTCAATTTACCGATAAGCGCCGCTGTGGAAAAAGGCATACTTCCTGTAGCCATTGTCGAAGAGCTAGGAATTATTGTAGCAGTTTTCGTGAGTATCTGGCTGCTTTACCTTCTTAGGCTTTCCTTTAAGGGAGGCCCATTAACATGGGCAACTTTTGTAATGCTGTTTCTTCTAAATATGGGTGAATCTACGTTGTTTTCGCCGGGCGGATCTGGGCTGATTTTCATATTATTACTGGGCTGGAGCGTAACTGAAAATCCTAACCTAAATCGGGCTCTGAAGTAGTAGTGAGCCGGGCGAATGTTAAGGCTTAAAAATATTCTTGGGTGAGTATCTTAATAGTTCACCCTTATAAACATTGCCAAATCAAGGCAATCACATCTAAATAGTAAATCCAATAACAAGAAAACTCCAAATTAGAATGCACCCAAAATGAAACGATTAAACCTCTTTATTTCTCTATTTATTCTCATATTTCCGTGGAAACTAAGGCGTGCTATGTATGTCAAGCTTCTGGGGTATCAGATAGACAGTAGTGCGTGGATTGGACGGTCCATCGTAAATGTCGTTAATCTACAGATGGGTCCAGGATCTCGCATCGGGCATATGAGTATAATTCGAAATCTAGAATCCCTTGAACTTTCAGATGGTGCGCGCATTGGAACTTTCAATTGGATATTTGGCTACGTTGGCAAGTCCCTCGATTTTTTTAAAGAGGAAATCTACCGTAAATCAACTTTGATAGTGGGCGAGCAATCTGCAATTACCGCGCGGCACATTATTGACTGCATCGACGGAGTAAATATTGGGAAGTTTAGTATTGTAGCGGGGCATCGCTCTCAATTGCTCACCCACTCAATCGACTTGAAACAAGCCAGACAGTCCTGTGCTCCAATCACAATCGGTGACTACTGCTTTATTGGAACGGGTTGCATCCTTCTTAAGGGTGCTAACGTACCCTCGTGCAGTATCGTTAGTGCTGGGTCTGTTTTTTCCGCAACCACCGTGTCACAAAAGTATAGCCTATTTTCAGGAAATCCGGCGGTTATTGTCAAACAAATTCCTGAAAATTACGCTTTTTTCTGTAGACTAGAAGGCTTTATTCACTAACCCACCATTTTATTGAAACATTTTCTAGTTTATCAAATTTACTTGGTTAGTTTGCCTTCAAGAACGTCAAAATTACTTTTGCAAAACTGAATCGCCTCAATCACAATGAATGAAAGTACTTGAAGAATTTGCCGGCGAAAAGTCCACCATAACTAGGAAATCAATCCCCGTTTCTAATGCTCTATATCTGAGGTCAAAATATATGACGCGAGTTCTACACGTAATACCTACCTTTTTCCCAGCAACATATTGGGGCGGCCCTGTTTTCTCGACTAAAGCAATATGTGATGGAGTAGCGCCCAATTCTAAATTTGAAATCAGAGTGTTAACTACTGATGCTGCTGGAGCCAAGGCATCAAATCGCGTGAATATAGACAGCAATCCGTGTGATTTCCCTGCAGGGTATAGTGTTTTCTATGCTAAGCGTGTGGCAGGTAAGTCGATTTCCATAGAACTGTTGCTGCGTTTGTTCAAGGAGATTCAATGGGCTGATATGGTGCATTTATCTGGCGTCTACTCTTTCCCCTCGCTTCCAACTTTACTTCTTGCTCGCATATTAAACAAACCAGTCGTTTGGTCGCCCAGAGGGGCACTTCAAGCAAGTGCCGAGTGGCCGAGAAACAAACGTCGGTTTTTAAAAATCGCGTTCGAAAAAGTTGCTCAAAATTTTGCGCCCAAAAGCACACATTTCCATACGACCTCACAGATTGAGTCAAAGTTAAGTTTACAGCGGATGCCCCGTTTTCGAGCGACAGTTATTCCAAATAGTGTAAGTTTGCCGGAACAAGTACCAGTCCGAAAACGGTCCCATGCATCCAAAAAAAACCTTCTATTTATTGGTCGTCTTCATAAAAAAAAAGGATTGGACTTATTACTGTTAATATTGTCGGACCTTCCAGAAGAGTTTGTACTAAATATCTATGGAGCGGGTGAAAAAAAATATGTCGCTTCGCTCAAACTCAAGATTATAGCATTGGGGTTGAAAAAAAGAGTTACGTTTAACGGTCACGTAGACGGTGATGAAAAAGAAAATGCTTTTGCAAAGGCCGATATATTCGTCTTGCCATCATTCTCCGAGAACTTTGGCATAGTCATCGCGGAGGCTTTAGGCCGTAGTTTACCTGTAGTTGTAAGCAGAGCAACTCCATGGAGTCGGGTTGAAGAATATAGGTGTGGCCATTGGCTGCCACTCGAGCGTAGCGATTGGGTAAATGCAATTATTAAATTGTCCGACAAAAATATTACGGATATGGGAGAAAGAGGTCGATTGTGGATGCTGAATGAATATTCCCCTTTACCGATCGCCGATAAAATGATGACTTTGTACGATGAAATCGTAGCAGAATATAACTGATAATTTGACTATACGAGGAGTTACTGTGCCCTCGCATGCCGGCGATAGAGTAAAATGACGCCCGCGGCTAAAACTATTCTTTATGCTCGCAAGCACTTTTACTATGACTTTAAATGCCAACAACAAGACACCGTAATAAGTTTGTTCCTTAGAATACCAATTTTGCACCATTTGATTTAGAGATTTTTTTTGCAGCATGTCTAGATTTATTCAGTGAACCTGTTAGCTGTGGGGTGATTGTCAAAATGGGCACTTCGAGAATATGATATATCATTCAACAATGAAATGGTTCTATGGATATTGACATCACGGCCAATCGCGCCTCTCAAAAGTGGACACAACGTGAAAAAGTGGGCCGTGTTTTATGGACTATTTTCAGCCCGTTATTTAGATTTAGCCCTCGAATATTTTGGGGTTGGCGCCGATGGTTATTGCGTATGTTTGGAGCCTCGATAGGGCACAATGTGCATATCTACCCCAGCGTACGTATAACAATACCATGGAACCTAACTGTGGGCGACAATAGCGCAATCGGAGATCGCGTCATTATTTATGCTTTGGGTCCAATTGACGTAGGACACCGAGCAACAATATCGCAGGGAGCACATCTGTGCGCAGGCACACACGATTGGAAACTCTCCAGTAGACCGTTGATTAAATCTTTGATCAATATTGGAGACGATACCTGGATATGTGCGGATTCGTTTATTGGGCCGGGAGTGACAATAGGAAACCAAGCTATTGTAGGGGCCCGAGCCGTTGCCGTAAAAAACGTGGCACCAAGTGTTATTGTGGCTGGTAATCCCTGTAAGGTACTTAAAAAAATATAAATTTTACATGCTTGCGATACCCCACATGTTATAGGTCTCGCAATTTTGGAAGTGCTACTCGGAAAACTTGAATAAACTGAAACTGATGCGAGTGAAATAAATGCACCTGACGGTTGTTATCTTAACCTTAAACGAAGAGTTACACATCGCCAGATCAATTGAATCCGTCCAATCAATTGCAGACAGCATTATAGTTGTGGATTCCGGCTCAACTGATCAAACAATATCTATTGCTAAAAAGTGTGGTGCAACCGTTTTGTTCAATAAATGGATCAACCACTCTATCCAATTTAATTGGGCTCTTGATCATCTGCCTCAAGAATCTGAGTGGGTATTGCGGCTAGATGCTGATGAGATCGTGACGCAGAACTTGGCAAACGAAATTGCTGAAAAACTACCCAGACTTGGATCAGATGTGGAAGGCATTTACATTTATCGCCGAATGACGTTTCTCGGAAAACTTATTCGACATGGTGGTGTTTTCCCAATCCGAATTCTGCGTATTTTTAGATACGGGAAGGGTCGATGCGAGAACCGTTGGATGGACGAACATATCGTTGTAAAGGGTGAAGTGCACGAATTAACCGGCGAAATCATTGACGACAATCTCAATTCTCTAACTTGGTGGACTGAAAAGCATAATTCTTATGCAAGTAGGGAGGTAATTGATATTTTAAATTCGAAATTTGGCTTTATGCCTTCCGAGACAACAGAGAGTTTACAAACCGAACACCATGTCGGAGTAAAGCGTTGGATAAAAGAAAATGTTTATGCGCGCCTACCTCGAGGAGTAAGGGCCTTCTCGTATTTCCTCTATCGGCAAATCATCAGGCTGGGTTTTTTAGATGGGAAAGAGGGAACCGCTTTCCATGTGCTCCAAGGACTTTGGTATCGATATTTGGTGGATGCAAAGCTACTTGAAGTTGAAATGTATATGGACTCAAACAACGCTGACGTGGTGACTGCAATTGACGAAATTCTCAATATTAAAATTAAACGCGCCGAGTAAGTGCGCTCGAAACTTAATCCCATTGATGGCTCGGCCAAGACAAACAATACAGCGAAGTTGTATTAGTAAAGTGATTTGTTATTTGGTTATTCCTTCTCTTTCTCAGGTGCTCAAGAAATGAAAATTTCGCTTATCACAGCTGTTTTAAACCGTCGCAGTACGATTCAGGATACGCTCAACAGCGTCAAATCCCAGAGCTATAATAATATCGAGCATGTTATCATCGACGGTGCATCAAAAGACGGAACTCTTGATCTCCTGCGGAAGTATTCGAGTGCAAAAACTGTATTGGTGAGTGAAAAAGACTCGGGAATATATCACGCACTCAACAAAGGAATTGCGCACGCTACTGGCGACGTTATCGGACTCGTACATTCAGACGATATATTAGTTCATGACGACATACTGACAATAATCGCTGAGGCTTTTACGAACCCGTCAATTGATGCTGTGTACGGCGATTTGCAATACGTATCCGCCATAGACACAACACGCGTTGTTAGGCATTGGAAAGCTGGAAAATATGCCGACTTCAAATTGGCGCGCGGTTGGATGCCACCACATCCAACTCTATTTGTGCGGAAAAGCGTTTTTGAGAAATTTGGGGTCTATGATACGAGTTACCGTATTTCCGCCGACTACGACGCAATTTTACGCTGGTTTGGGAGCGGTCAGATTAATACGCATTATATACCTGAAGTATTCGTGAAAATGCGGGTTGGCGGAGAAAGTAACAAATCCCTACAAAAAGTTATTCAGAAAAGTCGTGAGGATTACCGCGCTCTTCGCTCAAATAAGATTGGAGGACTGGGTGCTCTTGCTTGGAAGAATGCTAGTAAAATTGGACAATTCTTCATACGATAGGCAATTCTATCACATTACTTGATCGGATCGGTAAACATAAAACATTTGTGTAGAAAACGGCTATATTCGTCACTACACAGTATCAACTAAAATCCTTCTGCCTCTCATCAATTTTCTAATTGGTTGACAGGCACGAATTAGGTTTGGCGTCGCCAAAAAGCAGATGTGGAATGTAGCAAAAGGCAATTCACCTTTTCGACTACTATGCCAACGGTATAATGAAATAGAAACCCGACTAAAGAATGGACAATTATAATGAAAACCGCCCTTATTACCGGCGTAACTGGCCAGGACGGATCTTACCTTGCTGAATTTCTGCTTGAGAAGGGGTATGAAGTTCACGGCATTAAGCGGCGGGCATCATCGTTTAATACGCAACGTGTTGATCACATTTACCAAGACCCGCATGTAGAGCAAAGCCGGTTTAAGCTCCATTACGGCGATCTATCAGATTCCTCGAACCTGACGCGGATTATTCAAGAGGTTCAGCCGGACGAGGTGTATAATCTAGCGGCCCAAAGCCATGTTGCCGTGAGCTTCGAGGCTCCAGAATATACTGCGGATGTTGATGCGCTTGGGACGCTACGCATTCTTGAAGCGATCCGCCTGCTCGGGTTGGAAAAAAAGACGAAGTTTTATCAAGCGTCCACTTCCGAGCTTTACGGGTTGGTTCAAGAAACGCCGCAGACAGAAACGACGCCGTTTTATCCACGCTCCCCTTACGCCGTGGCTAAGATGTACGCCTACTGGATAACCGTTAATTATCGCGAGGCCTACGGTATGTACGCGTGCAACGGGATTTTGTTTAACCACGAGTCCCCGCGCCGTGGCGAGACGTTTGTGACCCGCAAAATCACGCGCGGGGTGGCGAATATATCGCAAGGAGTGGAGGATTGTCTGTATCTGGGAAACCTAGATGCGCTGCGTGACTGGGGGCATGCGAAGGATTATGTCCGGATGCAGTGGATGATGTTGCAACAGGACACACCAGATGATTTTGTCATTGCAACCGGGGTTCAATACAGCGTGCGCGACTTCATTCGATGGTCAGCAACCGAGCTTGGGATCACCCTTCGCTTTGAAGGACAGGGAATTGAAGAGGTTGCCATCGTTGAAGCGATCGATGGCGATCAGGCGTCCGCATTAACCATCGGGGATGTGATTGTGCGGGTAGATTCACGTTACTTCCGCCCCACCGAAGTGGAGACATTGTTGGGCGATCCAACCAAAGCCAAGGAACTGCTTGGCTGGGTGCCAGAAATTACCGTGCAGGAAATGTGCGCCGAAATGGTATCCGAAGATTTGAAAGAGGCCAAGCAGCACGCGCTTCTAAAGGCGCATGGCTATCAGCCCTCTGTGTCTGTCGAGCAGTATGGGCGCATCTCATGGTTAATCGAGTATTCATCGCAGGCCACAACGGAATGGTTGGACGTGCGATTGTTCGTCAGCTGGAGGCGACGGGGGATTGCGAGATCATCACGCGCAGTCGGGCCGAACTGGATTTGCTATCGCAAGCGGATGTCCAGGCGTTCTTTAAAGCCGCGAATATAGACCAAATCTATCTGGCGGCCGCAAAGGTTGGAGGCATACAAGCCAACAACAACTTTCCTGCCGAGTTCTTGTTCGAAAACCTGATGATTGAAGCGAACATAATTCATGGCGCACACATGGCCGGCGTTCAAAAACTGTTGTTTCTGGGATCTAGCTGCATTTACCCAAAACACGCGGAACAGCCGATGCGCGAGGACGCGCTTCTAACAGGCACGCTGGAGCCAACGAACGAACCATATGCGATTGCCAAAATCGCAGGCATCAAACTCTGCGAGAGCTATAATCGGCAGTACGGGCGGGATTACCGCTCGGTCATGCCAACGAACCTTTATGGCAGCTTTGATAACTACCATCCCGAAAACTCGCATGTTATTCCGGCGTTGCTGCGCCGTTTCCACGAGGCAGTTCAGAGTGGCGCCGACGAGATTATAATTTGGGGTAGCGGCAAACCGATGCGGGAGTTCCTGCACGTCGACGATATGGCTGCTGCTAGCATTTACGTAATGGACCTGCCCGTTGAGGCATATGCCGCCGAGACCGAAGTGATGCTGTCCCATATCAACGTGGGCACGGGCAAGGATTGCACCATTCGCGAATTGGCCGAAACGATTGCCGCGGTGACCGGGTTTAAGGGTAACCTTGTGTTTGATCATACCAAGCCCGACGGCACCCCGCGAAAGTTACTTGATACAAGCAAGTTGACGGCGCTCGGCTGGTCTCCGAAGATTGGTCTTCGGGATGGTTTACAAATGTCGTACGACTGGTTCGTAGCCAACCAAGATAATTTCAGAGGGTAAGCTAATGCGCGATACACCAAACCTGTTACCCGTAATATTGGCCGGTGGCTCGGGCACACGTCTGTGGCCTTTGTCGCGCAAGCATTACGCCAAACAGTACCTCGCGCTTGGTGGCGAAAACACAATGCTACAGGAAACTGTTGAGCGGTTAGGTGATCTGGATCACTTGCCACCGCTTCTAATTTGTAATGAAGACACCAGGTTTTTGGCTGCCGAACAGATGCGCCAGATAGAGCGCAGCGACGCCTCAATCCTGTTGGAGCCTGCCGGGCGAAACACAGCTCCGGCAATCGCGCTTGGCGCGCTCGAGGCCGTTGCAGCCGGAGATGACCCCGTATTGTTGGTGATGCCGGCGGATCACAAGATCAAGGATACTGCTGCTTTCGTGAAGGCAGTGTTAACAGGCAGCGAACTGGCGGCGGACGGGAAACTAGTTACCTTCGGTATTTCACCGACGCATCCCGAAACCGGTTATGGATATATTCGTAGCGGGGCCCCAGAAGGGGCAGCGTTTAAAGTAGATGCTTTCGTTGAAAAACCAGACGCCGGAACCGCTGCAGAATACCTCGCCACAGGTGGGTACTATTGGAACGGTGGCGTCTTCATGTTCCGCGCCAGTCGGTATCTGGAGGAATTAGAAAAGTTCCGCCCCGATATCCTGAAAGCCTGCCAAAACGCCTTTGCTGGCAAGCAAGCCGACCTCGACTTTTTGCGCTTCGACAAGGAAGTGTTTCTAGCGTGCCCCGAAGATTCCATAGACTATGCGGTCATGGAAAAAACAGAAACCTCGGTTGTTGTCCCACTTGATGCAGGTTGGAGCGACATTGGTTCCTGGGCGGCGCTCTGGGAAGCCTCAGAGAAAAATGCTGACGGCAACTGCGAAATCGGCGATGTGATCAACCTTGATGGTTCTGGCAATTACATCAACGCTGGCAGCCGTCTGGTGACTGCGGTTGGCCTTGAAGATATGGTGATCGTTGAAACCAAAGACACTGTTTTTGTTGCCCCTAAAAACAAGGTTCACAAAATCAAGGCGCTGGTCGAAAATCTTAAACAATCCAAGCGCGCCGAGGTCGACTTCCACCGCGAAGTATACCGCCCTTGGGGTAAATACGACAGTATTGATATAGGGGAACGCTATCAAGTCAAGCGGATCACGGTTAGCCCTGGTGCGAAACTGTCCGTGCAAAAACACTTCCACCGCGCCGAACACTGGGTGGTGGTGCGGGGTACCGCAAAGGTCACCAAGGGCGAGGAAACCGTCCTGCTCTCGGAAAACCAGTCCACCTACATCCCGCTGGGCGAAATACATGCGTTGGAAAACCCAGGCAAGGTGCCGCTCGAGCTAATTGAAGTGCAGTCGGGCAGTTATCTCGGTGAAGATGATATCGTGCGGTTCGAGGATAGGTACGGGCGAGAATAGTCTCCGTTTGACTTTAAGGGCTTTTGAAAGCATCAAAATGCTGTGTTTTTACAAAAAATATAGACGGATATGCTGACGCTGCGAATTACCATATTCCTTCACACCCAAACATTATGCTCCGCTGCCTCCAAGTACCGCGCCAAAACATGCATCGACTTCCACCCACCGGCCCGCATGATCGCCGCTGTATCATAGCCTGCACACAGCAAGTCCTGTGCTGCACCAACGCGCATTGAGTGGCCAGAGAACTGGCTGACATCACTCTCGTCAAATCCAGCAAGCCTTGCGGCTTTTTTGATTACCCGCTTGATCG
>Ga0316204_10012322_pt1 | contig 10461 bp, 11 predicted proteins | sample 6monrhotite_MG_2_FD_205661 | JGI IMG/M metagenome (GOLD analysis project Ga0316204, IMG submission 205661) | Microbial mat bacterial communities from mineral coupon in-situ incubated in ocean water Damariscotta River, Maine, United States -... | ecosystem: Environmental > Aquatic > Marine >... | reverse complement strand
ACGAATTCTTAATATTTAGTGAAAGTGTAAAATGGTACAGTATCTAGTAAAACTTATTACAGACTTTAAAAAAGATAACACCGGTGCGGTGACAACCGAGTATGTGGTTTTACTCGCCGCAACGAGTTTAATTGCGGCCGGCGCTGTGCTTAACTTTCAAGAAAAAACTCAAACCGTTACAGATAATATAGATATTACAGCGTCAAACTCCGGCGGCTCAGGCGGTTAAGGAGCTAGCGACAAAGGCGGTAAGGGTGGCAAAAAATAAACAGATACTGGGTGTATCCCATCATCGCCTTTGAGACAAAATCGAACTGGTTGCACTTTACCGGAACAATTTGCTAGGCACTGCATCGGCCACTATGGGCTCTAAGCCGCCATCCGATGCTTTCAATCAGGTATTTTCTACCTGAAAACGGTCCAACGGCGGCTGTGCGGACAAAGCGGATGTTCGATAAAGCCTCGCTCAAGGTGAAAAAAGGCATTCTCTGCAACAGCTAATGTATAGCTAGTCAGCAAGTCTGAAGCAGATCAATCAATTCTTCCAAACGTGCGTGATCTCCTGCGGCGATTACAGTTCCATTCATATTGAATGTAATGTCATTACCCTCCCAGTCAGTCATGTAACCACCAGCGCCCTTAATAACAGCTGCACTTGCGTATACATCGAAGGCTTCAAGGCCGCAATCAATGGCAATGTCCGTACGCCCAGAAGCAAGAGTGCCATAGGCGAAACAAGATCCGCCATATTGCACATATTGGGTTTGTTTTCGTAACTTTGTGAAACGCAAATGTTGTTCTGGCGTCATGAAATCAGGGTTGCTGCAAGTCGTATATGCATTCTTAACTGCTTCGCAGTTGCGGACTTTTATTTCTTTGCCATTATGTTTTGCGAAACGATCGGAAACGCCAACCCAACGATCAGAAGTCACAGGATGATCTATAACGCCGACAAAAGGTTTACCATTCCATGCAAGACCTATCAGTGTGCCGTAAACTGGGATACCTGCAACAAATGCAGCTGTGCCGTCAATTGGGTCCAACACCCAAACGAATTCTGCATCAATGTTAACATTGTCAAATTCCTCACCCAAAATACCGTGGTCTGGATAGGTCTTAGTGATCATTTCACGCAGCTTTTTTTCAACTGCTTTGTCGGTGGTCGTAACATAGGACGCATCTGACTTAATATCCACGTCTGGCGCTTGTTCAATCACTGCCATTAGCATTGCGCCGCTTGTGTTTGCCAGCTTTTCGGCAAAGCTTAAGAACTCATCGTGATCTGGAAATTCTGTTGTCATACTCATTTCTTTCAGTGCGTTAGAATTTGGCTTAGGAATTTTTTCGTTCGTTCGTTTTTTGGATTGTCGAAGAATTCCGTTGGCTGTGCCTCTTCGACAATTTCGCCGGCGTCCATAAAGATCACTCGGTCCGCGACCGAGCGCGCAAACCCCATTTCATGGGTTACGCAGATCATTGTCATGCCCTCTTTGGCCAGGTCGACCATAACATCCAGCACCTCATTGATCATTTCGGGATCAAGCGCTGATGTCGGTTCATCGAAAAGCATAATTTCGGGTTTCATACACAACGCACGCGCAATCGCGACCCGTTGTTGTTGCCCACCGGATAGTTGGATCGGATATTTCCCGGCCTGTTCTGGTATCTTCACACGTTCCAGATATTGCATCGCGGTTGTGTGCGCTTCAATTTTGGAAATCTTGCGCACCAGCTGCTGTGCCAGCATCAGATTTTTTACAATCGTCATGTGCGGGAACAGGTTAAAGCTTTGAAACACCATGCCGACTTCGCGGCGCACTGCGTTGATGTCTTTGACTTGATCAGTCAGTTCGTTGCCATCGATAATAATATGGCCTTCGTTGTGTTCTTCCAGACGGTTGATGCAACGGATCATCGTTGATTTACCCGATCCAGAAGGGCCGCAAACCACGATGCGTTCGCCTCTGCGAACCTCGAGGTTAATGTTTTTTAGCGCCTGAAACTCGCCGAAAAACTTGCTCACTCCCTGCATCTGGATTAGGGGTCGGTTATTTTCGTCGCTCATGTTATCCCTCCCGTCGGGTGTATCGGCCGAGATATCTTTCGATCACACCGAACAGTTTTTGCAGCCCGAACGTAAATATCATGTAGATGATCGCGAGCGATATAAAAATTTCATATGGCGCGTAGGTATCAGCCACAATTGTGCGCGCAATGCCGGTCATATCTGCGATGGTAATTGTGCTGGCTAGCGCTGTTGATTTCAGCAAGCTGATCACGTCGTTACTGTATGCAGGCAGCGCCAAACGCGTGGCAATTGGGGCCGTGATGTAGATGAATTTCTGGCGCGCGGACAGGCCAAGCGCTGATCCGGCCTCTAACAATCCTTTACCAACGCCCAAAACGCCGCCGCGCAATATTTCTGAGACATAGGCCCCCGTGTTCAGGGTCAGTGCCAAGATTGCGCAACCGGTTGGCTCGCGCAAGATCGGCCATAAAATACTATCCCTGACACCTTCAAACTGAGGCAGACCATAGTAGATAATGAATATCTGAACGAGGATTGGCGTGCCCCGGAATACATAGATGTAAACCTGCGCCGGGAAGTTCAGATACCACCTGCCGCTAATCCGCATCAACAACAGGCAAACCGCGAGTATAAACCCAAGAGCACCCGAAATAACCAATAGTTTGAGAGTTATCCCGATGCCCATCAGCATCAAAGGTAAGCTTTCAGCGATCAGATTGAAATCAAAGCTCATTTGGCACCTACGGTGGTGCGTTCACCATATTTCTCGACACCCATAACGAATAACGTGACAACGGTTGAAAATCCCAGATATATGGCGCCCACCACGATATACATCGTAAACGGTTTGCCAGTCACCGTGATAGCCTGTTTGGCCACAAACATCGTTTCATTCAAGCCGATGATTGATATCAACGCTGTGTCCTTAATCAGTGACAACATGTGGTTCCCAAACGGCGGCAGGGCCAGTCGCCACATCTCAGGCACACGAACATAGATGAAGGTTTCTAGATTGCTCATCCCAAGTGCACGAGCCGCTTCGATACTGCCGGGGTTTACGCCCAGAAATGCTCCACGAAATGTTTCAGTGGCGTATGATCCGACAATTATTGAGATAGCAATCGTTCCGGCCCAAAATGGTGGGACATCAACAAACTTGATGTCTGGATTGAAGATTTGCGCGATCGCGGTCAGTGCAATTGCCGATCCGAAATACATAAGCAAAATGACCAAAATCTCGGGCGTGCCGCGAAATATCACAGTATAAGCCCCCGCGATATTTTGGGCCATGCGGCTGTTGGATAATTTGGCCATCGCCCCCAACAATCCAAAAATAATCATTAAACCAAGCGAGCATATGAACACCTTGCCAACGACAAGAGCCCCCCAGAAATAATCGTCCCACCAACCGGTTAGTACGTCCATAATCCGCTCCCAATTCCGAAGAGTATGCAATATTCATGTCAACCAGAGATGGGCGGCAGGGCGCTTTTTAAGACCTGCCGCCTGTCTTTGCGTGACGAATTATTGACCCCATTCGTCCTTGTGCAATTTGAACGGAAATATTTTTAATGCGTAGGTTTCTAGTTCGCCTGAATTGATCAATTCCTTCAGTGCAACGTTCAAACGACCCTTCAGCTCGTCTTCGCCTTGACGCATACCGATACCCACACCGATGCCAAAATACTTCACCTCGTCAACTGTGGGGCCTTTGAATTCAAAGCCGGCACCATCTTCCTTGCTTAGGAATTTCAGATGGGCTTTCATCGGATTGGTCATGATTAGATCGACCCGACCGTTTTGCAGATCCAGATACAAGGGTTCTGATCCGTCGTACAAAACGACATCGGCACCCGGTAGAATGTCTTCAAACCAGCTTGAATAGGTCGTTGCACGTTCCAGACCAACACGCAGACCATTAAAGTTTTCAGGAATTGGATTGCCGGCATCGTCAAACAAGTTCATTTCCTTTGACTTTGCGCCAAGCATACGACCGGTCGAGAACCGATATGGGCCCGAAAAATCGATTTTCTCCATGCGCTTATCTGTGATCGACATGGATGCGATAATCAGATCGAATTTGTTGGCCAGCAATGCGGGGATCATACCGTCCCATTCCTGACAGACAAATTCAAGTTCCGCGCCGATTATGCGGGCAACACCGCTGGCAACGTCAACGTCGTAACCAGCCAGATCACCGTCAGCGGTTTTATAGTTAAACGGCGCGTAAGTGCATTCCATTCCCACACGTAACGTTTCGGCGGATGCACCGCCCGCGGTTCCGAACGTCAGCACAGTTGAGAGGCCAATGGCCAGATTTCTAAGAGTTGTTAGTTTCATTTCTTCCTCCAGGTTGATGAACTTTTCAGTTTCAATTAAGTTTTTGCGACAGTCTTCTCTATTTCGTTAATGATGCTCGCGACCTCATCGGTCGTGTTGTAATGTGCCAGTCCAATTCTCACGACCCCTTCCTCTTCGGGAATATTTAGCGCTCGTGTAGGTTCGTAAGCATAGTTATGGCCATGCCAGACGTAAATACCGGCTTTTGCCAGCGTGTGTGCTATCTCAGAAGGTACAATTTTATTATGCCGAATTGAAATTGTAGGTACCCGGTGCTGCACGCGGTTCGGATTTGTGATGCCAAAGATCGATATTCCGTTGATTTGTTGTAACCCATCAATAAGGGTGTTTGTCAACGGTTCTTCATAGTCACGGGACATTCGGTAAGCCGTCGCAATCAGTTCGCGGCGATTTTCCGAAGAGGTTTCCAATTTACCCAGATCTTCAAAATACTCAACCGTTGCAGACAAGCCGGCCAACAACTCAAACTGCGGAGTACCAGTTTCAAACCGATCTGGCAGCTCATTCGAAACACAGCGGCCTTTGTATGGATGCAATTCCTGCAGAAGTTCTTTACGGCCCCATAGCAAACCAAGATGGGGGCCAAAGAACTTATATGAAGAGCAGACTAAGAAATCGCATCCAAGTTCTTGGACATCTACCATATGGTGTGGAGCCAATTGGACCGCATCCACAAATACCAACGCGCCGGCGTCTTTTGCAATTTGGCTTAGTGTGCTAATGTCATTGATTGCACCCGTCATGTTACTTGCATAATTCAGCGCAATAAGCTTTGTTCTATCGGTTAAAATAGCTGCAAGATCTTCAGGTTCCACTTGCCATGTTTCACGATTGAAATCGACCCAACGAATAACCAAGCCTTTGTCCTTTGCTATCTCCAACCACGGCCCAACGTTTCCTTCATGCTCCATTCGCGTGATGATAATTTCGTCTCCTGCTTGAAAGTCGCGGCAGATACTGCGGGACATGTGAAAGGTTAGAGACGTCATACTTTGTCCAATCACCACTTCTTCCGCTGAAGCCGCGCCCAAAAAAACCGCCGCATCTTCGTGCGCTTTCATCGCTACATGGTCTGTTGCGATGCTGGTCATGAAATGCCCACCCATGTTGGATGCATTTGTAAGCATGTAGTCACTAACTGCCTGCGCAACGGAAGCGGGCACCTGTGTTCCCGCAGGGTTGTCCACATAAACACGGGCATTTCCATTATCTTCCAACGCAAGAGCTGGAAATAGTGAGCGGATACTTGAAACCGAGAACGTCATAAAATGCCCTAATATTAGTAACCAAAATTCCATTGGTTAGACTTTGCAGGTCAAATGAGTGTCACATTGTTTAAACTCACAGAATATCCTCCCAAGGGATGAGAAGTCCAAAACTCTATTTTTGTCTTGAATATTATTACTTCCGCACGTCTTATTAGCCTTGTTATGATATCAAACCTTACACTTTCCGGCGCACAAAGGATGACACAAAGTCATTCCAGAGAATTCTTTGACGCGTTGAATGTTGCCCTGATCGAAATTATTGGTTCGAAAACATTTTTTGGGAAACTCTCTGATATATTGGAAAAATTTCTCCCATCAGAAAGTTTTATTATTTTTTTATACCGTAAGAATGCGGCACCCATTTCGTTGGCTTGTTACAGGGGCAAGCTTAAATATGAGACCGGCTTAACAAACTATATAAATTACACCTATGTGATAAATCCAGTTTATCGAGCATATCAAAAAGGACTGGCGTCTGGGGTTTATCTCATTTCAGATCTGATTGGAGCCAATAATAAAAACATCATTGATTTAGCTGATTGCGATATAAGAATCGAAAATTCTGAACTGATTGGGTATCGTACTCCCGGCTGGCCCAAAAACTATGCCGAATGTATCATGTTCATAAACATACCAAATGGCAGTGCCATTGATATTAGTTTTTTAACGAAGCGGGACGGGCAGCAAACCGCCGAATGCCGCTCGATATTGGAAGAAATATTACCCGTTCTCAACAGCGTATTGGCCAAGCAATTCGAAATCGATGGAAAAAGTTTTAATCCTTCTGAAAACAACGCAGGACAAGAAGATAAATTTCAAGATTTTGGCAGCGATACACTTACAGCACGAGAACAAGAAGTGGTTCAATTAATTCTTGTTGGGCATAGTAGTAATTCCATTTCTCTTTTGTTGGATATATCGTTGACCACTGTGAAAACACATCGGCGAAACATATATAATAAGCTGCAAATTTCATCCCAAGCGGAACTCTTTAGCTTGTTTTTATTATATCTTAAATAAACTGAATACGCCACGATAATTCGGTTTGGTGAGAAAAGATTGGCTCAAGAAATTCATTTAATGTGGAACCGAAATTTGCTCGTTATATGGACTTATCAAGCTAAACGCCCCAAATGTCTGCTTTGATCCGTGGCATGAAGACCTGTTTGCATAGGGCGAATGACCGCTTCCCGCCTAAAGCTGCCGCTTGCTTAGTCTTAATGTGCAACCTTCTAGTTTCTCTATAACGGACATTGAATAACAGAACAACTATCCTCTATTTAGACGCCCGTTATTCGGAGCAAGCTGCCGCTCAACAAAGTTCCTCTTCAGGGGGGCGGCGCCAACTGACCGTCGTTGATGCACTTTTATAGCAAACGTCTCCCTTCCGCCCATAGTCATCGCACTTGAGCCCGCAATGACTCGGCCGATGACAATGATGTCAGACTGGTTCATGTGTTGTTAAATCCATTCAGAACGCTTGCCAGGTTCTCACCCAATTCATCACAGAGATATCCACCTTCTTGCACAAACAACGTGGGTAATTTGAGTTCCCCAATCGCTGCACCAATACGCGCAAAGCCTGGTGTGGTAATGGCCAGACCTTTGAACGGGTCGCCGGTATAGGAATCCAGCCCAAGGGCTATCACCACCGCATCAGCCCCAAAATTGCGAGCACGGGTCAGGGCGGTGTCCAGTGTGGCCAGATAATCATCGTCGTTGGTGCCGCGTGCCAGCGGCAGGTTCAGATTATGGCCCAGCCCGGCGCCATTGCCGCGTTCATGTGCATGCCCCCAGAAGAAGGGATAAAACCGTTCTGGGTCGGCATGGATTGAGACGGTCAGCACATCACTTCGGTCATAGAAAATACCTTGGGTGCCGTTGCCGTGGTGAACATCAACATCCAGAATTGCCGGGCGAAAACCTGATGTACGCAGGCGTTCAGCCGCGATGGCCGCATTATTGAGAAAGCAAAAGCCACCCGCAAGATCGCCAAAGGCATGGTGCCCGGGGGGGCGCGATAGAACATAGGTGTCACCCCCGCCGCTAATCAGGTGATCAGCCCCCGAAATTGCGGATTGGGCAGACCAATAGGCGGCCTGATACGTGCCCGAGTCAATTGGGCAGGCAGTGTCGGCTTGATGAAACCCGGCCTGACCAATGGCTGAACGTGGATAGCTGTCAGAGCGGTTGGCGGGGTGGATGTTTGGGATCACTTCATCGCCCGCGCCGTCGATATATTGCCAGCGTTTATAAATTGTTTGCAAGAAGGTCAGGTATTCGGCTGAATGAATAGCCGCAAGTGGACCAAGACCTGCGTCATCGGGGGTTGAAAATGTACAGCCAGCAGCGATAGCCCCGGCGTGCAAGACTTTTATCCGTTCGGGTTGTTCGGGGTTTGGCAGAATAGTGCCATTGGCCATGAAATGCTTGGGGTCGTGGTGCCATTGGCGATCATCAAAAAAGGCTTTCATGCCTGTCCTTTCAGGGTGTCAAACCCGATTTTGTCCAAAAATAACGTTGTTTCATCATCGCGTGCCAAAAATCCCAGACGGTCATAGAACTGTCGTGCGGCGGGGGCGTCGCGATAGACCGCAAGCTTGAGATATGCCGCACCCCAAAGCGCCTCGGCAGAACGGGAGGCATGGGCAAGAAGGCGGCGGCCTAAACCAACACCCCGGGCTGCGTCTGAGACCCAAAGATCGGATACGTAAAGCCCTGTGGCCGCCAGTGTGGTCGACAAAAACGGTGAAAAAACCACCGCGCCAAATAAGGCTTCATTGTTGTCCAAAGCGATTAGAGCGTAGTAGGTAGGAATGGTGCCAAACCCGGCCTTTTCCAAAAGGGCGATGTCGGCGGGATGCGCATCGCCGAGATCGCTAGAAAGTGCGCGCAACGCCTGGTCCAGCAGTGGTAGATCATCCTTGGTGACCGCACGAATGATTAGATTGTCCATCGTCATACCGCTGTTCTGTCGGCGCCTTTCAGGCCCAGCATTTCGCGGGCCTCTGCTGGGGTGGCTACCTCGCGCCCCAATGCTTCGACAATCTGGCGAATTTTTGTGACCTGTTGGGCATTCGTCTGCGCCAGTTCACCGCGTGCGATCATCAGGCTGTCCTCAAGTCCTACACGCACATGCCCGCCCATGGCCGCCGACATGGTGATCATTGGCATCTGGTGACGACCGGCTGCAAGAACCGAAAACATGTAATCTTCGCCAAAAAGTTTGTCCGCAATCAGTTTCATATGCGTCAGATTTTCCGGGTCCGGCCCAATCCCGCCCAACACGCCAAACACAAACTGGATGAACAGCGGGCCTTTGATTAACCCGCGATCAACAAAATGACGCAGCATGTAAAGATGCCCAACGTCGTAGCATTCAAATTCAAACCGCGCGCCGCGTTCCTGGCCCATTTCGGTTAGGATGCGGGCAATGTCGCGGGGGGTGTTTTTAAACACCAGATCATCGGACCCTTCGAGAAACGGTTTTTCCCAATCGTGTTTCCAGTCGCTGATCCTTGCCGCCGCTGGGTAGAGTGCAAAATTCATTGTACCCATATTAAGAGAGCACATTTCCGGTTCCGCCAATTTAGGCGCGGCCAGGCGATCATCCAATGTCATAATCGCACTACCACCGGTCGAGATGTTGAGAACCGCGTCACAGCTTTGCTTGAGGCGTTGAAGGAACGGCATGAAATGCGAGGGTTGTGAAGAGGGGCGGCCGTTATCGGGGTCGCGAGCGTGCAGATGCAGAATAGTGGCGCCTGCCACTGCGGCTTCAGTGCTGTGGCGAACAATGTCATCTGCGGTGATCGGCAGGTAGGGCGACATCGATGGTGTGTGAATCGAGCCGGTAATAGCACAGGTGATAATGATTTTGGACATCCGTCCCTCCTTACATGGTTTGGCTTGATGCAGAGGGCATCTCGGCCATGAATTGCGCAATAGATTGATCCAGAATATCTGTGATCTCTTCGAGTTGCGCCTCGGTCACGGTCATCGGTGGGCAAACGAGGAAATGATCGCCATATGTACCACCACGGGTTCGGCGGGAGTAGATGATGAGCCCGTTTTCATAGGCGATTTCAACCAGACGGTCATAAGCGTTCAATTTGGCTGGCAAGGGCACTTTGGTGGCCCTGTCGGCCATGAATTCAAACGCTGTCAGCAGGCCTTTGCCGCGCACATCACCGATGATTGGATAACGTTGCATCAGCGATTGTAGCCGGATGGTCAATGCGTCACCCATCTTGGCCGCGTTTTGTGTCAGAGCATGGGTTTCGATCTCGTTCAACACGGCAAGCCCAGCTGCGCAGGCCAGCGGATTTCCTGCATAGGTGTAGCCGTGGGTAAAACCGCCCGCATCCAACACTGCATCGACCATATCGTCGCGCGCAATCATCGCGCCAAGCGGCGCATAGCCCGCACCAAACCCTTTCGACAGGACAATAAGATCAGGGATTACATCCCAATGCTCAGCTCCGAAAAACCTGCCGGTGCGCCCACCACCAGTCATCACCTCATCATGAATTAGCAGTACATCGTATTGATCGCAGATTTCGCGAATACGCTGCATATAGCCCACGGGCGGCACCAGTGCGCCGGTTGACGCCCCGCCTACCGGCTCGACAATAAAGGCCAGAACGGTGGCCGGGCCTTCCTCAAGGATTTTGGCTTCAAGCATATTGGCGTAATGCAGGCCCGTGGCGGGATCATCGGCGTCAAGATTATCGAGATAGGCGCGCGGTGCGGGGACCTTTGGCATGGCCTGCATCATCGGATCAAACGGTGTGGTCATTGGCG
>Ga0316204_10012321_pt1 | contig 10461 bp, 9 predicted proteins | sample 6monrhotite_MG_2_FD_205661 | JGI IMG/M metagenome (GOLD analysis project Ga0316204, IMG submission 205661) | Microbial mat bacterial communities from mineral coupon in-situ incubated in ocean water Damariscotta River, Maine, United States -... | ecosystem: Environmental > Aquatic > Marine >... | reverse complement strand
ACAAGGTGGCGACACCGATGTACGCCACCACCAGCCAGTTCCTGATTATCCAGAGCGAAGGCGGCGGCGGGGCCAGCCCCTTTGGTGGCATGTTGCCAACCCAATTTGCCAACTCTGCCGACAGCATCGCCACGCAGGCATTCCTGCAATCCAAGGACGCCATGCTGCGATTGGACGAGGACGCAGGCTTCAAGCCGCATTTTGCCGACCCCGACATTGACGCCATTCAACGGCTTGAGCCGGATGCAACCAACGAAGCGGCCTACAAACTTTACAAAAAGAACGTAAAGATCGGCTATGACCCGACCGAAGGCGTCATTCGGATGGAAGTCATCGCAGCCGATCCGCAAGTATCTGAAAATTTCTCCCGCAACCTTCTGAAATATGCCGAAGAACGTGTCAACGGCCTGTCCAGGCAAAAACGCGAAGATGGCATGCGTGACGGTCTGGAAGGATTTGAAAAAGCCACGCAAAAGCGCCGTGATGCGCAAGAGGCCCTCATTCGGCTACAGGTCGAGCATGGCGTCGATCCCGAAGCCGAAATTGCCGCCATCCGGGGTCAGATCAGCACCTATGAAGGCATGATGATCGAAAAGGAATTGGAGCTTGCCGCGCTGCTCGACAATTCGCGCCCCAATCGCGCCAAGGTAGACGGTGCCCAGGGCGACGTGCGCCGCCTCAACGAACAGCTTGTCAAGCTCAAGGCGAAGCTGAACAATTCGACCGAAGGCGACAATTCGCTCGCTGAACGGGCCGTGACCCTGCAACTGGCCCAGGCCGATCTTGCCGCGGCCGACATGGTCCTCCAGGCCGCGCAAACCGCCATGGAACAGGCCCGCACCGAAGCAAACCGCCAGGTCCGGTACCTAACCATCGCGGTGGAGCCCGTTGCCCCCGATCAGGCGACATATCCCCGCGCATTCGAAAACACGATATTGGCTTTCCTGATCTTTGCAGGCATCTACTTGATGCTATCGCTCACCACATCCATTCTGAGAGAACAGGTAACGTCATGACCCAAGTCACACTCGGGAGGGTAATCATCGGCAATGATCGCCCCCTGACGGTTATTGCTGGCCCTTGCCAGCTTGAAACAGAAGACCACGCCCAGATGATTGCCGGCGTCTTGAAAGAAGCCTGTGATGCCGTGGGCGCGCAATATGTCTTCAAAGCCAGCTATGACAAGGCGAACCGAACGTCTCTTGCAGGCAAGAGGGGCCTTGGCATGGAGGCTGGGCTCAAGGTGCTGCAATCGGTGGGCCGGGCAAATGATGTTCCGGTCCTCACGGATGTCCACAACGAGGCCCAATGCGCAATCGCCGCCGAAGTTGCCGACGTGATCCAGATCCCGGCATTCCTGTGCCGCCAGACCGACATGCTGGTTGCGGCTGGCAACACCGGTGCCGCAATCAACGTGAAAAAAGGCCAGTTTCTCGCACCTTGGGAAATGGAAAACATCGTCGCCAAGATCGAAAGCACCGGCAACAAACGCATCTTGTTGACTGAACGTGGCACCACCTTTGGCTACAACACGCTGGTCGTCGACATGCGCAGCCTGCCGCAGATGGCGCAAACCGGCTATCCGGTTGTCATGGACGCAACTCATTCGGTGCAACAACCGGGCGGGCGCGGCGGATCCTCTGGTGGACAGCGTGAATTTGCCCCCGTGATGGCCCGCGCGGCCGCTGCCGTCGGCGTCGGTGCGATCTTCATGGAGACCCATCAAGATCCCGACAACGCGCCCTGTGATGGTCCCAACATGATCTACCTGGATCAAATGCCCGACCTGATCGCCACGTTGATGAAATTTGACGCGCTTGCCAAAGAACACCCCCTGACCTTCTGAGCGAGACTTTCCCAGTGAACAAACCTGCCCCGACCGTAACCCGGAACACCTGGGAATTCCTGCGCGACCCGATGATCACCCCCACTGGTTTCCGTGAATATGACGCGCGCTGGAAATACCCCGATGACATCAACCTGCCTGGCATCACCGCCCTTGGCCTGGGTCTGGGTACCCAGATGCAACGCCGGGGTATTGAACCGGTCATCGCGGTCGGCAACGATTACCGCGACTATTCCCTGTCGATCAAGAACGCCCTGATGCTGGGCCTGATGCAGGCCGGCATTCACGTGCGCGACATCGGCCCGGCCCTGTCCCCCATGGCCTATTTTGCACAATTTCACCTGAATGCACCTGCTGTGGCCATGGTCACGGCAAGCCATAACCCAAACGGATGGACGGGGGTCAAAATGGGGTTTGAGCGCCCACTGACCCACGGCCCCGATGAGATGCGCGAACTGCGTGACATCGTGCTGAACGGCGAAGGCCAGCCGCGCGAAGGTGGCCGGTATGAATTTGTCCCCGGCGTACGCGAGGCCTATCTCGACGACCTTGTCGGGGATTTCACAATGACCCGCAAACTCAAGGTGGTTTGCGCCACCGGCAATGGCACCGCATCGGCCTTTGCCCCTGAACTGTTCGAACGCCTGGGTGTTGAAGTGGTGGCAAGCCACAACAGGCTGGATTACACTTTTCCCCGCTACAACCCCAACCCCGAAGCCATGGAAATGCTGCACGACATGAGCGCCTCGGTCACCGCGTCCGCCGCCGACTTCGCGCTTGGGTTTGACGGGGACGGCGACCGCTGCGGCGTCGTCGATGACGAAGGCCAGGAGATCTTTGCCGACAAGGTCGGCGTTATCATGGCCCGTGACCTTGCCAAGATCTATCCCGGCGCCACATTTGTGGCCGATGTAAAATCCACCGGGCTCTATGCTTCCGATCCCGAACTGCTGAAACATGGCATCAAGGCGGACTACTGGAAAACCGGTCATTCCCACATGAAACGCCGGGTCAAGGAAATCGGCGCACTGGCGGGCTTTGAAAAATCCGGCCATTACTTCCTCGCCGAGCCCATCGGCCGCGGATACGACTGTGGCATGCGGGTGGCGGTCGAAATCTGTAAACTGATGGACCGCAACCCCGACATGTCAATGTCGGACCTACGTCGTGCCCTGCCGCAAACCTGGGCAACACCGACCATGTCACCCTATGCCTCAGACGAGGAAAAATACAATATCCTTGCCCGCCTTGTGGACAAACTGGTCGCCAAACATGACGCCAACGACCCCATCGGGGGCCGCGCCATCAAGGAGGTTGTCACCGTAAACGGTGCCCGCGTGATCCTCGACAACGGTGCATGGGGCCTGGTGCGGGCGTCGTCGAACACCCCCAACCTGGTCGTTGTCTGCGAAAGCCCGGCCTCCGAGGAGGAAATGCGCGCCATATTCAAAGACATCGATGCGGTCATCCGCACCGAACCAGGCGTGGGTGACTACGATCAAACAATCTGATCCCCTTCATCTTTCAGAATAAACTCTGGGGGAGTTTGAGGGGGCAAACCCCCCCACATCACCAAAATTGGATCACATGAAGGCCTTGCCTTCTCAATCAGACAACGCCGCCGCACAGAACGCCTGGATCAATCCGGCATCCTTCACGCCCGGCGCGGATTCCACTGAGGACGACACATCAACCTGCGTGGCACCCGTCAGGGCGATGGCCTCCGCCACGTTCTGCGCGGTAAGCCCCCCTGCCAGCATCCACGGCACCGGCCAGCGCCGCCCAGCAATCAGCCGCCAGTCAAAGGTCAGGCCATTGCCACCGGGCAATGCGGCACCCTTGGGAGGTTTTGCGTCCACAAGGATCTGATCCGCGACCTTCACATAGGCATCAAGAACCGGCAGGTCGTCTGCATCCGCAACCCCAACGGCCTTCATCACCGGCAATCCGTAGCGTGTCTTGATCTCGGTCACCCGCTCGGGGCTTTCGCTGCCATGCAGTTGGATCATATCGATGGGAACCTGATCCGTAAGTTGGTCCAGAAATTCCTCTGTCGCGTTGACCGTCAGTGCGACCTTGCAAATCCCCTCCGGCACGGACCCCGCCATGAACGCGGCATCCTTAAGGGACAGGTTCCGGGGAGATTTTTCAAAGAATACGAACCCCACATAGCGTGCGCCTGCCAGAATCGCTGCGGGCACATCCGCGGCGTCGGTCAGGCCGCAAATCTTGACGTTCACATGTGATGTCATGACAGCTCAGCTGGCCTCATCCAACAGCGCGAGCACCTCATCCTTGCCCTGATGTTTTTCACCTTTCAGCCGCGCCACCTCGCGCTCAAGCCGCCGTGTCTCACGGGCCAGCCGCGCCTTCTCAGCGCGTTCGCCAAATTCCCGGATCCATTCCCAGACAAATCCAACCAAAAGGCCCGCCAGAATGCTGCCCAGAATAACCACAAACAACGGCATCTCGACGGACGGGGCCACGGCGAACCATCCTGCGACCTCATCCGGCAACACCTTGAGCGGCACCATCATGCGATTAGCCAGCGCAACAGAGACAAGCGCCACCGCGAAGATGGCGATACAAAGATAGCGTACGTAGCGCATCAGCTTTTCCCGTTCAAACGATCCCGCAAGAGTTTGCCGGTCTTGAAGAACGGCACATGTTTCTCTTCTACATGAACGGTTTCGCCTGTGCGAGGGTTCCGCCCCACACGCGCATCACGTTTCTTCACCGAGAATGCGCCAAATCCGCGCAGTTCGACCCGGTCACCCTCGGCCATGGCCCCGGTGATCTCATCAAAGATGGTGTTCACAATCCGTTCAACGTCGCGCTGGTAAAGATGCGGATTCTCGTCTGCGATCTTTTGGATCAACTCTGATCGGATCATGGCAATTCTCCCCCGAGGCTATTGTTTTGCTTCTCGTTTTTTTGACTATAGGAAATATCCGCTGCATCGGGAAGGCGGCGCATCACACCGGATGCGACTTTTAGTGCAGGAACACGCTGTTTTCGGAGGGTTTTTCAATCATATCGTGCCAAGGCTCCAAACCCCGAGGGTCTCTGCTTTGGATTGGCAAAGATTGAAACTCACCGATTCGTTACAACCTGTCCTCGGAAATCGCAGGCCCGGGGTGGCAATCTTCCTCGCCGATATGGCACCAAAAACAACATAGCCCCGTGTGAGACACACGGGGCTATGCAATTATTCAGCGGCGATCAGGTGACCGCCAGGTCGGTCATGATCACTCGTCGCCCTTGAGCGCCGCGCCCAGAATATCGCCGAGAGACGCGCCGGAATCGCTGGAGCCATACTGCTCAACCGCTTCCTTCTCTTCCGCGATCTCGCGCGCCTTGATGGAAACGCCCAGACGGTGTGCCTTGGTGTCCACGTTGGTGATGCGTACGTCGACCTTGTCACCGACTGAAAAACGCTCAGGGCGCTGCTCGGCACGGTCACGCGACAGATCGGAGCGGCGGATAAAGGCTTTCATTCCTTCGTATTCCACTTCGATGCCGCCATCTTCGATGGAGGTCACGTTCACCGTCACAACGGAGCCGCGCTTCACGCCGCCCACGGCTTCTGCGAATTTGTCGCCGCCGACACCTTTGATGGAAAGCGAGATGCGCTCTTTCTCAACATCAACTTCGGAGACAACTGCCTGAACCGTGTCGCCCTTGCGGTAATCCTGAATGGCTTCTTCGCCACGCTGGTCCCATGACAAGTCGGACAGGTGCACCATGCCGTCGATGTCGCCGTCGAGACCAACAAACAGGCCGAATTCGGTGATGTTCTTGACTTCGCCTTCGACTTCCGTGCCCTCGGGGTGTGTTTCTGCAAACACTTCCCACGGGTTGCGCATGGTCTGCTTGAGACCAAGGGAAACGCGACGCTTGGCACCGTCGATTTCCAGAACCATGACTTCGACTTCCTGGGACGTCGACACGATCTTGCCGGGATGGACGTTCTTCTTGGTCCAGGACATCTCGGAAACGTGCACCAGACCTTCAACACCCGGCTCCAGCTCAACAAAGGCACCGTAATCGGTGATGTTGGTCACACGGCCCGTGTGGGAGGATTCCAGCGGATACTTCGCTGCCACCAGATCCCATGGATCTTCCTGCAACTGTTTCATACCGAGGCTGATGCGGTGTGTCTCTTTGTTGATCTTGATGACCTGCACCTTGATCGTTTCACCGATGGTGAGGATCTCTGATGGGTGGTTCACACGACGCCACGCCATGTCGGTGACGTGCAGCAGCCCGTCAACTCCGCCCAGATCAACAAACGCACCGTATTCGGTGATGTTCTTGACCACACCGTCAACGGTCTGACCCTCGGTCAGGTTGCCGATGACTTCGGCACGCTGTTCGGCACGGGATTCTTCGAGGATCGCACGACGCGATACAACGATGTTACCACGGCGGCGGTCCATTTTCAGAACCTGGAACGGCTGCTTGAGACCCATCAGAGGGCCTGCGTCACGTACGGGGCGCACATCAACCTGCGAACCGGGCAGGAACGCAACCGCGCCGCCCAGATCCACGGTGAAGCCACCCTTGACACGGCCAAAGATTGCGCCTTCGACGCGCTCTTCTGCGGCGTAAGCTTTTTCCAGACGGTCCCAGGCTTCCTCACGGCGCGCCATCTCGCGGGAGATAACGGCTTCACCACGGGAGTTTTCGACCTGACGCAGGAAGACTTCGACTTCGTCGCCAACTTCGATCTTGGGTGCTTCGCCCGGATCGGCAAATTCTTTCAGATCAACGCGGCCTTCCATCTTGTAGCCGACGTCGATAATGGCCTGGCCCGCTTCGATCGCGATCACCTTGCCTTTGACAACGGACCCTTCCTGGGGCGTGTCCATTTCGAAGCTTTCGTTCAAGAGTGCTTCAAACTCGTCCATCATATTCGCCATGTAGCGTATCGTATCCTTATAAGAGTTTTCTGGCCGTGCGGTTGTCTCCGCCGGTCTTTCATGGGTGCCCACCTATGGTGTGACGGTGTGAATTGGTCCGCCTGACGGGCCATGAAACGCAAAAGAAAGAGGGCCGGTGGTTACCGACCCTGCTCAGATGTGCGTCCCGTGGCTTGTATCCGCCCCTTAGACAGGGCGCGTATAGGGGAAATGGCAGGCAGGTGCAAGGAGGTTTGGCCCTGAAAGGCGCGGTCGGCAAAGGTTGGCGCAACCAGAAAATTCCCGCGCGACGCTGTCATGTACCATCCCTGCCGGGAAAGGCAAAGCGATATGCCAGCGCGACGCCACCTGCACCGCCAATGATGTTTCCCAGGGTGACCCAGGCCAGATTTTCAATGGCGGCATTCACCGACACCTCGGACCCGGCCAACCATCCCAAAGGGAAAAAGAACATATTTGCAACGGAGTGTTCGAGCCCAAGCAAAACGAACGCACTGATCGGCCACAGGATCGCCAGGATTTTCCCCGCAACGGATCGCGCGGCAAACGTCAGCCAAATTGCCAGACAAACCAGCGCATTGCACAAGGCCCCCCTTACAAGGGCCTCAAATGGTTCCAGCGCGGCTTTGCCTTGTGAAATATTCGTTGCCGTTGCCCCCATCGGGCCATCCAAAAGACCGGAATACCCAAAAGCCAAAGCCAGCATCCCAGCGCCTGCAAAATTCCCGACATACACAACCGCCCAACTTCGGAACAATTGGCGCGACGTGATTTTCCGATCTACGGCCGCCATGACCATAAGGGCATTGCCGGTAAACAACTCTGCACCACCAACGATGACAAGGATAAGGCCCAGCGAAAACGCAACACCCCCAAGGAGCTTAGACGGCCCAAATGCCGCATCTACGTCAGACATGACGGCGATATATGCAGCCGCCCCAAATCCGATAAAAGCACCCGCCAGAACGGCGAGGACAAACATCCGAAAAACCGGAAGCTCGGCCTTGGTGACGCCAACCTGTTCTACAAGAGCCGCAATCTTGGCAGGTTTGTAAGCGTCAAAGTTGTTTTCATCGCTCATCTGGCAAACGATAGCGGTTCAGAAGGGAAATTAAAGGCGAATGTAGCCGCAGTTCTTCATTGGCACTTCATACTTGTGCCATCGCGCGCGCTGGGATGGAGCTGACCGGCTGACAAGCCCCGCTTTTCTGGCGTTAAGCGGCTCACGCCCTCTACAACGCCTCCCCCTTCTTCCGCAACTTCTCCAATAGCTCGCGGTATATCGCATTGCTGTCCCCGCCGCCAAATACCGCGCCACCGCTGGTATAGGCGGCGCCATAGGTCCGGGCGACCGTGATCACCTGTACCAACCCTGACAGGAGTTCATCTTTTTCCAGCGGCGCCAGCGGATGGATGAACACGCCCCAGAGCCGTCCGTGTGCCACCGCATAACGTGCATCCAGCGCGCTGTCGAAATTGGCCTGCATCAGACGCAGCAAATCCGCCTCCAACAGCCCCTCGGCCGAGGCAATCGGCACCATCGCCCGCATCCGGTCCGCAGCCGCGTCCGCAATCACGATCACCGGTATATCCTCAAGGGTGAATTCCAGCGCGGGGCCCCGCACTGCCACATCCGGGTCGAGTGATTGAACGATGGCCGCCAACCTCTCAAGCGTCATCGGAGGCTCGGTAGCTGCCTGATCTTCCTGCGCCGGCAGGGCGGTTGCCCAAAGAGCCATCACCAGCGCCATCCATCTCAATATCATGCCGATCCCCTTTGCCGTTCCAATCCCTTTCAGGCTAGCGTCGATTGCCGCGTCACGCCACGCACCCTTTGGTGATCTGGCGTGAAGACGGCAAAACCTTGCGATAATCCCCCAAATCGACGCTTGGTGTGCATCTGCACTGACAAAGAGCTTTGCCCTTGGAACTCACCTGAACGTCCGCAGATTCGCCCGGCGGGCTTGCCGGTCATTTCGCCCATGTGTTGCTTGTGGCGTCGATGCTGATGCGACCTCTGTTGGCTTTGCGTTTGCTTGTGATCGTTACGGCAACTGTCACCACGCCGTCCCGCTATCGGCTGAACCCGGCGCAACATCTGCGCCCTGCACAGCAGCCATCCCGACCTCGCAGCGGCCTTCGACTTGGGGATTACACATGATTTGCGGACAAAGATCAGCGGCGTACAACCTCCTGAAGGCGCGCCTCGATCAGGGCGACAGCCGCCGCAACCGCGTCCTTGATTGCCATATCCGATGTGTCGATCTGCACCGCATCAGGGGCCGGGCGCAACGGCGCGTCCGCGCGGCCCATGTCGCGGGCATCGCGGACCTGCACATCGGCCAGCACCTCCTCAAAGGTGACTTCCATGCCTTTGCCCGACAATTCGTCATATCGGCGCCGCGCCCGTATCACCGCATCTGCGGTCACAAACAGCTTCACCGCCGCGTCGGGGCAGATCACCGTTCCAATATCACGGCCATCCAGAACGGCTCCCCCTGCACGGGCTGCAAAACTGCGCTGAAAATCCACCAATGCGGCCCGAACCTGCGGCACTGCGGCAACGCGGCTCGCGGCTTGCGCCACTTCCGGCCTGCGCAAGGCATCACTTTCCAGATCATCCGTGACCAGCGTCCGCGCCGCCTGTTCCGGGTCAACACCCATCAGCGTCTTGGCCCCCACCGCCCGGTACAGGAGCCCGGTATCAAGATGCCCAAACCCGAAGTGGCGCGCCAGCGCCTTGGAAATCGTCCCTTTGCCTGACGCCGCCGGGCCATCAATTGCCACCGTGAACCCTGTGGTGATGCTCATGCGCCCTACCCTTGCCGTCCGCGCCACAACACGGCAAGCACCGCCAAGAGCGGCGCCGCGATGATACCGATGATGCGGGCAAATCTCATGTGTTGGTCCGAACCACCTGCGCACCCAAATCGCGCATCAACGGCTCGAAGATCGGGAAGGAAGTTGCAATCGGGCCGCCATCGTCCACCCGCACCGGTGCCTTTGAGGCCATGCCAAGGATCAGGAAGGACATCGCAATCCGGTGGTCAAGGTGGCTGGCGCACATCGCTCCTCCCGCCACGCTTCCCGGCCCCTGGCCGGTCACGGTCCACCAATCCGGGCCGTCCTGAACATCGACGCCATTGGCCAGCAGCCCGGTCGCCATCGCATCAATCCGGTCACTCTCCTTGACCCGCAGTTCCTTGACCCCCCGCATCACCGTTTCACCCGTCGCATTGGCGGCCACCACGGACAAGACCGGATATTCATCAATCATCGACGCCGCCCGCTCGGAGGGTACCTCGATCCCCTTCATATCCGGGGAATAGCGTGCGCGCAGGTCTGCGACCGGCTCGCCGCCCTCTTCGCGCATGTTCTCAAAGGTCAGGTCTGCCCCCATCTCCTGCAGGGTGATGAACAGCCCGGCCCGCGTCGGGTTCAACCCGATCCCCGGCACCAGAACATCCGATCCGGGCACGATCAATGCCGCACAGACCGGGAAGGCGGCCGAACTGGGATCGCGCGGCACCTCAATATGCTGGGCCTGCAATTCGGGTTGACCGGTCAGCGTAATGACTCGGCCCGCGTCGCTGTCTTCGACGCTGATCTGCGCGCCAAATCCGGCCAGCATCCGTTCGGTGTGATCGCGTGTCGCCTCCGCTTCGACCACGACCGTCTGGCCGGGGGCATTCA
>Ga0316204_10012320_pt1 | contig 10462 bp, 7 predicted proteins | sample 6monrhotite_MG_2_FD_205661 | JGI IMG/M metagenome (GOLD analysis project Ga0316204, IMG submission 205661) | Microbial mat bacterial communities from mineral coupon in-situ incubated in ocean water Damariscotta River, Maine, United States -... | ecosystem: Environmental > Aquatic > Marine >... | reverse complement strand
ATTTTAGCCTTCGTGAGTTGGGGGTTCAGATATAATGCGACATTGGCAAAGACACGGGCGCTTTCATCGCTATAATCCTGAGTAAGTAAACGGGCCATGTCATAGAACGCTTCGGCGACGCCCTGCTCGGGCGTTTTGATATTTATAAAGCTATTATCGTCCGGGGCGCTCTGTTCCAGTTTTTCGCGTTTTTTATTCAGGCTTTCACTGTCTGGGGCTATTGAAAGTGCTTGATCATAAAGGTTTTTTGCATTTTCAATTTCCCCGATATGAGCATAAATATCGGCTATTCTTTCTACATCTTCTACACCCAGCTCGCCCGCACTCAGTGCATTTTTGAGCATAGATTTTATCGATTTTGTCTCTCCCATGAACTCGGCAATTAAGATCGAGTGATAAATATGAATACTGTTTGTTTTAAGATTGTTTGTGTCATATTCCCCGAGGGCAGCGCTTGACCAACTGTAAAGCAGAGGCATGATGAAGGACGATAGGCCACCTTCCGGCATGGATGTAATATGTGTAGCGGCCGTTTGATAATCTTTGTTTTTAAACGCTTCAGCGGTCAGGAATAAACGCGATAACGAATTATCATGTTCATGCTTATCAATAATGATGGCGGCCATTTCTATGGCACGTTCATAGTTTCCGGCGCCCATAGCCAAAACCATAGCTCGCTTTAGGAGCGTTGGGTTGTTTTCATGTGCTTTTAGAACGTAATCAATATAACGCCCTGCTGTGCTCCATTCATGGTGGCGTTGTGCAAAACGACCTGAAAGATAACTTCCCGAGGCGCTCGATCCTTCATAGGATGGGCTGTGAATACGCATAGCATCGTCGATTTTGGCCATGCCGGCTTCCATCCCGGCTTCCGGTTCCATGGCTTTGTGCCCTATGCCTTGACTGAGCTGAAGCTGGTAAGCGCCAAATCCTATAGTAGAGGCAATGAGAACACAGCCTAAAGTTATGCCAAAATGTTTCAAAATTTTTATCCTTATTGCGTTTTGACTTTTTAGTTACATATTCGGGTAGTTAGGGCCATCTCCACCTTGCGGTGTTACCCAGTTTATATTCTGTGACGGGTCTTTGATATCACAGGTTTTACAATGAACACAGTTCTGTGAGTTTATTTGAAATTTGACAGCGCCTTCATCGTCGGTGACGAATTCGTAAACCCCCGCAGGACAAAAACGTTGGGAAGGGCCTGCATATTCTGTGTAGTTAACATCGGTTGGTATTGAAGGATCGACAAGCTGTAGATGGACGACCTGATCTTCTGCATGATTTGTGTTGGAAAACGAAACAGATGTTAAGCGATCAAAGGTCAAAATGCCATCTGGTTTTGGATACTCTATCGGCGCGCAGTCCGAAGCTTTTTTAATCTGACTGTGATCCGCATGGTTTTTAAGCGTCCATGGAGATAAACCGGCGGTAAGGGTTTCATAAACGGCATTTAATAAACCAAACCAAAGCCCCTTATGAAAGCCCGGACGAATATTACGCACTTTCTTAAGTTCGCTCCATACCCAGCTTTTTTTCATGTTTTCGGGGTATCTTGAACATTCTGAGCCAAGGCTGTCGGTAGTTTTAAGATGCTCGATAAGGCTTTCAGCAGCGACCATACCGGATTTCATTGCCGTGTGGTTACCTTTGATTTTCGGAACGTTCAAAAACCCCGCAGTATCCCCGATCAGAAGCCCGCCTGGAAAACATAGCTTGGGAATAGATTGAAAACCGCCCTCAACCAGAGCTCTCGCCCCATATGAAATTCGTCGTCCCCCTTCGAAAAGATCCTTGATAGCAGGGTGAGTTTTAAAACGCTGCATTTCTTCATAAGGAGATAAATAAGGGTTTTGGTAATCCAGACCGATGACAAACCCGACAGAAACAAGGTTGTTCTCTAAGTGATACAGCCATGAACCGCCGTAAGTTTTATTGTCAACCGGCCAGCCGATTGTGTGAAGTGTAGAGCCTTGCTCGTGCTTTGATGGGTCAATTTCCCATAGTTCTTTGATGCCCAAACCGTAGGTTTGTGGATCACTATCTGCACGTAAATCATATTTCTGAATAAGGGTCTTGGTTAATGATCCATGACACCCTTCGGCAAAAACAGTTTGGCGTGCATGAAGCTCCATTCCCGGTTCGAACGCATCCGTTTTATTGCCTTCCGCATCGATGCCCATATCGCCTGTCGCAACGCCGATAACGGCGCCTGCGTCATTGTATAAAACTTCCGCTGCGGCAAAGCCCGGGAAAATTTCGACACCTAAATCTTCCGCTTGCTCTGCCAGCCAACGGGCAAGGCTGCCAAGTGAAATAATGTAATTCCCCTTATTGTGCATTTGCGGAGGGGTGGGGAAGGGGTAGGCTTTGTTCTTTGTTAAAAATAGAAACTTGTCTTTTTTTGCTTCGGTTTTAAGGGGCGCCCCTTTTTCTTTCCAGTCTGGAATAAGCTCATCCAAAGCCCGGGTTTCAAAGACAGCACCTGACAGAAGATGGGCTCCGACTTCTGATCCTTTTTCCAGAATGCAGACGTTTAAGTCGGCATCGAGCTGTTTTAGACGGATGGCGCATGCCAGGCCGGAAGGCCCGGCACCGACAATAACAATGTCATACTCCATGTTTTCGCGATCGCTTCTAATGGAGTTGGGAATTGAATCGGGCATAAATGGATTTTACCTCTTTTGAATGTCCAACATTTATTTTAACCTAAAACTCTAAGCATAAATATAGAATTTTCGCATAAAAAGGCGATCGAAACACCAATGAATCATGCCGCTGCAAAAATGGCTCTCCAGTTTTATCTTGATCACGGGGTGGATGAGGCATTACTGGACGAAGCTCAGGACCGTACTGTCTTGCGCGAAGTGCCTAAACCGAGCATTGAGGCGAAGCGGGCAGGCCCCCCCCTTCCGCAGTCTCCAGCTTCGGACATGGTTGTCGGTAAGTCAGAGCGCAGAGACGAGGCCGTTAAGCTTGCAAAAGCGGCACAAACAATTGATGCGTTGCGCGATGCAGTTGCATCATTTGATGGTGTGACGATCAAAAAAACAGCAACAAATTTAGTCTTTTGTGACGGAAATCCTGACGCACGTGTGATGGTGATTGGTGAGGCACCGGGCGCGGACGAGGATCGTCAGGGGAAGCCTTTTGTCGGCGTAACCGGACAGCTGCTGGACCGTATTTTAAAATGCATTAATCTTGGGAGAGATGAAGAGGATGTTGCTCAAGCTGTATATATGTCCAATATTCTTAATTGGCGTCCTCCGGGGAATCGCACTCCTAGCCTCGCTGAAATAGAGTTAAGCCTTCCCTTTATTGAAAGACATATTCAGCTTGTACAGCCAGATCTCTTGATTTTTTGTGGCGGGGTTTCGGCTAAATCTCTGTTGGGCAGCACAGAAAGTATTTCGCGTTTACGAAAGCGTTGGCATGATTATACTCCGCAAACGCCCGAATTGACAAAAAATGCAAAACCCATTTCTGCGATTGTAACCTATCATCCAGAATATCTTCTGAAAACGCCAGCTCAGAAGAGATCTGTATGGGCCGATATGCTGGAAATTCAAAAGAAACTAAAAGAGTTGTCTTGAGAAATTCAGCCTGAACAAAGACGCATATAGACAGTAAGGCGCTGTTAATGTAGGTTTTCTCACATCATGCAACCATTCTTTACGAAAAAAAATACGCAAAGTTTTTATTTGCGCCATAAGGCTTTTTCTTTTTTTATTAAAGGGTTAGGTGTTTTTATATTGCTTTGTCCGGCGGCGGCCATCGCGGATCGGCCTGTTCCTGAAAAAAAACCGGCAGTTGAGCCTGTATCGGAGGCCGGGTTTAATGTTTTGGACTTTACAGCCGCCCTTCTTGATTTTTCTGCGCCCCCCGTTCCTGCGCGGAAGCCTGAATTTATCCCTCGGGCGTTATTAAACCCTGTTCAGAAGATGTTGGAAAAGGCCGCACGCGATAAGCTATCGCAAGAGCCGATATCTCGTGAAGACGCCAAACTTTATAAAGCTGTATTTGATATGCAGGCAAAAGGTAATCTAAAGGCAGCAGACGAAAGTCTTCAAAAGATAAAAGACTTAAGATTGTTGGGGCATGTGCTTTTTCAACGTTATATGCACCCCAAAGTCTACACTTCGTCTTTCGATGAGTTGGTAACTTGGCTGGATCTTTATAATGATCACCCTGGCGCGGATCGCATTTACAAGCTGGCAGTATCCCGGAAGCCTCAAAATTTTAACGCCCTGATTAAGCTTCCTAAGAAAAGCCGGGGGGTTGCCCGCGCCGACGAGCCAACAATGAGGTTAGGGAAGAGATATAGATCTTCACGAAAACGGTCTCAAGAAGAGGTCCAGAAATTGAACGCCTTAAACCGGTCTGTTTACAAATCAATTCGCGTAGGTGAACCCTCAAACGCTTATGAAAGCTTACAATCAGGCCAAAACCAGCTTGATACAGTAGAATACGACCTGCTCCTTGGTGAAATCGCCGCCGGGTATTTGTACCAAGGGCGCGTAGAGCAGGCTCAAAAACTATCTGGTGAAAGCGTCCAGCGTTCAGGGCTGCATGTTGTTAAAGCGGGATGGGTGGCAGGCTTGATCGCCTGGCAACAACAGGATTATTTTCGGGCCGCCAGGCATTTTGAGATTGTCGCACGTTCTACATACGCCTCTGGATGGACTGCGGCTGCTGGCGCTTATTGGGCGGCGCGTGCGCATATGCGTACCGGAAATGTGAAGGCCGTGAGCACTTGGTTAAAAAGAGGGATGAGCCAGCCCAGAACTTTTTATGGTTTGGTGGCGACCAGATCCTTGGGCAGGGATTTCGATTTTAACTGGAGCGTGCCGGCATTTACGAAAGACTATCTGGAAGAGCTAAGCTCTTTGCCCGCTGCGAACAGGGCTATAGCACTTGTTACAGCAGGGCAGGAAGGTTTGGCCGAAGCAGAGTTAATTCGCATAAAACCAAAAACAGACAAACAATATAAAGCATTGTTAGCCTATGCGGGATATACGAATTTGCCGGGGTTGGCGATGCGTCTTGGTGCAGCGTCCAGTCTATCCAGCGATACCTTTTATGATGCCGCACTCTATCCCACTGGCCCATGGAAACCAAAAGAAGGGTTCAAAATAGATCCTGCTCTTGTGCATGCAATTATGCGCCAGGAATCTCGTTTTGATCCCATGGCCAAAAGCCCCAGTGGCGCTAAAGGCTTGATGCAGTTAATGCCGGCTACGGCCAAATCCGTTGCCGGTAAAAAAGATGCGCAGCTTGATCACCCCGAAACGAATTTGGAATTGGGGCAGAGATATCTTGAAACGTTACTGGATACCGATGTCGTTGAAGGCAATTTACTCTATCTCTTGATTGCCTATAATGCAGGTCCGGGAAATCTGGCGAAATGGAAAAGGCGCTGGCCGAATGTCTCCGATCCTCTCTTATTCATAGAGCTTCTTCCATCGTCCGAAACCCGGGCTTATGTCGAGAGGGTGTTATCCAATTACTGGATTTACCGCCTGCGCGAAGGGCAGGACACTCCAACCCTTGATGCAATAGCAGAAGGACGGCCAGCGCAATATGGTGCGTCTTTATAAAGGAGTTTTTATAAAGGAATTTTTATAAAAGCTTTTGAACTTGTGGCCATAAGGTAGGGTCGCCAAGCGCAACAACAGTGCCATCACTCTCTAGCGTAAGATCGTTTCCGGAAAAATCCGATATATGTCCGCCTGCATTCTTGATGATGGGGACAAGCGCAGCGTAATCATAAGGCTGCATGCTGGCCTCAAGAATAATATCGACAAACCCGTTGGCCATCAGCCCATATTGATAACAATCTCCGCCCCAGAAAAAACGTCCTTCATTAAAGTTTTTGTAAACGGGGTTGTCGCCAAACATGGCCGGGGTTGTGCTGCCAATCCGCGCAGTATCAACAGAGGGGCAAGACGTTGTTTTAACAACTTTGCCGTTAAATGTTGTTTGACCCTCTATGCCAATCCAGCGTTCCTTCAATATCGCCTGATCAATAATTCCCAATTCAGGCGTGTTTCCATCACAAAGGGCGATCAATGTCCCAAATGTCGGACGGCCAATGACAAATGACTTTGTGCCGTCAATTGGATCAAGAACCCACGTTAAACCGCTCTCGCTTTTCTTAATGCCGAATTCTTCACCATGAATACCATCTTGCGGGCGCATCGATTCAAGGATATCACGCATGCGCTCTTCCACTTTGCGGTCAGCAATAGTCACCGGACTTTTGTCGCCTTTCGTCTCGACATCAAAGGATTGACGGAAGTACCCGCGAATAATTTCCCCCGCCGCGTCGGCTAGCCTATTGGCAAGTGCGCTAAATTCCTGCATAAATACTCCTTAATTCTCAATATGGAATAGAGCGTAGACAATGAAATCAGTCAATGACATTCGAAACGAATTTTTAGACTTCTTTGAAAAGAAAGGGCACAAAGTGGTTGAGTCTTCGCCGCTCGTGCCACAAAACGACCCGACTGTTATGTTCACTATGGCTGGCATGTTGCAATTTAAAAACGTTTTTACAGGCATAGATAAACGTGATTACACCCGCGCCACGACCTCACAGAAATGTGTTCGCGCTGGCGGTAAGCATAATGATCTTGAAAATGTAGGATATACAGCGCGCCATCATACGTTCTTTGAAATGCTCGGTAATTTTTCGTTCGGTGATTATTTCAAGGAGGACGCCATAGACATGGCCTGGGAACTCATCACGAAGAACTTCGAGCTTCCACCTGAAAAACTATGCGTGACGGTTCACTCGACAGATGAAGAAGCCGCGGCAATCTGGAAGAAAGTTACCGGATTTTCCGATGATAAAATTATCCGTATTCCAACCGATGATAATTTCTGGCGCATGGGCGATACTGGTCCTTGCGGTCCATGTACAGAGATTTTTTATGACCACGGAGAGCATATTTGGGGTGGCCCGCCGGGTTCTCCGGAAGAAGATGGTGATCGTTTCATTGAAATCTGGAACAACGTCTTTATGCAGTATGAGCAAATCGATGCGGATACGCGTATAGACCTCCCTGCACAATCCGTTGATACGGGTATGGGCTTGGAGCGTCTGACCGCCACTCTTATGGGCAGCCATGATAATTACGCTATTGATATTATGCGCGGGCTTATTGAACATTCTGCTGATCTGACAGGAGTAGACCCCGATGGAGACATGTCCGCGAGCCACCGTGTTATCGCTGATCATGTACGTTGTACTGCTTTCCTTATGGCTGATGGCGTGATGCCGTCAAACGAAGGCCGCGGTTATGTTTTGCGCCGGATTATGCGCCGGGGTATGCGTCACGCTCATTTGTTGGGCGCACAGGATCCGTTGATGTATAAGCTGTTCCCCACATTGTTATCCAGCATGGGCGAGGCATATCCCGAGTTAAAACACGCTGAAAGCTTGATCACAGAAACTCTGAAATCCGAAGAGGAACGTTTTAAAGTGACGCTGGAGCGCGGTCTGAAAATGTTGGAAGAAGAAACCGCCAGGCTCAGCAGCGGAAAATTCCCCGGCGATGTCGCATTTAAACTTTATGACACATTTGGTTTTCCCTTGGATCTGACGCAGGACGCTTTGAAAGCCCAAGACATCGACGTCGATGAAGACGTGTTTAATGCATGTATGGAAGAACAAAAAGCAAAAGCCAGAGCGGCGTGGTCGGGTTCCGGTGATGCCGCTACCGAAGCTGTGTGGTTCGGCATTCTTGAAGAAGTAGGTCCAACTGAGTTTTTAGGCTATGACAGCGAGCAAGCCGAAGGACAGGTTTTGGCTATTATCAAAGATGGTGAAAGAGTTGAGTCTGCGGGGCAGGGCGATGATATTCAAATTGTAACGAACCAAACGCCTTTCTATGGCGAAAGCGGTGGTCAGGTCGGAGACAAAGGGGGCCTGCTTGCCGATGGTCTTGAAATTGAAATCACAGATACGCGAAAACAGCTAGGCCAGCTTTTTGTCCATGTCGGAACAATTGTTAAAGGAAAAATAAATGAGGGTCAGGCTGTCGAGATGAAGGTCGATCATGATCGACGCACGGCCATCCGCGCAAATCACTCCGTCACGCATTTGATGCACGAAGCGCTGCGCCGTGTTCTGGGCGATCATGTGTCGCAAAAAGGTTCACTCCAGGACGCTGACCGTACACGTTTTGATGTGTCTCATCCAAAAGCCATTAAGCCTGAGGAATTGGAGCAGGTCGAAGCACTTGTGAACGAACAAATCGCCGCCAACACCGAAATCACCACCCGCGTCATGCCCATTGATGAAGCACGAGAAAGCGGCGCTATGGCACTTTTCGGTGAAAAATATGATGATGAGGTACGCGTTGTCGCTATGGGGACTCAAGAAGGTAATAAACAGTTTTCGATAGAACTCTGCGGCGGTACCCATGCAAAAACCACAGGCGATATCGGCAAGTTCAAAATTACATCCGAAGGTGCTTTGTCCTCGGGTGTGCGCCGCCTCGAAGCCGCAAGAGGGACCCGTGTTGATGCATATGAGCAAAGCAAACAGACGGCACAGCAAGCCGTGTTAGATAAGCTTACAGGTGAAAACACGAAACTACGTGAAGAGCTGAAGACGTTGGGCGGAGAGCCTGTGGGCGCGGCTCCATCGACATCTGATGAATTGACGAAAGAAAATAAGAAGCTTCAGAAAGAAATTTCAGACCTTCGCCGCGCGCAAGGAACACAAGGTTCCGAAGATGATATCAAAGAGGTGGCTGGTTTGAGGTTTGCCGGTAAAGTTCTCGAAGGCTTCCCTGCTAAGGATCTCAAACCTATGGCGGATGACCTGAAGAAAAAGCTCGGATCAGCCGTGATCGCTTTGGTAGCAACGAACGAAGGCAAGGCCTCAATCGTGGTCGCCGTAACGGAAGATTTAACGTCGAAACATAGCGCTGTTGATTTGGTGAAAATTGGCTCCGAAGCTCTGGGCGGTAAAGGCGGCGGCGGCCGTCCCGATATGGCACAAGCCGGCGGCCCGAATTCAGGCGCGGCCAATGACGCCGTTGAAGCCATTGAAAAAGCATTGGTTGGTTAACGGGATTTTACGCCTTTTTGTAAGCAAAACTCCGCGAATGTTGGCTCATCAAGCTCTTGAAGATCATCTGCGTCTTCGAGCAAGATGATAGGTATATAAGAGTTATCAATCTCCATTCGCTTTGTTTCAGGATTGGCAACTTCGGCAACGCATGGATCGCCATTTTGATTATACCCGATGCGGACGGCTCTGTATCCGTACCGAAAATATTCGTACCGTTTTACGATAGATTTATTAGTCATTGCTTTGCTCATTCTTAAGGGCGTTGTCGAAATCTTCTTGTGCTGTGCGTCCGCGTAAGCGTTCAAATTTTTCAAAGGGGATTTCATCAAGTTTATAATGTTTTCTCCAGCGATTGTGTAAGTTTCTTGCGGTGCGTATGATTTTTGTCCAATATTTTCCGGCATCTTCGTTCAGTGGTTTATCTGTTTGAGCCCTTTTTCGTAGTTTTCTTTCCTTTTCGTAGGTTTCATGCGATTCATCGGCTTTTATGGATTTTTCAAAGCCCTCATGAGTTATAACCATCTCAACAATGTGGTACTTATCAGGCTTATTTGGAATAGGGATTGCGATATTGGCAGCATACATTGAATGGCCCGTATTGCTCGGGTATTTAAATCTATTATCCGTATCTATGATGACAGCGCCGTGAGGGAGTTCAACATCATATTGTTCGCACCACTCCATAACACTACACAGGGCAGCTATTTGTGTGGGGCTGTTTAAGTTGATTCTGCTTCTTCTGTAATCAAGGATGCCCGAGAAATGACCTTCATATTTAGTGTCTGCTTTGTCATAGAGCCTGTTAATGCTTGCTGGATTACCCTCAAACGGCTCTCCTTGTTCGTTATCGTTACAGCTTTCCTTGTGAGGCCCCATTTCAAAAGACTTACTTTTTATTTGGGTTCGATGACCAAGTGAATGTAAATCCTCATTTGCTGTCTTCATGAGAGCGCGAAAAATGTCTAACTGTAGGTCCTCGACCTTATTCCCATCGTGCAAGAGCGTGATCAAGTCGTCGGTATATTGCTTTTTTTTCGGCTTTCCATCTGGAAAACACTCCGGATGTTTGCGAAAGTTTGTTTTTAACTTTTTGTTATTAGGCATATTTTATAGCACTTTATTTGAATGAAATAAATATTACATAATGAGCGATAAGAAATCAAGTATATGTTTTTCAATGACTTAGCTTGTATATAATTTCAGTCTTGCTCCTCCGCGCCCTGATAGTTATAAAGTGCACACATTTATAACTTATTATATTCAAAAGGATTAAGCGACCATGACGACTGAACGTACATTTTCAATCATTAAACCCGATGCAACGCGCCGTAATTTGACGGGGGCGATTAATGCGAAACTGGAAGAAGCAGGCCTTCGCAT
>Ga0316204_10012319_pt1 | contig 10463 bp, 8 predicted proteins | sample 6monrhotite_MG_2_FD_205661 | JGI IMG/M metagenome (GOLD analysis project Ga0316204, IMG submission 205661) | Microbial mat bacterial communities from mineral coupon in-situ incubated in ocean water Damariscotta River, Maine, United States -... | ecosystem: Environmental > Aquatic > Marine >... | reverse complement strand
TTTGGGGTTATATTTCGGTTGGTTATTTCAAACAAAAAACAGTTGCCGGTGAAATTGGTTCTTCAACCATGCCGCACAAAGTAAACCCAATTGATTTTGAAAATGCCGAAGGCAACCTAGGCATTGCCAATGCATTGTTTAGTCACCTGGGAATGAAGCTACCTATTTCACGCTGGCAGCGCGACTTAACCGACTCTACAGTACTACGTAACTTAGGCGTTGGTTTTGCGCATTCTACTATTGCTTACTCTTCAATGATGCGCGGTTTAAACAAGCTAGAAATTAACCCTGCCGCATTAGAAGCTGAGTTAGATAATAACTGGGAAGTATTGGCCGAGCCTATTCAAACGGTTATGCGTCGTTACGGAATTGAAAAGCCATACGAAAAATTAAAAGAACTTACGCGTGGTAAAAAAGTGAATCAGCAAATCATGCAAGAATTTGTAGAGAATCTGGATATGCCACAGGAAGGTAAAGATTTGCTGATTAATATGACACCAATGAACTACATTGGTAATGCAATTGAGCAAACTAAAAACATTTAGTTAAAGCACTTCGTTATAGAATTAATGCGAGCAAAAATTTGCTCGCGTTTTTATAGCCATTCTCAACACACCGAATTTGAGAGATCCAATATGCAAGATATGCCTAATCCTCTTGGTGATCTCACCCCCGAACAATTTCTGAAAGAATACTGGCAGAAAAAACCACTGGTTATACGTCAGGCATTTCCTAATATTCAATGCCCTATAAGTGCGGAAGAACTAGCAGGCCTGGCCTGTGAAGAAAATGTAGATTCACGCATTATCATAGAGAAAAATGGCGATCACCCCTGGCAACCTATATTTGGCCCAATGAATGATGACACTTTTGCCAAACTACCCGAATCGCACTGGACACTGGCGATAAATGATCTGGAAAAGGTTGTTCCTGAACTCGCATGGATTTCTGATTTATTCCGCTTCATTCCAGATTGGCGCTTCGATGATTTATTATGTAGTTATGCCGCCGACCAGGGCTCAGTTGGCCCGCACTTTGATTTATACGATGTATTTATTATTCAAGGCTCTGGTAAACGCCGTTGGCAAATAAGCACCGCCGAAGTAACTGAAGACAACCAGGCCAAAGGTACGCCACTACGCATTCAAAAAACATTTAATGCCGAACAGGAATGGATACTCGAACCCGGCGATATGATTTATATTCCACCCAATGTTTCACACCATGGTGTTTCATTGGGAGAAAGCATTAGCTTCTCTGTTGGTTATCGCGCGGTGAGTCATGCCGATTTACTTAATGATTTTATTTCACACATCACACAAAACTTGTCTCCTAAGTTAACCTATCAAGATGCGGACTTAAAAATACAAAATCACCCAGCTGAAATCACCGATGATGCAATTGAACGTGTCACGAATATTTTTAAGGAATATCTAAACCCAAATCATCCAGAAGTACGTCGATGGTTTGGCCGTTATATGAGTGACCCCAAGTCTGAAAATAATGAAGCACCGGAAGATTCTATTGAGTCAATAGATAAACTGTTAGAAGAGATGCATGCTGGTGCAACACTGTATCGTCACCCGGCCAGTCGTTTTGCTTATAATCAACAGAAAGGTTATAGCATGTTGTTTGTAGATGGTGACGACTACATCACCTCAACTGAATTCGCGATACAACTTTGTGAAAATAGAAAAATCACTATGCAGCTGATTAAGTTAGCCAATCGTGATGAGCAACAACTGCTGCTAGATATATATAATAATGGATGCATTTACTTAGACGAATAAACATGCAATACACTGTAAAATTAACCCGTTGGGATAAAGATCAAGCCTCACTCAGTGAGATACGCCGTAGAGTTTTTATAGAGGAACAACATGTTCCCGAAGGACTAGAATGGGATGATGACGACAAGAGCTGTGTACATGTACTCGTCACAGACAATAGCACACCCATTGCGACAGGTCGTATAAAAATGGATGGCCATATCGGTCGCATGGCGGTATTAAAAGATTATAGAGACAAGGGTATCGGCTCAGCTGTTTTAAAAGCACTTATCGATTTTTCTAAAACATTAAAAATGAAGTCGGTTTACTTACACGCACAAATTACCGCTATCCCCTTCTACGAAAAACACGGATTTAAAATCACCTCTGATGAATTTATGGATGCTGGTATTCCACATAAAACAATGAAAATGGTTTTTTAAGGTGGCGGCATTCGACTTCACAAATTTTGAGCGCAAAGGAAACTACGAAAAAGATATTCAGCTAAGCTCAAGTCAGGAAATATCAGAAGCCGTCATTCAGGCAACAGAAAACACTTTAAGAACTATAAAAATTTACACCCCTGATCTGCAAGTAGAACACTATAATAGCGACGAATTTAGAAAACAACTGCTTAGCTTTACCCGAGGCAATAGACACGCACAAATTAAAATACTCGTCGATGATATAAGCAACGCACTACAAAGCGGACATAAGTTAATTGGATTGGCTCAACAACTATCATCGATTGTAACAATAAAAGACACACCTGTTGATTATCAGGGCACACAGTTATCATTTATTTTATTCGATCAGGCAGACTTCATATTTAAACCCAACAGCTCATCTCATACAGCAATTTTATCTAGCTGCAAAAATAGATCTAAAAAATTACACGAGTTTTTTACTTTTGCCTGGGATCAGGCTGAACAGAATAGTCATACACGGAGATTAAGTATCTAGTACAAATTTAAAGCAACAATTATTACTTTAAAAACTACTTATACTAACAAGTTTTTACGTATGATCAGATCATCCGCTACATTAAATATCCATCTGCAACGAGCTTATTGTTAGCTACCCAATAAGCATTTGATGAGCTATTAAGGCATCAAGCGCATTAAGAACATCATCGCTATTCAAATTGCCATCGATACGGCAATAGCAATTAAGTATTCATCAAACCTATCTTTGGCACAATTTACCAATTCTTGGTAATAGTTTTAATTTCTACCGCAGACAGTTAATCATTAATGCTAAGTCATCTTCTGGGAACAGAATCCTGTGTCCAAGTTATAATTTTACACAGACATGAACTCTTCTATGCTATCGAACTTAAACTTATAAATAAACATTATAAAACTATTGAAAATACTCTAATGTGGGAACTAATATTAACTCATCACCTTGAACATCGTAAATTACACTACTAGTAATAGTAAAATTAGGTAACCCTACTATTCCTGAAGGGTGCATAAGATACAATTTCAAAAAGTCCTGTTTTATTCCCTGTGGAGCAATAACATCGACAAATAGCTTTTCTCCATCCTGCCTCCAATACACCATTCTCTGTGTTTTCCCAAAATCCCCCGGTGATGCAAAATTACCTCTTACGGTAGATTCAGGGACGTACACATTAATATCACCTGGAGCCACTACATTTTCATCAAAATCCACTGTTAAAGATAATGCACCTAAAATCACACCATTATCTATACCAAAGCTAATCTTTGCATGTGGTGCAGGCTCAAGACTTTTAAAACTAACAGGAAGCTGACCATAAGTTGGATCTTTTCTATTAAATTCATCTTTCTTGCCTTCACCTGGCAATATTTCGATATTTATAGCATAAGGTAAAAACAATCCTGAACTGTCATCACCTTTATGATGATTAACTGTTAGCACGGCATCACCTATAGACATACCTATAGGTATATCTATAACTAAGACAGTTTGAACAGGTTCATGGCCTTTTGACCAAGGAAAATAAGTAGAAAGATATGATGAGTAGTTCATTCCTTTCGAACGAGCATCAGCTCTTAGATTAAAAACAGAGCGAACCAATCCTAATTCCTGTAAATCCCAATCTGTAAAATTTGAATCAGTTAAAATAACTGATGTTGTTTCTGTTCTTGCCCTTTCAGTACCACCTATCATAACTGAAACAGTATCACCCACTCTTGCTACTGTTGGAAATGATGCAACAGCGGTGCAACCTTGTACAATTAGTAAGCTCACAGCACAAATAATAAATATTCGTATTTGAGTGAATTTAATAATTTTTTTAATATTCATGTAATTCATAATTTAACAACTCAACATTATTTCAAAATGTTATTATCTTGCATCATTTACTTTAGCTTTCTTTAAACTTGGTACAAACAATATCTGCTTAAGGACTTCTCTAATTCCTTTAAAACCCTAAAGCACGCCTTAATTGCAATGCGTCTCGAATATCTAACACACCATCTAAATTAACATCAGCAACTGCTAGCTCATAAGTTGTTGGTGTTTCTAATTTCTCTATTAGACGAAATAAAATTAGTAAATCTGCCGCATTAATAACATTATCTGGCTCTCCCTTTGGTGCGAGATCACCTAAATTAGACTGTAATATATTTGTTCCATATATATATATTTCATCGCCATCGCTTAAGCCATCACCATCCGTATCACTAACTAGAGGATTACTAGCATAAGTGATTACCTCATCACCATCTGTCAATCCATCTAAATCAGTATCAGATAACAATGAATTTGTTCCTAAGCTATCTTCTTCTAGGTTTGTTAAACCATCGCCATCAATATCAACATCACATACATTACCTAAACCATCTGAATCAGTATCTAGTTGATTAAAATTAGAAACTAATAAACAATTATCATCATCATGATTAAAACCATCTAAGTCAGCATCCAAGCTTACACGACCAGCACCTGTACGATAATCAAAACCAGCCGATGAAACATCTTTTGAGCTATCGACAAGTAGCGCTGTTAGCTGCATAGGTGTAAGCGAGCTATCTTGCGACAATAATAATGCCGCAGCACCAGCCACATGAGGTGCTGCGCCAGAAGTTCCTGCAAATACACTAGTTTGTGAGGTAACAGTACGATTAGTCGCTGACAATTCAGGTTTATTTCTACCATCTGTTGTTGGCCCTTCAGAACTAAACCACTCTACTCCATCAGTTAGATTGACGGCAGCGACACTCAATGAAGAACTACAATCAGCTGGTTGTGGCAAACTACTCGCTGTTGTTTGAATACCAAAAGATGAGCTTGTAGAAAATAACGTAAGTGGAACATTTACAGTTGAACTACTAGATTTTGTAACAACAATATAATGAGTGGATGTCGTAGTTGGTAGGTAGGTAATAATTTCTAACGGCTTGTTATTATAAGGTCGTCTTTGAGAAACCTCCGAAGACATTAGAGGAAGACTTGTTGCTGTAGGTAAATGATCATATAAATATAAATTGTAATCTATGTCACGTGTTGTGGGGTATGCATCCCAATTTAAAATAAATTGAATAGGAATATTTGCCGTCAAGCTAATCGTATTATAGTTTTGAATAGAACCACTTACAAAATCATGCTTAAGGTCACCATCTAAATCTGTAAATGTTTCTAGATAATGCGCGGTTCGCGAATTACCCATTGCGTTAACCCAAAGCATACCCGCAGACTCTGCTGTACTTGTCGTATCACAGATACTACCTGTACCATCATAAAAAGCCGCACCAAACCATGCAACAGAATGATTTATAATTTTAACCCCCGCAGCGGCCATATCATTCATTGCGGCATCTAGCTGAGCCGTAGACTTTACTTTTGCTAAATACAGTTCTGCATCAGGCGCCATATCATGTACTATTTCCGCAACGCTTGTACCGTGATTAGTTCCACCTATTCCTTCCCCTGAATAATCAACAATCGAAAGATTGACTGGTAAATCCCCAGATGCTTGAGCATTAGTATAATTAATGAAACCTAAATCTATCACACCAATTTTTACACCTGCACCACCGTGAGACAATGACTGCATATCTTCCGCACCCATAATCCCAACGCCCTGACTAGTCACAGCAACCGCCTGGTGAGGATATGGCAAACGAGCATTTACTGAAGATGGCATACGTTTAAGTAATTGTGATAAATCTGCAGCTGGGATTCTGACTTCATGCTGCTTGCCTCTCTGATACCTTACTTTACCTTTATAAGATTTAATTAACTTTTTATCGATGCCAGCAGAATCATCTGTTTCAAAAATGACAGTAACTAGATCCTGCTGAGTAGCCCTATTTTTAGTTAAACGAGAAAGGTGAGCATTTAAATGATCTGTGTATCTAGCCTTATTAATACTGGCCTTATTATTTATATTGTCTGGCGCAGAGAATACCGATGGGCAAATCAGTAACAGACATGCCATTAAGTAGTATTTAAGTAGATTAGGATATGCTTTAGAAACCATTAGAATGGACTTTTATTGTTATTCTTAATAAGAGAGCAACTTACATACCCACTTAAAAATAGCTATAGGAATCAATACAATAGGTTTTTACATTAAAATCAATTACAAACGACCGTAAATAATCTCGACAAATTGATACTGACATAAAAAAGGCAGCGATATGCTGCCTTTTTTATTAAAGAGAAATAAACTGAAACGATTATTTCTTTCTACGTGCAATGCCAATCAAGCCAATTAAGCCCGAACCAAACAGCCATACCGCTGCTGGCACAGGAACAGCCGACAAATTCTGCACAACAGTACCTTCAAGATTAATTAACTCGCCATTTGCATTAAATGCACTACCCGGCGCACTAGCATCAGCACCAATAAAGTTGCCTTCTGTATCACAAATAGCACCAGGGATTCCGCAATAATCATTGTACAAACTCATATCCAATGCATCAACTACACGAATACCATCCGCACGTAATAAAAACGGATAACCTGCAAAACTATTACTCCACCAAACAGTATTGGCATTACCATCATCTGCATCTAAAACTTCTAAGATATTATCATTTGTCATAGAGACACTTGGATCAACTGTCCGTACCCAAACACCACTTGGCACAACACCGCCACCCATAAATGACACTTCGTTAAAAAAGTCTACATCAGTCCCACCACCACCAACACGTTTATCTTCAACCATCATGGTTCTGGGGACACCATTTAAATCTAATGCTGGCGTTCCATCCATATTCAATACCGCCACTTCTATCATTATGGCATTACCATTTCCATCAGTTTGCACTGTACTAGATAGCGGATTTGTATTATTCACAACGGCATCAGCACTATAGTTAAGATCAGTATATTCTATTCCACCCTGACCATCAGGAGCAGCAATACTCACATCAACCTCAACAGAACCATAACTACGCATACTAAAATCTTGAATTATTTGGAACGCGCCCTCACCAGGATCTTTAATACCATCTGCTCCTAAATTAGTCCAAGGAAAATATGCCTCAAAACCAAAGTCAAATTGAACCTGTCCTGCCATCGCTTCAAGCGCCCCAGGATTTGATGCCGTTACAGAACCACACCATCCAGTTGCATCTGACAAGGCATAAGGCTGAAAACCTAAATTTGTAGCATACGCCCCATCCTGAGGCATATATATATACTGCTCTATACCTGGTATCTGAGCAATTGAGCCTTCTACATACTCCTGTTGATAATCAAAACTTCCATAATAATTAAAAGTCATATCTTCTCTTTTAATTAAATAATCACCATCAGAATCGATTTGCATATTATTGAAAGTGGAACCTGCTGTGGTGGTATAACCCCAATTATAAAAATTAGTTTGGCTATCCATATTTGAATCATAAAAGCTATATACTTCTTCAAGATCATTTAAAATAGTTTGAGGTGCATCCGGTGTTAAACCATCTGGCCCCGTAGTCACTACGTGTTGAATTTGAGTTGCACCATTAAAGCCATTTACACTACTAAAATCATTTGCTAATCGACCATCTGGCCCTTGATAACCCCAGTCATAAAAACGAACTTCCCCACCAGCCACTTTTTCCACCCAAATAACCGGCTCAGCAGAAATCATATTAATCACACCAAAATATGAAATAGCAGCTACAAAACCCGAAAACATTTTGCTTCTTGGCTGTATTAGTGTTGCATTTTTTTGATCAGCATTATTTTTCATCATTTATCCTACTTAAAGTTTTTGAATTAACTTTTTAAAAATCTACTTTAAGATAATGTATTTTTTAAAAAAACTATGTGTCTTTAGTCACTAAAAAAAGTAGTTTTTTTCATAAACCACAATTATTATTTAATTGATTTATATTATTTTTCCAAAAAAAAAGAGGGGGCAATGCCCCCTCTTTTTTAAATCAGTTTCTCATAAAGAGACTCTAATTATTATGCAGCTTTACGACGACGCGCAACACCTGCAAGACCAACTAAACCTGAACCAAACAACCATACAGCAGCAGGAACTGGAACTGCTGAAGTACCAGCACCGATTGTGCCTTCAAGGTGTAATGCATAAGCTACACCAGCAAAACCACCTGATGGAACAACTGCATCGTAATCAAGTGTAAAAGAATCACCTGCTTCACATGTGTTACCACATGAAATTACAGCATCAACGCCTGTACCCATATCAATGTTGCCGCCGTTCCAAAATACAGTCCAACCAGACATATTTAAAGTTGCGTTACCGTCACCAGCATCAGATGCAACAGTAACACCGTCAGCGTCTGTAGTTGTGTGCCATCCTGCAGCACCGAAGAAACCCCAACCTGCATCCATATCACCAGTAGTGAATGAAGTAAGAACAGGCGCAGCAGGATCAGTCATGTCATAAGTAGCAGTACCTGAACCTTGACCACCAGCGCCTAAAGTAATACCTGTAGTACCACCATTTAAACCAGTACGCTCGTTAGGTAGAGTTGTATACTGTGGTAACCAGTTACCGTTAGCATCTTTATGAGTTTCAAAACCAGCTTTTTGTGTGCCGTCAGTCCACTGGCCGTCACCATTTGTATCCATTGCAAAGTAACTAACACCTGTTAAATCAGCAAAAGCATCATAAGCACAACCAGATGGATATGATGGATCAGGGAATGCATTACAAACGCGAGTAGGCGCTGTATCATCAAAATTAAGAACTGCATTTGTTGCTAATGCTGCATTTGCATTACCACTTACTACGCCTAATACTGCAGCTACTGCAGAACCAATAATAATTTTTTTCATATTTACTACTCCAAGCATTTATCAATTTAATAATTATTTTAATATAGGTAACAAAACTGTTTTGCTACTGCATGATTACTTTAGCAATAGCTGTACCAACAACATTTAACCTATATTTTTCAATAAGATAAGAATCACGTCGATTAAAATTTGTATAACTTTATTCAAATGTGCAAAATATATCGACATCCACTCATAATACTGACAATTTAAATAAAAACGATATATTTCAATAAGATAAATAATTATCTTATTGAAGCAGATGATATAGTTAAGTATGAAATTAAACCTAAAACACCCCATTTCGGTAGAAATCGACCCAGCAAATAACATTACCTGTATCTTTTTTGTAAAATTTTCCGTCAAAGGTATTTGTTAGATTACACAAAACACTAGATACTTCCATATATAGTGGGACTTCAAAGCAAGGCAACCATTGCCCTCTATGTAAAATTAAAGACTCAGCTCAATTACCCTTTGAAATTAAAAAATAAAAAAACTCACTTTATTAAAATTACTTCATCCTTGACAAATTAAAATCATCTACTCATGATTACGGCAAATTTATGCGCCATAAAGTTTATAGCGCCCAATTAAAATTTAATTTTCAATTGTTATTACTACTAAATTTTTAAAAAATACCATTATAAAAAATATAATTTCCATTTATCTAAGGGGATAACACATGACAAACATAAACTTAAAGCGTTCAGTAGCTTTAGGCTCCATCCTTGCCTTGATCAGCCCAGCCTCAGTTTTTGCTACCAATGGTATGTTTCTGATTGCGCCGGGCACAAAATCTCGCGGCATGGGCGGTGTCTCTATTGCCATGACTCATGATACTTTAACCAGCGCCGTCAATCCTGCCACAATGGCCCATACTGGTAACCGATTTGATATGGGTGGCGATATTTTTGTACCCACCGCTGAAGCATCTCTGGGTACTGAAGGCGTTGATAGAATTACAGTAGAAAGCAAACCCGATCACGTCACTATCGCAGACGGCGTTTATATAATGCCTAACCTGGGTGCAAGCTGGAATGATGGCGATTTAAGTTATGGTTTTACCATGATCGGCGTGGGCGGTGGCGGCAGTAAATATGAACCTAATCTGTATAATAATATCACCGGTGGTGACCCCGATTTAAAACTGGGCGTTAGTCTTTTGGTAATGCAAATAAATCCTACTATTGCAATGAAGCTGGACGAAAACAATAGCGTTGGAGCCACCCTTATTATAGGTATGCAGGTTTTTAAATCTTATGGCCTGGATGAGTTTGTAACGTTTACACCTAGCCAAACGCCCGATTATTTATCGAATCAAGGCGCAGACATCGCTTACGGTGCTGGAATACGCCTGGGGTGGTTGGGTGAATTCATGAATGACGATCTTACCTTGGGTGCAGCATACAGCAGCCAAACTTACATGACTAAATTTGATAAATACAAAG
>Ga0316204_10012318_pt1 | contig 10463 bp, 6 predicted proteins | sample 6monrhotite_MG_2_FD_205661 | JGI IMG/M metagenome (GOLD analysis project Ga0316204, IMG submission 205661) | Microbial mat bacterial communities from mineral coupon in-situ incubated in ocean water Damariscotta River, Maine, United States -... | ecosystem: Environmental > Aquatic > Marine >... | reverse complement strand
GTCGCCTGCGGACTGGACTCCATGGTTCTCGGCGAGCCACAAATACTGGGACAATTAAAAGACGCGGTTCGGGATGCGGAAAAGGCCGGTTCGATGGGCCGCAATCTTGGCGCGTTGTTCCAACATACCTTTTCGGTTGCCAAGAAAGTGCGCACCGAAACCGAGATTGGCGCAAACCCGGTATCGGTCGCGTCCGCAGCCGTAAGTCTTGCGCAGCAATTCTTCGCCGGGTTCTCACAGCACACCGCATTGCTGGTAGGCGCCGGCGTCACCATCGAACTGGTTGCCAAACACCTGACCGCAAGAAAACTCGGGCGCCTGTTTGTGGCGAATCGCGATCTGGATCGTGCCAAGCGCCTGGCCAGCCAATTTGGCGGCTACGCAGTGCCTCTGTCGGAACTCGAAGGCACCTTGCCAGAGGCGGATATTCTGATTACTTCAACGGCCAGCCCGGAACCGATAATTACGCTCGCACAAATGCAGGCCGCGATTCGCGCCCGCAAACGCAAACCGATATTTGCGGTCGACATCGCGGTACCGCGTGACATCGAAAAAGAAGTAGCCGATCTTGATGACGTCTATTTGTATACAGTCGATGATCTCGACAAGGTCATTCTTGAAGGACAGGGTAATCGCGAGGCCGCTGCCGTCGACGCGCACCGAATTCTGGATGATGAAATCGCGCGCTATACCAGCATGGAGCGCGCCAAAGAGGCTAATCCGATAATCACCGCACTGAGAAACCAGGGGCAGGCAATTCGTGATGACGTAGCCGCACAAGCGCGTCGGCGCTTGGCGAAAGGCATGCCGTCTGAGGATCTTATCGAATACGTAACGGCGGCAATGATGAAGAAGATGCTGCACAACCCCAGCGTGCGATTGCGTGAGGCAGGCGAGGCATCAAATGAAGAAATTATTGCGGCCGCCAGAGTCCTGTTCGGTCTCGACGAGGACGATCAGTCGTGAAGGATTCTATCCGGCACAAACTGGATGCCGTGCGCGAGCGCCACGAAGAACTCGAGGGTTTGCTGGCAGAACCGGAAGTGATCAACGATCAGAATCAGTACCGGGAGCTATCGCAGGAGTACTCGCGCATTGGTCCTATCGTAAAGTTGTTTGCCGACTTCCTGACCCTGCAGACCGACATCAGTGCAGCCGAGGAAATGGTGGCCGACAGCGACCCGGAAGTGCGCGAGATGGGCCAGGAGGAGTTGCAGGAAACGACTCAGAAGAGCGCGGCGCTGGAACTCGAGTTGCAGAAATCGCTGATACCGCCCGACCCGCACGACGCCAGTAACGTATATCTCGAAGTTCGCGCGGGCACCGGCGGCGACGAGGCCGCGATCTTTGCCGGCGATCTTTTTCGCATGTACTCGAAGTTTGCAGAAGCCAGGAAGTGGAATGTCGAGATCCTGAGCGCACGCGAAGGCGAACACGGCGGCTACAAGGAGATCATCAGCCGCGTGACCGGCAACGGTATTTTTGCCAGCCTGAAGTTTGAGTCGGGCGCACATCGCGTGCAGCGAGTCCCCGCTACCGAATCGCAAGGTCGAATTCACACTTCAGCCTGCACGGTTGCAGTGCTTCCCGAGCCCGATGAAGTCGAAGCCAAGGAAATCAATCCGGCAGATCTGCGGGTGGATACTTACCGCGCCTCCGGTGCAGGCGGCCAGCACGTCAACAAGACCGATTCTGCCGTGCGTCTGACGCACCTGCCAACAGGCATCGTGGTCGAGTGTCAGGACGAGCGCTCACAGCACAAGAACCGCGCGCGCGCCATGTCCTTATTGCAGGCCAGATTATTAGACGCTGAGGTTTCCGCGCAGGCTTCCGAACAGGCGGAGCAACGAAAATTATTGGTTGGGTCCGGCGATCGTTCGGAGCGCATCCGAACCTACAATTACCCGCAGGGACGCGTAACGGATCACCGTATTAACCTGACGCTGTACAAGCTCGACGAAATTCTTGAAGGCGGACTCAACCAGGTCATCGATCCGTTGACCAGCGAGTATCAGGCGGACCAGCTGGCCACACTGGACGACTAGCTTACATCTGCCGCCGCAGGTAGTTGAGAACATCCGAGCGCGTTATCAAACCAACAAACTCATCGCCGTCGAGAATGGCGGCGTACGGCTGCACACTCAACATTGCGACCAGATTGTTCAAACTCGCCGTTGTATCCAGTTTAATGAAGGCCGACTCCATCGCATCCGCGACCGGCGAATTCATCAACTCCGGTTTGCCAAAAACATGCTGAATGATGGTGTCTTCTGTCACGACGCCCACCAGCTTGCCCTCGTCCATGACCGGCAGCTGCGAAAAGCCGGCATTACGTAGTCGATTGTGAGCCGTCGTGAGCACGTCGCCAGGCCCGACCGTAATCGTTGCTCGTTCGCCATGCGGCCGGCCGACCAGGTCGCGCAAATCACCGCATTGCTCGCGCGTGATAAAGCCCTGATCCTCCATCCAGAAATCGTTATAGAGCTTTGACAGGTACTTGTTGCCGGTATCACAGGCGAAAGTCACTACACGCTTCGGCTCTGTCTGCTCGCGACAGTACTTGAGCGCAGCCGCCAGCAACGTGCCAGACGATGATCCGGCCAGCAGTCCTTCGGTCTTCAATAAGTGGCGTGCCGCCGCGAAGGATTCCGCGTCGCTGATCGAGTAAGCCTTGGTAACGCGAGAAAAGTCGGCAATATCGGGAATGAAGTCTTCGCCAATACCCTCAACCAGCCAACTGCTGCTCTTGTCGCTGAGGTGGCCGGTATTGATGTACTCGGCAAGAATAGAGCCAACCGGATCGGCCAGAATCACCTCGACATTTGGCGCGTGTTCGTTGAGGTATTTGCACATGCCGCTGACCGTGCCGCTGGATCCGACCCCGAGAACAATGGCGTCCACATTGTTGTCCATTTGCTGCAGAATTTCTGGCGTCGTGGTCTGCTCATGCGCCAGCGGGTTGTCCGGGTTGCCGAATTGATTAATAAAGTAGGCGCCGCGCTCCTTGGCAATCGATCTACCCAAATCCTGGTAGTACTCGGGATGCCCTTTGGCAACGTCGGATCGGGTCAGCACAACTTCTGCGCCCATCGCCCGCAAGTTGAAGATTTTTTCCTGACTCATCTTGTCAGGGATCACCAGCAACAGCTTATAGCCCTTTTGCGCGGCAACCAGCGCCAGCCCGATGCCGGTATTGCCGGCGGTCGCTTCGACCAGCAGGTCTCCGGCTTTAATATCTCCACGTCGCTCGGCTTCCTCAATCATCGAGATGCCGATGCGATCCTTGATGGATCCTCCCGGATTCATCAATTCGAGCTTCAGGAACAATTGACAAGGGCCAGTATCCAGACGCTTCGCTTCCAGCATCGGTGTCTGCCCGACCATTTCTAAAATATTGGAATAGACTCTCATGCGGGTATAGTTCCGATTCAATACGATGCCGTCAACAACCGAAACCATTTCTATTGCAGCCGCAATCGCCGCGGCCACCGATCGCCTTGGCGAATGCAGTGAATCTGCGCGCCTGGACGCCGAAATTCTCGTCGCGCGCGCGATCAACATGCCACGCAGCTACCTGTTCGCGCACCCGGAAGACGAGCTCGACGAGTCTGCGCTGCAACGGCTCAATGAAACCCTGCAGCATCGCTGTGCGGGTATGCCGCTGGCCTACATCATGGGCAGCAAGGAGTTCTGGTCACTACAGCTGCAGGTCTCGCCAGCCACACTCGTGCCGCGGCCGGAGACCGAACTACTGGTTGAGCTCGCCTTGCGCGAGATACCGCGCACAGCAGCGTGGCAGGTACTGGACCTCGGCACGGGCAGCGGCGCGATTGCCGTCGCAATCGCCAGCGAACGACCTGTCTGCGAGGTAACCGCGGTTGACGCAAGCGCCGACGCTCTCGTGATCGCGCAACAGAATGTACGCCAACTGGACCTGTCGAACGTTCGCTGTCTGCAGGGCGACTGGACCGCCCCGGTGGCTGAGCGCAGCTTCAATGTCATCGTTTCCAATCCACCCTATGTGGCAGACGGTGATGCCGCACTGGCGGCGCTGGCCGCCGAGCCGGATATGGCGCTGGTCTCCGGCGACGACGGCCTCGATGCTATTCGGCGGCTGTCGCAGGACTGCCGCACGATCATCGCGGATAACGGTCTGTTGATTCTCGAACACGGCAACCAACAGCAAGCAGCGGTCGCAGAGATCCTCGCAACAGACGGTTGGCGTGACATAGCGTGCGTTGACGATTACGCTGGTCAGCCACGCATGACTTCTGCCAGACCTAAAGCGAGTAAAAATGATCACAATTAAGACCAATCACGGCGATATCTCTGTTGAATTGATGGAAGACAAAGCGCCTATTTCCTGCGAAAATTTTCGCCAATATGTAAGCGACGGACATTTCAACGAAACGATTTTTCATCGCGTCATCCCCAACTTCATGGTTCAGGGTGGCGGTATGGACGCCAGTATGACCAGCAAGCCAACGCGCGATCCGATCAAGAATGAAGCGGACAACGGCGAGGCCAACCTGCGCGGTACGTTGGCAATGGCACGCACCGGTGTCGTCGACAGCGCAACCTCGCAATTCTTCATCAACCTGCGCGACAACGACTTCCTGAATCATGGCGACCGCGATTTCGGCTACGCCGTATTCGCCAAAGTGACCGATGGCATGGACGTTGTTGATGCCATTGCTGCTGTCGCCACCGGCAGTGTCGCTGGCCATCAGGACGTGCCGCTGGACGCCGTCACCATCACGGAAGTCACAATCGACTAGTGACTCGTCACGCTCGTCATCTCGCCCTTGCTCAGGTCGGTGCAGCCGGCCAGCGGCAGATATCCGAGGCGAGCGTGCTGATGATTGGTGTTGGTGGCATCGGTTGCGCCGCTGCAAGCTATCTGGCTTCCAGCGGCGTCGGTCACATTATCCTGAACGACTTCGATACTGTCGACGAAACAAATCTCGGCAGACAGGTCCTGTTTGGCCCCGACGACGTCGGCAAAGCGAAGGCTGCAACTGCAGCCGCCCGACTAACGACACTCAACCCGGACGTGCGCATATCCGTTCTGGATGAGCGCCTGGATGCAGTTGCCATGGCAGCCGCCGTTGCCGCTGTCGACCTGGTACTGGATGGCAGTGATAATTTCGCCACGCGCTTCCTGGTAAACGACGCCTGCGTCAGTCACGACCGCTGTCTGGTCTCCGGATCAGCCATACGACTTGAAGGACAGGTCGCGGTATTCGGCCCGAACTACGAGGTTTCGCCCTGCTATCGCTGCCTGTACGAAGATGCTGATGAGTCTCTCGAAAATTGTGCCGGCAACGGCGTGCTCGCGCCCGTCCCCGGTGTCATTGGCACGATGATGGCGGTCGAAGCGCTGAAGCAGCTGGCAGGCATTGCGTCCCCACGTGGCCAGCTGCAGTTGTACGACGCCGGCAGCGGCGGTTTCAGCTCGGTCACAATTTCCAAGCGGGCAGCATGCCGTTCCTGCTAAGCGGCTTCCTACAGCTTGATCCTGAGCACGATCGGACCGATTAGGGCCTCTGGCAAATTACCTTCGCGGTCGAAACGACCCCAGTGACTGTTCGCTACAAACAGGAACTCGTCATCCACGATCGTTCCCAGCGTTGGCTCGTCAAACTCCACCAGGTTGCTGGCCAGAATTCGGCTGCCACTGATTGCCAGTCCATCTTCGCTCAGGGCAAAAGCAGCGACACGATTGGGACGAATTCCATTTTGAATCGCAATCAACTCATTGCCATAGCGATACAAACCATCGATGCCAAACAGACTCGTTTTGGCGTCGCTGTGCACGCGCTGCACTGAGTAGTCGTCCAGCTGCACGCGAAACAAACCACCGACGTAGTCCGCGACGTAAAGATATTTACCACTGCCATCCAAAACCAGACCCTGCATCGAGCGCAACGTGCCCGGCGCGATGACCTGCGTGAACTCGCCGTCATCCAGCGTGTAGCGATACAGCGCACCGGTCAGGCTTTCAGTCGCATAGATCGTATTGTCATCGGCGAACACAAGGTCGCCCAAAACCATTGCCGCATCCTGCTTTGGTAACACCGCCCGCACGGTGGTCTCACCCGTTTTCAAGTCGACGCGAAACAGGCCCGTCAGGCCGATGCTGTTGGCATCAATGTTCGCGTATTCGGGAACTGCTGCACTGACATACCAAAGCCCACCCGCAGGTCCCATGCGCATGCCGAAGACGCTCCAGTGCCCGGCCGCAGCAGGGCTACTAACCGTTGCCGGTTGCATGCCCAGGCGCTCGATAAAACCATGTCGAATACTGCCGAGTAACAAATGATCGCCGTCTGCAACAATTCCTTCAGGAACAAAATCGCCGGCAGGGTGTGTGAAAGCCACGGTCGCTTCACCCACCGGTTGGTTGAGTTCCTGTATCGCTTTAGCATAGGACGACCAATCCGGCTGCGACTGCAACACCGCGAGTTCTTCAATGTCAGCAACGCCGTAGTCGACACCCGCGGCAGCAAGTTGTTGCAGGATCTGTAGCGCGCCGGCAGGATCCTCTGCAAGGGTTTTGGCATAAGCGAGATTGAAGAGTGCGCCCGGGTAACCCGGTCTGGCATCCAGGGCCTCGTTTGCCGCAACCAGCATCGCGTCGAAATCGCGTACCTGATAAGCCACAACCATGGCGTCGCGGGCATCCGCATAGGAATCCGCAAGTGATTGATTAGAAACAAGAAAAATCAGAAAAAGAGCTAAGACTTTGCTAGGCAACATCGGCAGCATTCGGTTCATATCCCAGATTCGGCATTAGCCACTTCTCCGCTTCGACACGGCTCATTCCGTTTCGTTCTGCGTACGACTCCAGTTGATCGCTGTCGATCTTGCCAACGGCAAAATAGCGCGCATCCGGATGTGAAAAATAGAACCCGCTCACGGCTGCCGTTGGGTACATCGCGTACGACTCCGTCAATTGTAGTCCAATGCTCGCTTCTACATCGAGCAGCGACCACAGCTTCGCCTTTTCGGTGTGATCCGGGCACGCCGGGTACCCGGGTGCAGGTCGGATGCCAGTGTAGGTTTCCTTGATCAACTCCATATTCGACAACCGTTCTTTTGGCGCGTATCCCCAATACTCTTGGCGCACACGTTCGTGCAGGTATTCCGCCAAAGCTTCCGCGAGCCGATCCGCGAGTGCTTTTAGAATGATCGCACTGTAATCGTCATGTGCCGCCTCGAAGCGCGCAACATGTTCTTCAATGCCAATACCGGCAGTAACCGCAAACGCGCCTATGTAATCTGCCTTGCCGCTCTCTGCCGGCGCCACGTAGTCTGCGAGACAATTTTGCGCCTGCCCTGCTGCCTTCGCACGCTGCTGGCGCAGATGACAAAGCCGCATGCTCACGTCCTCACGCTTTTCATTTGCGTACACCAGAAGATCGTCATGGCCGTCCGAGTTCGCCGCATAAAAACCAAACACCGCCTTCGCCTGTAACCACTTTTCGTCAATGACACGATCCAGCATTTCGGTCGCGTCGGCGTACAGCGAACGTGCCGCCTCGCCGCAGGTGGCATCACTCAGAATATCGGGATACTTGCCGTGGAACTCCCATGCATTAAAGAACGGCATCCAGTCAATGTAGGCGCGCAAGTCTTGCAGATCGATGTCGTCGAGAATTCGTTTGCCACAAAATGTTGGCGCCGGTGGCACGTAATCTATCCAATCGCACTTGTGACGACGTTGCCGCTCATCCGTTATCGACAATTGTGGCGTCAGGCGTTTTTTCTTTGAGTGTTGCTCACGCCGACGTTCGTTGTCCTGCCGCGCCTTGTCCACCAGTGCCTTTTTCGTGTCGGGTTCAATCAAGGCCTGCGCAACACCCACCGAGCGCGACGCATCTTTAACGTAGATAACCGGCCCTTCGTACTTCGGCTCGATCTTCACGGCAGTGTGCGCGGGCGATGTCGTTGCACCACCTATCAGGAGTGGCAACTTGAAATTCTGTCTCTGCATCTCACTTGCGACATGCACCATTTCATCGAGCGACGGCGTAATCAGCCCGGAAAGCCCGATTATTTCGGCGCCTTCGCGGCGCGCCGCCTCAAGAATTTTCTCGCAGGACACCATCACGCCAAGATCAATGACTTCAAAGTTGTTGCACTGCAGTACGACGCCAACGATATTTTTGCCGATGTCGTGCACATCGCCTTTCACTGTCGCCATGATGATCTTGCCGTTGCTCTTAACTTCGCCGCCCTGCTCTTCTTCTATAAAGGGTACGAGGTGACCCACCGCTTTTTTCATTACGCGCGCGGATTTAACGACTTGCGGCAGGAACATTTTGCCGTCGCCGAATAAGTCACCGACAACGTTCATGCCGGCCATGAGTGGACCTTCAATCACATCCAGTGGCCTTACGGCAGCCACTCGCGCTTCCTCGGCATCCGCGACAACATACTCGTCGATACCGTTCACCAATGCGTGTTCCAGCCGCTTGTCCACCGGCAGCTCACGCCAACTAAGATCCTGCACGCGCGCCTTGGCACCGGACGCCTGCCCCTTGAATTCCTCGGCGACATCCAACAAGCGTTCCGTCGCATCGTCGCGGCGACACAGCACAACATCTTCCACGGCGTCGCGAAGATTCGAGGGCAGATCGGCATAAATCGCAAGCTGGCCCGCATTGACGATGCCCATGTCCATACCGGCACGAATTGCGTGATACAGAAATACGGAGTGAATCGCTTCACGTACGAGGTTGTTACCGCGAAACGAGAACGACACATTGCTGACGCCGCCACTAACCAATACACCAGGCAGTTCAGCCTTGATGCGCTGCGTCGCCTCGATAAAATCCAGACCGTATCGCGAGTGTTCTTCAATGCCAGTTGCGACCGCGAAAATATTCGGGTCAAAGATGATGTCGGAGGCATCAAAGCCGACCACCTCGGTGAGAATTTTGTAACAGCGTTTACAGATATCGACTTTGCGCTCGACGGTGTCGGCCTGACCTTTTTCGTCAAACGCCATAACGATGACCGCGGCTCCATAGTCGCGTACCAGGCGCGCCTGCTCGATAAAGGAATCCTCGCCTTCTTTAAGGCTGATCGAATTAACGATCGCCTTGCCTTGCACGCACCTAAGACCTGCTTCAATAACAGACCACTTTGACGAGTCGATCATGAGCGGCAGGCGTGACACGTCAGGCTCCGACGCGATCAGGCTCAGAAAAGTCTGCATCGCCTGCTCGGAGTCGAGCATGCCCTCGTCCATATTGACGTCGATAATTTGCGCGCCATTGGCAACCTGGTCTCTTGCGATCTGCACGGCGGCCGCATAGTCATCCGCCTCAATCAAACGCCGAAATACGGCAGAGCCAGTCACATTGCAGCGCTCGCCGACGTTGACGAACAGGTCATCGGGACCAATATTGAGCGGCTCGAGTCCCGCCACGCGGCAGCGCACCGGCGGCTTGACCACCGTGCGCGGCGTAACCCCGGTTACCGCCTCTTTAAGTGCACGAATGTGCTCCGGACGTGTGCCGCAGCAACCACCCACCATATTGACGAAGCCGCTGCGGGCAAATTCGCCAACCACCGCGGCCATTTGCTCGGGTGTTTCGTCGTACTCGCCGAATTCATTTGGCAGTCCGGCGTTTGGATGCGCACTAACGCGGGTATCGGCAACGCGTGCGAGTTCGTTGACGTACGGACGAAGTTCGTCTGCGCCAAGTGCGCAGTTAAACCCAACCATAAACGGATTCGCATGCCGCACAGAGTTCCAGAACGCCTCGCCGGTCTGACCGGACAAGGTTCGTCCCGACGCGTCAGTAATCGTGCCCGAAATCATGACGGGTACTTCCCGGCCTGCAGTTTCGAAACCACGCTTGATCGCGAATATCGCTGCCTTGGCATTCAGTGTGTCGAAAATGGTTTCGACCATAAGGAAATCCACACCACCCTCGAGCAGTGCGACAACGGACTCAGCATAGGTTTTCACCAGGTCCGCAAAATAGATATTTCGATAACCCGGGTCGTTTACGTCCGGAGAAATAGACGCGGTGCGATTGGTCGGGCCAAGCACACCAGCCACGTAGCGAGGCTCACCAACCTTCGCGGCATGTGCATCCGCACATTCGCGCGCCAGTCGTGCCGCCGACAGATTGAGCTCTGCAACCAGCGACTCCATACCGTAGTCACCCATGGACGGCGCGTTGGCATTGAACGTATTGGTTTCAATAATATCGGCGCCAGCATCGAGAAATTGTCGATGAATCTCTCGAATCACTTGCGGACGAGTAAGCGTAAGAAGGTCATTGTTACCGCGCACGTCGCTCGCCCAGTCGGCAAAACGTTCGCCGCGATAGTCCGCCTCGCCCAGCTCATAGCTCTGAATCATCGTGCCCATGGCGCCGTCGAGCAGCAAAATGCGTTGCTCGAGCGACTTGAATAGAGAGGTAATTCGTTTTTGAGGATCGCTT
>Ga0316204_10012317_pt1 | contig 10463 bp, 7 predicted proteins | sample 6monrhotite_MG_2_FD_205661 | JGI IMG/M metagenome (GOLD analysis project Ga0316204, IMG submission 205661) | Microbial mat bacterial communities from mineral coupon in-situ incubated in ocean water Damariscotta River, Maine, United States -... | ecosystem: Environmental > Aquatic > Marine >... | reverse complement strand
TAGAGCCCGTATATACGTGCGCATCTATCTTGTTATTGGTAACAACTTAATAAATTTGTTGTAATTGACCGGGAGTCCATATACATGGATGCCGACGCCAAGCCCCCATGGATGGGTTCACGGCGGCCTGTGGAACAGCTAGGCTAGTTCGCACAACCCACTACCATTTTCAACCAATATAATTACACTCTGTGTACATACTTACTTAAGCGGAACTGAATTAAATGACCAACTAGGTTTGTTTATAAGGACTAGAATTTTGCCAACTTTCAAATTGGCTTTGTAACTGCGTGGTTTCTTGTTCAATGTAATTTTGGATCGATGGTCGAATGGAATCTGAAGTAAAGTAGTAGGCACCGTAGGTGTATTCGGGGATAAAGCCACGGCGGCGTTTATAGTCGCCTTGAGTACCAGGTTGAAAGCATTTGATATTATTTTCTATACAGAATTTGATGCCTTGGTAATAGCACACTTCAAAGTGTAGGCCATCGATGTCTTGGATGGTTCCCCAATAGCGACCATATAAAGTGTCTCCTGCGATAAAGCACAATGATGCTGCTAGTGGCTGGCCTTCGTATTCAGCGACAATAACCAATAGGTTTTCACGCATAGGTTCTAAGATTGCATCATAAAAATGCTTGTTTAAATAGCCTTCATGGCCTGATCTTTTAAGGTAGGTCCGTTGGTAGCAGAGGAGAAAGAAATCCCAGATTTCTTGGCTAATTTTTTGGCCAGTATAGTGATTAAAGTTAACTTTTGATTGTTGAAACTGTCTGCGTTCACGTTTTATTTTTTTACGTGCTGATGATTTTAATTGTGCTAAAAATTCATCGAAGTCTTGGTAGTTTTTATTATACCAACTGTATTGGTGGCCTCTACGGATGAGGGCGCCAGCCTGTTGCCAGTATTCGGCTTCTTGCTTGCTGACGTACAGCGATTGGAAGTTACTGACATTCAAGTCGTCTATATGGGATAGGATTTGTTTATAGGTTGTTGCTGAATGTGTTTTTTGAATTAATCTTGGGCCCGTTACTGGTGTAAATGGAATCGAGCTGACCGCTTTTGGATAGTAGTTTAAACCGGCTCTATGAAAACCATTGGCCCATTCCCAATCGAATAGATACTCGCCATAAGAATGGTTTTTGATGTACAGGGGCATAAAGCCTGTTGTTTCTTCATTTTGAGAAAATTGTAGGTGCTGAACATTCCAGCCAGTTTCTGTGTTCACGCACTGAGACTCTTCTAAAGCATGGAGAAAACTAAATTGGTTAAATACATTTGATGGATTGAGCCACTTTGACCATTGCTGATGGTCGGTCTCATCTATGGATGGTATTAACTTGAGTTGAGGTTCTGATTGGCTCATAGTTTGGTTAGCAACCTAGGGCGAATCTAGGTTGCTAATTGTTTGTTAAATCAGGCCAAATCTTCAGAGAGTTCTACCCAAATAGGGCAGTGATCAGAAGGTTTTACCATGCCGCGAAGTTCATAGCTAATTCCGGCACCAATGACTGAATCGATTAAAGGTTCAGTACAGAGGATTTGATCAATACGTAAGCCGCGTTTGGGTTCACGATCAAAGGCTCGGGTTCGGTAGTTAAACCAGCTGTAGAGTTCTTCTGAGTCAGGATAAAGTTTACGGTAGGTATCATGTAGACCCCAGGCCATCATTTTGGCATACCATTCACGTTCTTCCGGTAAGAAGCTGGTGGAGCCTTCTCGAAGCCAGCGTTTAGCATTGGCTTCACCGATACCAATATCAGTATCTTCAGGGGCGATATTAAAGTCACCCATTACAATTAATGGTTCTGATGGGTCGCAGTGTTCTTCTAGGTAAGTCATTAGGTCTTCATAGAAGGCGCGTTTGGCTGGAAATTTTATGGGATGGTCTCTTTTTTCTCCCTGTGGGAAATAACCATTCATTACTTTAAGTGTTCGGCCATCAGCCATAGGATAGTGGCCAATAATCATTCGACGTTGTGCATCTTCCTCATCTGTTGGAAAGCCCATCTCGACCTTGGCAGGTGCTTTGTCGCTCAAGAGGCAAACACCATAATGGCCTTTTTGGCCAAAGTAGTCAGGATGAAATCCAACGCCCTTAATCATTTCAACTGGGAATTCTGAGTCCTGAACCTTACTTTCCTGTACGCCTACAATATCGGGTGCGATTTGATCTTTCAATGCTTCCAGTTGGTGTTGGCGTGCGCGAATACCGTTTACGTTAAATGATACTAATTTCATATTATTTCCTGAGATCTGTATTTAGAGAGATATTTATTATTATCTCAATTTGATGAAGTGAATTTAATGGTTAATTCACTACATAGCAATAACTAATATAACTTTGCTGTTAATCTAGTATTTTATAGTACTTCTTAGTGTGAAATTAATGTAATAGTTCCAAACAATTAAGTTAGAATTAATATCACTAACATTCGGTTAATTTGAGTGATATGTGTCTGTTTCAATAATTCAATGATGAGTGGTTAATTATGATTGAGCAGTGACTTTATTCTTTGTATTAAAGTCATTGAATTAAATGGTTTAGATAACAAATTATCTTTCAAATCCTTATCGACTAGATGAGCATTATTAGTATCTCCAAAACCACTTGATAATTGAATCTTTATCTTAGGGTATTTTTCCCTAACTATGGCTGCAAGTTGGTATCCATCCATATCCGGCATAATAATATCTGAGAGCAGTAGATCGACTTTATTCTGATTTAAAATCTCCAATGCTTTTTGAGCGTTATCTGCCGTGATAATATTAAAACCATAAGAAGAAAGTATCTCTTTACTTAAAGAGCACATATAAGGTTCATCATCAACAATCAAAATGGTTTCTGTTCCTCTGTAGTCTTCGTCTACAACGGTATTATTTTCTACTGATATTTCTTTGTGATTAGTATCATTATAACGAGGAAAATATAAAGTCAATTGAGTGCCCTGTCCCAGCTCTGAATATATGTTAATGGCGCCTTTGCTTCGTTCAATAAATCCATAAACCTGACTTAAGCCCAAACCGGTTCCTTGTTCACCTTTGGTCGAGAAAAAGGGATCAAATATTTGCTCTTTTGTTTCTGCATCCATACCGTGCCCAGAATCTGTAATACTGAGTAATACATATTCGCCTGCTATAAGACTTAAATTTTCAGCTTCAATTTGGTTTAACCTTTGGTTGGAGGTTTCTATTGTTAGCTGTCCATTCCCCTCGATTGCATGCATTGAATTAATGCTCATATTGAGAATGGCATCTTCCAATTCACTAGCTTCTAACCAAACTGGCCATAAATTATCTAATAGTATAAGTTCAAAGTTAATACGAACAGTCAACGTTTTTTCTAACATGTCTTGTTGATTGAGTAATAATAAATTTATATCAGTTTTATCTGCAGTAGAGAGGTCTTTCCTAGAAAAACTCAATAGTTTATTTGTTAGTTTGGTACCCCGTTCACTGGCACGAACTAGATTTTGAGCATATTTTTCCAGTTTAGGCTGTTCATTAAGGGCGCTTTCAAGTAATTCGGAGTAACCAACTATAACACCAAGCATATTATTAAAATCGTGAGCAATGCCTCCTGTGAGTTTCCCTAAAGCATCCATTTTCTGTGAGTGGCGAGACTGTGCTTCTGCATGTATTTTAGCGGTTATATCTAGATTAGTAGAACGTACTCCCGTTTGCTCTCCGCTTTCATTATAAACAGGCATGCAGATGTGACTAATCCAAATGGTCCTTCCTGATTTAGATAATAGTCGTAAGTCAAGAGCTTCGTGTTCACCCTCATTATTAATGCGATGAACATGCTGTTCCCAGAGGTTAGAATCATCAGGGTGAACTATTTGATCCATTAAGTTAGGGTTGTCATAAAACTCCTGTTCTTCATATCCTGTTAACTTTAAACAGTAAGGGGAGACGTAGACATATTTGCCATCAATTTGACGCAAGTAGGAGAACTCATGTGCAAGGTCCACCATGGCACGAAATTGCTCGCTTTTATGTCTTAATGCGCGTTTAAGCAGTACACCTCTTGCTAGTAATGCACCTGCAATAATTGCTACCAATGTTGGGCGAATTAAAAATTCCAACGTTAATTCATCAACAAAACGAAATGACTGACTGATTGCGATAGGAAGTATAAGTAGGAAAATTAAAAGAATATTTATAAGGTAAATAACCCAAGTGGGCTTTTCTACATCAGGATTAATTACATTAAGAACAGCTGATTTAAGACTCAAAACTAACTCCTAATTGTGAATTTGCTACTTATACTACTTTTTAGTATATAGCATTATAATAATATGAAAAACTAGAAGTAGTCTATGAATAGACGTTTTGTACTATTTATTTAGATAACTGTAGCGTTTGATTAAATGTGCTTAATTAAGAATCGTTGTTTCTAGAGTAACCTTTACAGAAGTTATGTCTTAGTTTTGTTAGAAGTGAATGCTAATAGCTCGATTAAGAAGAAATGGTTGTGTCATTTTTCTAGTGGTGATGACCTCCTATTCCATGTGCATGACCATGTTGTAGTTCTTCAGCTGTCGCTTGACGTACATTGATGACATCGAGTTCAAAATTTAACGTTTTACCGGCCATGGGATGATTAATGTCTACTGTGGCCATAAATTTGCCCATTTTTATAATCGTTACTTCGCGTTGCCGCTGATCCGTATTAACCACAGCGACCATACCAGCCTGCCATTTTCCTTTATGGTTGCCTATAAGGTGTTTAACCGGAATCCGTTGTTGTGAGTCTTCAATCAATTCACCGTAAGTTTCACTGGGTCCAAGTTCTACACTAAAACTGTCACCAATTGTTTTGCCTAACAGCGCATTTTCAACACCGGGCATCATATTATTATGACCACATAAAAATGCTATGGGATCAGTTCCATAATTGTCTTCTAGTTCCGTGCCATCTAATGCTTTAATCTTATAGTTAAATTGCACTACGGTGTCTTTGGATATTTGCATTGTTAATCTCAGTTTCTTATTGGTTAAATGTATTGCTTGAATAGTGAAAGCATAAACCGTATCTCAACCAAAGTCGAATAGGTAAATTCTAAATATTACACTTTATTTGGAAGGCCAAATCTTTAATTAATACCCAGAAAACCACCGGTTTGATGAGTCCATAATTGGCTGTAAATACCTTGTGTTTCGATTAATTCTGCATGGCTGCCTTGCTCCACGACCTGGCCTTCATCTAAAACGATCAGTCGATCCATTGCGGCAATGGTCGATAACCTATGTGCTATTGCTATTACCGTCTTGCCTTCCATTAATTGATAAAGTGACTCTTGGATTGCGGCCTCTACCTCAGAGTCTAGAGCTGATGTTGCTTCATCCAATATCAATATTGGGGCATTTTTTAATAACACGCGGGCTATGGCAATGCGCTGGCGCTGGCCGCCTGATAACTTAACACCTCGTTCACCTACCTGAGCATCCAAACCAGTATTTCCATAGGGATCGGTTAACTGGCTGATAAATTCTGACGCCTGCGCCTGTTCTATCGCGAGTTGTAATTCAGCATCTGTCGCATCAGGTTTACCGTAAAGTATATTTTCACGTATTGAGCGATGCAGTAATGATGTGTCTTGAGTCACCATTCCAATATGGGCGCGCAAGGAATCTTGGGTAACTTCCGTGATAATTTGATTATCTATGGCGATATTGCCACGCTCAACATCATGGAAGCGCATTAATAAATTTACTAGCGTGGATTTACCTGCACCAGAGCGACCGACCAGTCCGACTTTTTCACCCGGCCGTACGTGTAAATCAAGATCCTCAAGTACACCAGATTGCTCCCCATAATGAAAACTAACCGAGTTATAGTCAATCGACCCCATTGTCACAGACAATGGCTCAACATTGGGTTGATCAGTGATTGCTATTGGCTTTGACAAGGTATTTATACCATCTGTTACGGTACCGATATTTTCAAATAATGAACTAATTTCCCACATTATCCACTGGGAGATACCATTAAGTCGCAGGGCTAAACTGACGGCCACTGCGATTGCGCCTACCGAAATCGCACTTTCTGTCCACAACCATATTGATATTGTCGCGATACAGAATGTAAGCAGGTAATTATTGAACTGAACTAGAATGCTAATCTTGGTTACCATTCTCATTTGTCGATAAACAGTTTTCAAAAAATCGATCATGCTGTCTTCAGCATATTCGGCTTCTTGCTTAGTATGGGCAAATAACTTAACTGTAGAAATATTGGTGTAACTATCAACCAGTCGGCCAGTCATAATTGATCGGGCATCAGCCTGCTCAGCTGAAATACTTTTTAATTGTGGCACTAGTTTCCATTGAATGGCGATATAGGCAATCAACCAAAATAGCATGGGTAACATTAACCGGTAATCTGCAGTCCAAATGAGTACCAACATCGATGAAAAATACACCAGAATATAAACCATCACATCGAGTAACTTCATGACGGTTTCTCGAACCGCCAAAGCGGTCTGCATTACTTTCGTTGCGATGCGTCCGGCAAAGTCATTTTGATAAAATGAAATGCTCTGCTTTAATAAGTACCGATGTGCTTTCCAGCGTATCGCCATTGGGTAATTACCCAATAGTGTTTGGTGAACAATGATGGCATGCACGAATAATAAGCAGGGGATAACTAATAATATGACTACACCCATCGCAATTAAGGTCGAAGACTCATCTTGCCAAAGTGTCTCAGGGTTTTTAGTCACTAACCAGTCTACTAGCTGTCCCATAAAGCCAAACAATGATACTTCGAGTACGGCGATAATCGCTGTTAATACCGACATAACAATCAAAGGCATACCAAAGCCTTTGGTGTAGTGCTGACAAAAAGCCAGCAAGTCACTGGGTGGCTGTTCGGGTTCGCCTTGGGGCAAAGGGTCAACTAATGATTCAAACAGTTTAAACATAATTTACTAGATACAATTTGGAATTAGCTTAAGCATACTCGAAGTTGGTTTGGATTAGCACCTGTCATTTCAAATTAAGGTCCAGAATACGGACACAATGTTAAGATATTTCCTACCTTAGTTTAGGACCATAGGCGAATCTTTTAGTAGCAATTGCGTTATACTTCTTCGATGCCTAAAACCATACTAAAAGACGTATTTGGATACGACCAGTTCCGCTCTGGCCAAACAGAAGTGATTGATACTTTATTGGCGGGTGAACATGTATTGGCTGTTATGCCTACCGGATCTGGAAAATCATTATGTTTTCAAATACCCGCCTTGGTTAAAGGCGGCTTAACGCTTGTGATTTCTCCCTTGGTGGCGTTAATGGAGGATCAGGTTGCTGCTTTGAAACTTGCCGGTGTTGCAGCTGAAACGATTAACTCATCTCGTCAACGTGAATCCAATGTGGACAGTTGGCGGCGAGTTACTTCAGGCGAAGTGAGGTTGTTATATTTAGCTCCCGAACGATTGATGACCGATCGAATGTTAGCCGCTCTAGAGCGACTTCCTGTTAGTTTAATAGCTATTGATGAAGCACATTGTTTGTCGAGATGGGGGCCTTCATTTCGACCTGAGTATGAAGCCTTGAGTATTTTGAAAGATCGCTTTCCCACTGTCCCAATTGCAGCACTGACTGCGACTGCTGATCATGCGACACAAGAAGATATTAGTGCCAAACTATTTGCCGGTAAAGGCCGTACCTTTGTGTCAGGGTTTGACCGGCCAAATATTAGTTTAAATGTTGATATTCGGACCGATGCAAAACAGCAGTTGTTGGATTTATTATCCAACCATAAGGATGAAAGTGGCATCGTTTATTGTCTCTCTCGAAAGAAGACCGATAAAATGGCTGCCTTTTTATGCCAGCATGGCATTCGTGCACTGGCGTATCATGCTGGAATGAGTGCCGAAGAACGAGCAAGCAACCAAGAAACGTTTATGAACGAAAGCGCAGTTGTCATGGTGGCTACTATTGCATTTGGAATGGGAATTGATAAGCCGGATGTACGCTTTGTGTGTCATACAGATATGCCTGGTAATGTTGAATCCTATTATCAGGAGATTGGTCGTGCAGGGCGAGATGGTAAGCCTGCAGTGGCGCATATGCACTATGGTCTCGATGATGTTCGAATGCGACGGCTTTTTATTGAGCAGGATGGCAGCAGTGATGATCATAAACGGCGTGAACACAAACGTCTTGATTCATTGATCGCCTACTGTGAAGCACCAACCTGTCGTCGCCAAGCATTGCTCGACTACTTTAATGAACACATTGAAGCCTGTGGAAATTGTGATATCTGTCTTAATCCTTACGATATGGTTGAGGGAACCGAAATAGCACAGGCATTAATGGCAGCCTGTGAAGATACCGGCCAGATTTTTGGGCAATCGCATTTGATTGATATTGTTCGGGGTGCTGATACAGAAAAAATTCGCTCTTTGGGACACAATCATTTGCCTGCTTATGGGCGTGGTGCAGAGCTGAATAAAAATGCTTGGCGTTCTATTATTCGACAGCTGGTTGCCTCAGGCCATCTAAAAATTGATGTGACTGGTTATGGTGGGTTGAGCATGACTTCCAAGGGTAGGGCCGTTCTGGATGGTGCTACAGATTTTTGGTATAGAGAGGATTTAATTAGACAGGCAGAACTACCTCAGAGAAAGAAAAAAGTACGTATCGAGACGGCTGACCTTAATGATGAGGATCTGGTATTGCTAGAAGCGCTTAAAGATTTGCGCAGAGCTATTGCTAAGGAACGAAAGGTTCCAGCATATATTATCTTTGCCGATCGCTCACTAGAAGCAATGGCTCAGATAAAGCCCAGTTCAGAATCTGAATTTGCCACAATTCATGGCGTTGGTGCGGCTAAGTTAAAAGACTTTTCTGAGCAATTTATGGCTTTGATAAAAGACTACGCCTAATAGCTTAGTCTTTTGTTTCTGGGCTATGCTGCCAATCAGAGTAATGTGCCGCGATGCCTCTAAATAGCGTGATGTTCTGAGACATATAACTATCACCTGTTTCATCAGCACCCATAAATTCTCGATGAGCCGCATTTTTGGCAATTACGATTCCAGCCTTTGGATTAATATAGATGTACTGACCATAGACACCTACAGCAAAAAATTCACCATCAGCATGGGGTGGGATCCACCATTGATAACCATATCTAAATACATCCTGGGCTGCAGGATCGACATTTTCAGCTGGTGGTGCGGAGACAGAAGTAGACTCTTCAATCCAATCTGCAGGGATAATTTCTACATCGTCCCGCTTACCTTTATTTCTTATGAGTTCACCAAACAATGCATAATCTTTAGTACGCATATTTAGCCCCCCTAAGGCAAAGGCATTACCGTCACCATCAGTTGAATATTTTGCGTCAGCACTTGCACCAATCTTAGACCAAAGATTATCGATGAAATATTGTTGTAAAGTGGTACCCGTTGCAGCTCTTAAAACCATTGAGACCACATGGGTATCAATAGAACAATAATGCCAGGCTGTGCCAGAAGGGCGGGCAATAGCATTTTGGTCTGCAGCAAAATCATCAAGTGAACCGCCAAGAGCAAGAACGGTACCCATTTGATTAATATCTGAACTTGGATCGAGGTAGTCTTCATCAAAATCTAAACCACTGGCCATGTTTAAAACATCACGAAGTGGTACGCCATCATAGGCAGAGCCTTTAAGACTTGGTGCATATTTGGTTACAGGATCATCAATACTTTCAATGTCACCATTTTTTACGGCTAGCCCTGTTAAAGCAGAAACAAAAGACTTGCTCATCGACCAAGATATACGCAAATCATCTTTATCAGTGTCTTTGTAGTAATCTTCAAAAACTACGGTTCCATCTTTTACAACAACCAAGGCTGTGGTTTGTAACTTCACAAGCATATTGGCCGTTGTTCTAATGATGTCTCTATCAGCATATGTCTCAGGTAATGGTTTTAAATCATATTGCCATTCATCCACTGTGCCACTGCGAGGTAAATCTGAGGAAAATAAAACTTCATCCATATGTGAAAAGTTGTAGACAATCTTATCTGCATCGAATAAGGACTTTACATGGATTAAGCGCTCTATACTGCTCCAGTTATAACCAACTAAAAGGCCAATGACTAGAAGTGCCCCTAATAAAAACTTTGTTTTTTTCACTTTTATAATCCTTGTAATATTTCAATGCAGTTCGATTCAAGACGAAAAGAATAACACTCACCTTACGACGAAACAAATCAATCTTAAAGAGAAAAAATTTGAGCCTGTTTAGGATCTTGTTTGCGACAAACAAGATTCATTCAAGATGCCAATAGCAGAAATAAGGATTATTTTAATACCTGAAATGTATCAACATTGCTTCCATGGTAAACCATGAAATCTCCAACCGCCTGTTGTCCCGCGTTGATGATTTTCATCTAACTCGCCTTCAAACCCTTCGGTGATATGGTACACACTACTGATATCCGCATCGATTAATGCATGAC
>Ga0316204_10012316_pt1 | contig 10464 bp, 8 predicted proteins | sample 6monrhotite_MG_2_FD_205661 | JGI IMG/M metagenome (GOLD analysis project Ga0316204, IMG submission 205661) | Microbial mat bacterial communities from mineral coupon in-situ incubated in ocean water Damariscotta River, Maine, United States -... | ecosystem: Environmental > Aquatic > Marine >... | reverse complement strand
CCCCCGAACGAGTTCGGGGGGTGAATCGAATTCTTTATCCATTGAAAACAATGCCCTAACTCTGGTGCGGACTCCAATTCCTCTCGTAGTCTTGCGACGTCAAATTCCGACGCGATATTAATTCCGAAACGCGTGAATGATTAAGCCGTGCACGTCGTCCCTTGCACATTTTTGCGGCAATCGCCGTTGCGCTTTTCGACACGGCCGCGCTGTTTGCCCTCGGCGCAGGTAGTTTCCAGGTCAAATTCTCTCAATTGCTGAACCACCTCAGCGCGATGAATGGGGATCTCTTTGCTCGCGTCAAACCCGAGCCGAATCCGGTCTCCCTTAACTTCTAAGACGGTCACGCAAACGTTTTCGCCAATGAAGATTTTTTCGCCCACTTTTCGTCCAAGAACCAACATAACGTTCCCTCCTGAGGATGATCACAGCCAGCCGTTGCCCCTTTAAGTAATCGCCGATTACGGGAGGTCGACGATTCAATTACGTTTTGGCCGGTCGGTGATAACTGGGTCAGTGTCGTTTTCAAAACGACGGAATAATCAAAATCACGACGATGGGGATTTTCTCGAAAAATACAAATCAAACAATGCATCTTCCTGTGACGCACTTCAACGTGTCACACTACACTGCGTCGCACTAAAGTGTGACATAGCCCAATGCCTCATTCGCACGGAAGGAAGTGAATGTCCAATGCGGGTGACCGCCTTTGTCACATTTTTAGACTGCAAGCAGATCGCGGCAAGCGATAGGTCTTTAAGTCATTGCCTCACAGGCTGTTGCGCACAGCGAATACTTGGACGCCCAGTCCGCATTCGAAGTCCTAACTCAAAACAGGTATTGCAAGGATTCAAGTGTTGATTGATAATTGCATCACTGTTTACACACCCGCCGCTTGGCGGTGGAAATCCTCGACGCTTTGCCTGTCACCGGTTTCACCTTAGGTCCCGTATCCCCAGTATTTAAAATTTGGTAGTCGACCATGGACGGTCAGCAACTTCTTCACCGCAATCACGCATTTCTTTTGCGAGTGAGGTCGTTTCCGCTGCGCTAAGATATTTTGGACACGCACGTACACGGAAGACTCCACGGGGCCACAAGCGATTCACATTTCAGTGAACTGCTGCTACGGAAGGAGGTCCACTATGGTACACAGCGACTCGATCCTGGATCGCATATCACAGCGACAAAATCCCGAGGTCTACCGTCAGGAGCACTGGCAAGGCTCTTTTCAAGAGTACCTCGACATCGTCCGCGAAAAACCAAACGTTACGCGCACCGGTTGGCAGCGGCTTTACGATTTGGTGCTTTCCTACGGAACCTATCCGATCGAAGGCAGTAAAGAAGGCCGCATCCGCTACCGGTTCTTCGACGACCCCGAAAACGACGGTCGCGATGCCATCTTTGGCCTGACCCGACCGCTGATGGAACTGGTGAACGTCTTTCAAAGTGCCGCCAAGAAATATGGCAGCGAACGCCGCGTGCTCTTGTTGCACGGCCCTGTGGGAAGTTCTAAAAGCACCATCGCTCGCCTGCTCAAACGGGGCGTCGAACGCTATAGCGAATCCGACGAGGGAGCACTCTATTCGTTTGGCTGGAAAGGCGAAGAGGGCGAGGACATTACGTGGTGTCCCATGCGGGAAGAACCGTTGCACCTGATTCCCAACAGTGACCGCGGCGAGTTGCTGGAATACCTCAATGCCGAGAATGATGGTGAGGGAGATCGCCATACCATTGAGATTAACGGCGATCTCTGCCCGTTGTGCCGGTTTATGTTCAATCAACGTCTGGAGAAATACGACGGCGACTGGACGCGGGTCGTTAAGGACACGACGATTCGCCGCGTGATTCTCTCGGAACAAGATCGTATCGGAATTGGCACTTTCCAGCCCAAGGACGAAAAAAACCAAGACTCGACGGAACTGACCGGAGACATCAATTATCGCAAAATCGCCGAATACGGCAGTGAAAGCGATCCCCGCGCCTTCAATTTCGACGGTGAATTCAACGTCGCCAATCGAGGCTTGATCGAATTTATCGAAGTCTTAAAGTTGGACGTCGCCTTCTTGTACGACCTGTTGGGTGCGTCCCAAGAACACAAGATCAAACCCAAGAAATTTGCCCAGACCGATATCGACACGGTGATCATCGGGCATACGAATGAACCGGAATATCGCAAGTTGCAGTCCAACGAGTTCATGGAAGCCTTGCGCGACCGGACTGTGAAAATCGATATTCCGTACGTAACCAAACTCTCCGAAGAAATCCGTATCTACGAAAAGGACTACAACACCAAACGTGTCCGCGGCAAACACATTGCGCCGCACACACTGGAAATCGCGGCGATGTGGGCGGTGTTGTCCCGCTTGGAAGAACCGAAAAACGCCGGCCTGACGTTGATGCAAAAACTGAAGCTGTACAACGGCAAGTCGCTACCCGGCTTCACCCTCGACAACATCGAACATCTGCGGAACGAAGCCAAGTCGGAAGGGTTGCACGGGATTTCCCCGCGTTATGTTCAGGATAAGGTCTCTAATGCCTTGGTTGCCAACGGGGCAGCCACAAGTCTGAACCCGTTTATGATTCTCAACGAACTCGAAGCGGGGCTGAAGCATCATTCGCTGATCCCTAACGAGGAGATTCGAGAAAACTATCGGCATTTGATCGCTGTCGTGAAGGAAGAATATACCGACATCGTTAAAAATGAAGTTCAACGTGCCATCGCCGCCGACGAGGAGTCATTGGGGCGGCTGTGCTCGAACTATATCGACAATGTCAAAGCTTATACCCAGAAGGAAACCGTCAAAAACAAGTTCACCGGTCAGTCCGAGGAACCAGACGAACGTCTGATGCGATCCATCGAGGAACGGATCGATATTCCCGATACCCGCAAGGACGACTTCCGCCGGGAAATCATGAACTATATCGGCGCCCTGTCGTTGGACGGCAAGCAGTTTGATTACAAAACGAATGAACGATTGCAAAAGGCGTTGGAACTGAAACTATTTGAGGATCAGAAGGATACGATCAAACTCACCAGTTTGGTGTCCAACGTGGTCGATGCCGACACGCAGGTCAAAATCGACATCGTCAAAGGCCGACTGATCCGTGACTTTGGATACAACGAAGAATCGGCCACCGACGTATTGCAGTATGTGGCGAGTATTTTTGCTCGCGGCGACGCCAAGAGTGAATAGCCGTACGAGTCAGCAAGTTTTCATGAGTTCCCGCGAATATCCGTTCTGTCCTCCTACGGTATTCGCGGCGGACTCGTTCGGTCACGTCGCCGGCCGCTCAAATCCTTTGTCGTCAGACGACTCATCACCGGCGACTTTCTTCCCTAGGCAGTTTCGCGCAAGGCCGACTCATGTCCCGCAACATCGATCAAGACTTATCGCGATTTAAGGACATTGTGCGCGGTAAAGTCCGTCGGCAGTTGCGGAAATATATCACACACGGCGAGATGATCGGCCGCAAAGGCCGGGACTATGTCAGCATTCCCGTCCCGAATATCGACATCCCGCATTTTCAACATGGCCAAAAAGGGGCCGGCGGCGTGGGACAAGGGGACGGCGACGTCGGACAGCCGATCGGACGGGGCCAGGACGACGGTGACGGACAAGGCCAAGCCGGTGATCAACCGGGCAGCGGCCATATCCGCGAGGTCGAAGTTACGTTGGATGAGTTGGCGGAAATGTTGGGGCAGGAACTGGAATTACCCCGTATCGAGCCCAAAGGCAAAAACAACATCACAACCAAGAAGGACCGCTATACGAGCATTCGCACGACCGGCCCCAATTCGTTGCGGCATTTGAAACGGACTTACAAAAAGGCACTGCGGCGGCTGATTGCTTCGGATGACTATGACCCCAAGCACCCGGTGATCGTCCCCACGCGCGACGACCAGTTGTATCGCAGCTGGAAAACGACCGATGAACCAGAAACCAACGCGGCGGTGATCTACGTCATGGATGTCTCGGGATCGATGACGGACGACCAAAAAGAGATCGTCCGCATCGAGGCGTTTTGGATCGACACCTGGTTACAAAACCAATACGACGGCATCGAAACACGCTATGTGATCCATGACGCGGTCGCCCGCGAAGTGGACGAAGACACGTTTTACCACACGCGTGAAAGCGGCGGGACCAGAATCTCCTCAGCCTACAACGTGGTGAATAGTTTGATTCAACGAGACTTCAATCCCACCGACTGGAATATCTACGTCTTTCAGTTTTCCGATGGAGATAATTGGGGCGAAGACAACCGCGATTGCCTCGAGATCCTCACCGAAAATATAGTGCCCCACTGCAACTTGTTCTGTTACGGCCAAGTTGAAAGCCCGTATGGATCGGGCGAATTCATTCGCGAACTGCAGGACGTGCGTGAACAATTCGACAACGTCGTCCTCTCGGAAATTGAAAATAAAGAAGGAATTTACGAATCCATTAAGGCGTTTTTGGGAAAAGGGAAGTGACTATGAGTTGTGGCGGCAGGCGGGAGTCTGCCCCATGAATGTTTTTCAAAAACCTACGGACTACAGCCTAAAGCCAAATCAACCATGCCCGTCTCCACACATCGACAGTTGCCCTCGAATATCGCCGCCATCCAGTGCGAGATGGAGGCGCATGCGGCGAATTACGGTTTGGACTTTTACGACACGATCTTCGAGTTCGTAAACTACGAAGAACTCAGCATGATCGCCGCCTATGGGGGATTCCCCACGCGCTATCCACATTGGCGCTTCGGCGCGCAGTTTGACGAACTAATGAAAGGCTATACGTACGGATTGCAGAAGATCTACGAAATGGTGATCAACACCGATCCCTGTTACGCCTACCTGCTCTCCTGTAATTCGCTCACCGACCAAAAGCTGGTCATCGCCCACGTTTACGGACACTGCGATTTTTTCAAGAACAACGCGTGGTTCGCGCCGACCAATCGCAAAATGCTGGACCAAATGGCCAACCATGCCAGTCGTGTGAAGCGCTACATTGATCGCTACGGCAGTGAAACAGTCGAGGAGTTCATCGATGCCTGCCTGTCGTTAGAAGATTTGATCGACGCGCATTTGCCACACGTCAAGAGGCAGCAGGAAGAGGCCCCGCCAAAACCGGTCAATGAGGACCAGGAATCGGAAGAGTCGACCCGGAAATTTCCCTCAAAAGGATATATGGACCCCTACATCAATCCGCCGGACGTGCTGCAAGCCGAAGCGGACGAAGAACGCAAAACGCAGGAAAACAAGGAAAAAAGCCGCTCTTTCCCTGACACTCCCCAACGCGACGTACTGCTGTTTTTGCTCGAACACGCGCCGCTAAAAAGTTGGCAACACGACGTCTTGTCAATCATCCGCAACGAGGCGTATTATTTTCTACCGCAAGGACAAACCAAGATCATGAACGAAGGCTGGGCCAGTTATTGGCACAGCAAGATCATGACCACGCACGGTCTGACCGACGCGGAAGTGATTGAGTATGCGGATCACCACAGCGGAACAATGGCCACCAGCCGCAATCGTCTCAATCCTTACAAATTGGGCATAGAGCTGTTCAAGGATATCGAACGCCGCTGGGATCAAGGAAAATTCGGCCCGGAATACGAAGCGTGTGACGACATGCACGACAAGGCGAAGTGGGACCGGCAGTTGGGCAAAGGACGCGAAAAGATTTTCGAGGTTCGCCGAGTCCACAACGATGTCACGTTTATCGACAACTTCCTCACGCCTGAGTTTTGTATCGAGCAGAATTTCTTCCAATATCAATACAACGAAGATACGAATTACTACGAAATTGCCGACCGCGAATTCAATGCCATCAAGCAACAACTGTTAAACAACCTCACCAACCACGGCCGCCCGTTTATCCATGTCCTCGACGGCAACTATCGCAACCGCGGTGAGCTCTACTTGTTTCACAAGTTTCAGGGGACGGAATTAAAACAAGACTATGCGGAAGACACGCTCGTCAACTTAGAAAAACTTTGGTCCCGACCGGTACATATCGAAACAGTTGTTGACGATACGCCAACCATCCTTTCCTACGATGGTTCGGAACACGTTAGCAATCCCAAGTCTTGATAACTGACGTTCATAATCGTTATCCAATGGTGTCATCATGACCCTTTCGACTAAAGTCTTAAAATCGCTGACAAGCCTGCACGGATATTCCTCCGAACAGCCGACTTGCGCCATCTGGACATCTCAAGATGTCCGCGTGGAAGTCGATTTTACGGTCGTGGACCGCATGGGTTGCTCGATTCGTGAATTGCGACTGCAGGCAGATCGCCTGGAAAACGTTGCCTTTGATAAGGTTCAAGAATGGGCCGACGACATCTGCAATCGGCTCACCTATCTACTGGAAAACATGGGTGCGCTTGAAAAGGACGAAAAGCAGAAGAAAGTTCTTGTCCGTTCCACACCGCCCGGCAAACAGGATGGCGACACGGTCTTTTACGAAGCCGTCCTCCACGCCCCCAGCGGAGTGAGCCTACAACGCTTCCGCTCCCAAGCAGGCCAATCCGGCCGCGAACAAATCGACATGCACTGCACACACGAGGTGCTGGTCAAGCTGGTCCAAGACCTCGTCGATTCAGTCCCCGGACCGCCGGCGTAAGGCGTGAGACGACAGGCTTGAGGAAAAAGGCTTGAGACCATAGGCTGTAGGGTTGGCACACATACGCCGTTGGTTCTCATGAGCCAATCCCTGGCCACTTACCACCGGCTACCGGCCACTTTTTTTACTGTCTACTGCCCTGCCTACTCTTCTCCAGATCCCCGGCGCGAGAACATGGTCGCGCCTGCTACAATGCCCAGCGACAAGCTGCGACGGGAAATCGCTTTTGAAGCGGCCCGTTTGATGTATTCCCGGCAAGAATCCGAATATTACACCGCCAAAATGAAGGCGGGTCGCAAGTTGTGTCGCGGCTGGGTTAAGCCCCGCGACTTGCCCAGCAACGCCGAAATCCGCGAAGCGATTCAAAGCTTTGCCCGTATGCATGAGGGGGACCAGCGGACCGCCAACTTGCGCGAGATGCGAATCGCCGGTCTGCGCGTCATGCGACTGTTGGAGCGGTTTCGCCCTCGGCTAATCGGCAGCGTGATGACCGGCCATGTGCGGCGCGGGTCGGATATCGATATTCATATCTTTTCCGACAGCGTCGAAGCGGTCGTGGCGGTGCTGCGAGAAGAAGGTATTCCACACGACCTGGAGCGCAAGCAGGTCCGCAAGCATGGCGAGGAGCGGATCTTCAATCACCTGCATTTCCACGACCAGTTTCCGTTTGAGTTGACGATCTATGCCTCGAAACAGGCGCATTACGTCTTCAAAAGCTCTGTAACCGGCAAAGCCATCGAGCGGGCCAGCATTGCGGAGTTGGAACAGTTTCTTGCTGCGGAGTATCCCCATCTGGATCTCGACGAGGCGGTAGCCGAGGTGGAGGAACGGGTCGATCGCTTCCAGATTTACGAGATGCTGCTCGTCCCGTTGGAGCAGGTGAAGCAGTCCAAGAAATACCATCCCGAAGGGGACGCACTCTATCATAGCCTGCAGGTGTTCGATATCGCCCGCGAAGAACGACCTTACGATGAGGAGTTTCTGCTGGCCGCACTGTTGCATGACGTGGGCAAGGGGATTGATCCCGACGACCATGTGACCGCGGGATTGGAAGCACTGGCCGATTACATCACGCCGCGGACCGCTTGGCTGATCGAGCATCATATGGAAGCGCATGCGGTCGCCGAGGGCAGCATCGGCGCCCGCGCACGTCGCCGCTTAGAAGCCTCGGAGGACTTTGAAGAGTTGATGCTGCTGGAGGAGTGCGACGATGCCGGTCGCGAACCGGCCTACGATGCACCGGATGTCGATGAGGCGTTGGACTACTTGCGCTATTTGTCGTCGATGTGTGGGTAGCAATCCGTCGATGTGTGGGTAGCAATCCAACGGGGCGCGATACAAGTCCCCATCAGTCCTCGGACTCGCCGGGGGATTCGTCGTCCCCCCAACCCTGTTCGCCAATCAACGGCACAAACCGCACGTCACACAGTTTTTCCACCCGCAATCCATCGGTGCCGCGGGTGATGAGTTTGAGTTCTTGGACCTTCTCTTCACCAATCGGAATCACCATACGACCGCCGAGGGTGAGTTGTTCGCACAATGCCTGCGGGAGTTTGGGGGCGGTGGCCGTGACCAGGATGCCGTCGTAGGGGGCTGCGTCGGGATATCCCAATGTGCCGTCGGCGACGTGGTAATCGATGTTGTCGTAGCCTAGTGAATCGAGCACGACTTGCGCGTGGCGGGAGAGGTTGGGGAGGCGTTCGATGGTGACCACCTCGCGGCACAATTGCGCAAGGATCGCCGCCTGATATCCGCTGCCGGTGCCGATCTCCAGCACCTTTTCCCGACCGGTCAATTCCAACGCCTGTGTCATCAGCGCCACAATGTAGGGCTGACTGATGGTTTGCCCATCGCCGATGGGAAGTGCGATATTCTCGTAGGCTTTATTGCGAACTGTCTCGGGCATAAACCGCTCACGAGGCGTATCGGCGATCGCATCTAAGACAGCTTGGTGGTGGATGCCATCTCGCTTAAGCGTGGTGATCAATGCTTGCCGGTTGCTGTCATCATTCATCGGCTGGCGGACCTCTGTGCCACGTCCGCCTCGACTGGCGGGGTGGTCGCCTCTTCAGCGCGCCAGTCGATCAGATGGAACTCGACGTTTTCCTGGCCGCGAAAACGGTTGATGGTCGGTTTGAAACAGATCGAAATCGGCCCGCGGACTTTGGCCAAATCATCGGCCCAGTCGCCGTTGCCGAACGATACGCCCCGCATGACACGTCCATATTGGCGGACGCGTAGCGAAAGATGGCGATCCCCGCCTCCCATTTTGCGCGGCGGTTCGGCCAGTTCCACTTTGGTGCAGGCCAGCACTGGACGCGGATTGCCTTGCCCAAATGGGCCGAGCTTATCGAGTTCGGTGACCGCACGGTGCGTGAGGTCCGCCAAACGGACTTCGGCGTCGATATCGATCTCCAGATCACGCTCGGTGACTTCATGATTGCCGGACACGAAGTTGCAAAATGCGGCGCGGAATTCATCGAGGTTGTCGGCATGGATCCGCAGCCCCGCGGCTGCTTGGTGCCCACCAAATTTGATCAGATGCTCTGCTGCCGAGGTAAGCCCTGCGTGCAGATCAAATCCAGCGAACGTGCGAGCGGAGCCTTGGCCCGTTTGGTCCTGTTTGTTGATCGAAATCATGATCGCCGGCCGTTGAAAATGGCTGGCGACTCGCCCCGCGACGATACCAATGACGCCAGCATGCCACTCAGAATCGGCTAGGACCAGTGCGGGGGCATTTTCCCAGTCGGGATTTGCCTCAACCTGTTCCTTGGCCTGCTTGAGCATCCGCCGTTCGACGGTTTTGCGCATTTCGTTTTGTTGATTTAAGTAATCCGCCAAGCTGGCAGCGCGTTCCGGTTTGTCGGTCGTGAGCAATTCGACGGCCAGCCGCGCTTGTCCCAACCGCCCAGCGGCGTTGATGCGGGGGGCGAGGGCGAATCCAATATCCTCGGAATCGAGTAAACGGTTGTTGGTCAGTTCGCTGATGGTCATCAAGGCTTTAAGGCCGATATTTGCGCGATCCAGTAGACCGTGCAGTCCGTAACGCACAATCACACGGTTTTCACCGACCAGTGGGACGACGTCGGCGATGGTCCCGATGGCCGTTAGCCCCACGGCATCCAATAAGAATTCTCGCATCCGCGGCGAGGCGTTTTTGCCGTCCCCCAAGCGTTTGCAAATCGACCAAGCCAATTTGAATGCGACCCCCGCGCCGCACAGATCACCGAACGGATAATCGGTTCCCGGTAGACGGGGATGGACCAGACAAGCGGCGTCGGGCAAAGTTTTCGCGAATTGGTGGTGGTCGGTGACGATCAATTCCAGACCCAACTCGCGGGCATAGGCCGCCTCTTCGACGCTGGCGATACCGCAATCGACTGTCACGACTAGCGACTGCGGCGCATCATCATGAATGGATTTCAGCGCTTCGCAATTCAGGCCGTACCCCTCTTCCAAACGATGCGGCACGTAATAATGGACATCCGCGCGGGCCAGTTTCAAGCAATGCCACAACAGGCTGGTGGCCGTTACGCCGTCGACATCGTAGTCGCCGTAAATGGTGATGCGACGGTTCTCGCTGATGGCTTTGAGAATTCGATCGGTTGCCTCCGGGACACCGGGGAGCGCTTCGGGGGGATGCAGATCGGTCAGTTTCGCATCCAAGAAACCACGGGCCGCTTCGGCGGTTTCGTAGCCGCGACCGTACAGCACCTGAGCGGCCAACGGCGAAAGTTGTGTGGTGCCGCTCAGTTGCCTCGCTGCTGCTTGATCATAGGGCGCAAAACGCCAAACCCGTCCCATCCCACGCCCTCATTTCATCCATGCGGCACAGCCGCTTTGTGCGAGC
>Ga0316204_10012315_pt1 | contig 10464 bp, 8 predicted proteins | sample 6monrhotite_MG_2_FD_205661 | JGI IMG/M metagenome (GOLD analysis project Ga0316204, IMG submission 205661) | Microbial mat bacterial communities from mineral coupon in-situ incubated in ocean water Damariscotta River, Maine, United States -... | ecosystem: Environmental > Aquatic > Marine >... | reverse complement strand
GCTCGACAGACCGGCGTGGTACTGGCCAGACGGTGATAACTGATTGTAATTTCAAGCAACCCTCGTATTCATACAGTCACAATCATTAATAGCCCTAATACTGGAGCGCCTTTTTGCCGATGGCTCTAAATATACAATTCTAAAAATGGACTTAAGAGATGGCTAAAGTACTCGTAGTAGACGATCAACGTGTGATGCGTTCAATGTTCCAGAAGATGCTAGTTGCAGAATCTTATGAGGTGGATCTGTGTGAAGATGGCGAAGAGGCCTATCAAACCGCAATGAAAAATCACTACGACCTGATATTGACCGACCTAATCATGCCCAAGATGGATGGCATTGAGTTAACGCTGGCGTTAAGAGAGACGAAGCAATATAAGTTCACCCCAATCCTGATCGTTAGTAATAACGATTCAGCGAAAAATAAAGCCAAAGGGAAAGATGCGGGTGCCACTGGCTGGGTAGTCAAACCGGTCAAAGCCGACCAGATGATCCCGCATATGCACTATCTGTTGAGAGACCTCTGAGCTTATAAAACAATCAGCGCAGACAGCAAGCCGATCAAACCACCAAACACACCACCCCAGACCACCAGCCAGCCGAGGTGCTGTTTGATCATCTGCTGCACCATCTCTTTGACCAACTGCGGGGTAAGCTCTTCCAGGCGCGCATCAATGATCTCAGCGACCTTGGCGCGGATGTCGGCCATCACTTCGGGTTGATCGATCTCTGCCTGTAGCAGTTGATTAAACGACTCTTTTTCAGTGATCTCAATCACCGACTCTTTCATGCCATTAATAAACGGCTCTTTCAACGGCGTTAAGGCCTCAACCCCACCCAGCATTCCCAGCATGCCGCCGAACGATGAGCTCATGATTACCTCGACCAGCTTATCAAACGCAGGTGACATATCGATCTTCTCAATCACCGGAGCAATATTAAGTGAACCTTTCGCCGCACCACCGGAAACGAAACGGTCGATGTTTTCCTGGGTGAAAAACTGCTCCATCATCATCGTTTTGATCGCCGATTTAAACGCCTCAAAACGCGCAGGAATCACCCCGGAACCGACCAGTCCCGGCACCTTCTCAAATAGCATATGCACTGCCAGCCAGTTGGTTAATGCGCCGGACAGTGCAAACAGGCCGATCATCATAATCAGATCGTTTTGCCACTCCCAACCCAAACCAAACACACCCGCCGCAATCAGGTTGGTTAATACATTTTTGTTCATTGATTGATGTCTCTTTATAAGCCGTAATTCTGAGGGTGGCTATTGTACATCCTATATGGGTGATTTGGCGTGGTTAATTCAGAGTATATGGTTTGCGTGTTAATAGAATGCTGACTCTGCCTTTCCTGGCGTATTGGTAATTCTCAACAAAGAATCCGCCTCTGCTTTGTTCACGAAATAAACATCACCATCATATACAGTGATGGATGGCTCTACTGCCGATCCCATGTGGTGCGAGGTACTGCACAACATCGCTTCCCCATCCTGCCTGCAAAATAAAAACGTAATCCCATCACCATTCGGTAGTACACCCAACGTCACACTTTCCTGCGCCGTTGCCGCATTGAATGCTTGCAGTGTTGCGCCAGGAAAACTATTGCCTGACAAGTGGTTACCACCACTCGCCAATACCATCGTTGCGGTATCAACATTAATCCGCTCGGACGATTCGCCAATTCCGATTGGCCTATAACCACCAAATTGAGAAATCCACTGTGCATTATCACGCTCAAAAATAATATTAGCGTCAGTGGTCACAACACCCGCTTTGTGAAAGTGGTGAATAAGTGTAGACCCAAGGCCAACACTAGGTGGTGACTGCCTCAGTAGTATGGAAAAATTGTAATAAATAAGATCACCGTTAATAGCATAAAATAGATTATCACTACCCGACACCAACGTCATAGCGGTCCCGCCAGTTTTTTCAATCGCTTTTAATGACCCACCACTTCTGTAGATCACTTTATTCGTGGTCACTTTCAGACCATGAACAGGATTAGCTTCTACCAAAAACACTTCAGTACTAGCACTGTCGTCCGCAGGAAACTGATAGATAGTATCGTAGTGAGCGAGATAGACCGTGTTTCCATCCGCAACGGCCGCCATATTGAAAGGCGTACCACCAGGCCTGGTAAAACGCGGCGGTGATAACGTTTGCGTTAAAATATTGTATGTAAAAAATTGGCCATCAATTTCAAGCAGTAGCCATTCATGACGCTTACTATCTAACCAGAAGATTGCATCAGTAGCGACATGCGCAATGGTAGCGCCACAATTTCTGAAGTTAGCATCACAGGTTTTCAACGCGCCCACGTCATTGACTAACCAACCACTGATAGCTCCATTATTTAAGTCGATTAATGGACGTAGTGCTTTCTTTGCTTCAATCGGTGCATCATTTGCACTCATCCTCAAGCGAACCATTCGCAACAGATCATCGGAGGTACCACAAACCGCATCAACACCGGGTAAAGAATATAGGTACTGGCTGTTATCTGGATTATTGTAATCCGATATCACCGCCTGTTTACTCAGTGGAGTACACATCTGATCCGCATTGCTTTCACTCGATAGCTGCTCCGGAATCAGCGAGCGTTCTTTAAGCGCATTAACCTTATAAAGCCGGCCATCACTTTTGGCATAAATCAAGGCATACGACTGTTCGTTACTACCTGTTTTTGTGAGAGCGTCATAATCGGCCACCACAACAGTTTCAATCGAACCATTGATGATATCTTCACCCGCCTCAACCACAATCGGTGAAGCGGGGTTATCTGAATCCACCGCGTTCAAACTTCCTCGGTAAAAAAGATATGCAGCAGTGTTCGTACCGGGATTAACGCCGTCGTTATTACCATCCGAAGAACCGCCACAAGCAGCCAACAACAAAGTAAATAGGACGGTTACCCCGACAAGATAATATTTGACTAATGCCTTCCTCATTCCGATTTCTTTAGAAGATCTTTACTACTAGAAATTAAACAAGAAACCAGCATTAATAGAATTGAGCGTGTAATCACTTTTATCTAAATAACTCATGTATTCAAGGTTAAGTGAGCTATTCTCTCCCATTCCAATACTAGTTCCTACACCATATGACAAACCATTTTCAGTCTCACTGCCTGTAGCAGATATAGAGCCTAAATTAGCTGTATTCAGATTTGCTGTCAGTCCAAAATCAATACTTGAAACACCAATCAATCCATATAGGTCAAAACCACTTGAAACAGGCATAACCCCCAACACATAAAAACCAAAAAGGCTCTCGATATCTAACCCCAATGAAGCATTGAAGTCACCTAACACTGCGTCAGTGCCACTCCCGGTGGTCTTGTCATCGCTCAAACCAAAACCAATGCGCCCCTCTACTGCCAAATAATCATTGATAAATGACCCCATACGGACAACTAGCGCAGTGGGCTTCATCGTTAGACCTAGCTCATCCTCATAGTCAATTGCGCTGTATTGAATACCCGAATAGTTGTTCGAATCATTTGCAATGGCACTATTAAACACCCCAACTAGCATTAACAGCGTAATCAAAAACAATCTTGTACCTGAAACACTCATGACCTTCCCTCAATTAAAAAACAGAATTAGCAGCAGCTGATATATGCCATATAACCACTCAAATGTATGTAGGAAAAAGATGATATTACATATTAATTAAAACACCGCTGCGAAAAACTGAAATATTTAAACTAGGGTAAAACAGGAGTCACCCCCAATCGCGGCGCAAAACAAAAACTCTAACAGCATGATTTTTAAGAACTAACTAAAACCCGCTCTTTGAAATGAACTCGAACCGTCCACCAAATATGACGCTATACACCAATCGATCGCCATGAATGACCAACCACGCACGCTTCGCCGCTATTCTCGCTGCAATTCCCTTCTTTCTGACCGATACATCTAACAGGGACACCGTTAGCTCACTATCAACAAAAAAAACCATTATCACTGTGAAATACCGAGGCCTCAATGTACTGCTCGTCATTACGCTCTACTTAACTGCCTGCGGTGGCGGTGGTGATGGCGCGCCTAAAAATCAGTCGAGAAGCACACAGCCCGCGAGTGTGAATAGCGCACCGATCGCCATCGCAGGCGATGACCAAAACACGCTGGATTCCGCTCAAATCACGCTCAGCGGATCAGGCAGTGACAGCGATGGCACTATTGCCACTTTTCTGTGGCAGCAGGTCGCTGGCAGTACGGTAACGCTGAGCAGTAGTAGCTCGGCTGCCACCACATTTACCGCACCAGAAAGCGCAGGCACACTCACCTTTGAATTAACAGTCACCGACGATGCTGGCGCTACACATACCGATAGTGTCGATATCAATGTGAGCTACGCCTATGAGGCACCACCTACCGTTACCAGCACAACATACACGCAGACAGATCCAGCAACCTTCATCACCGCAGACACCTGCACCAGCTTTGAAGCGAACTATCATCCCAACACCATGTCTGCCACTTATTATGAGATTGATGCCGATTCGATTGCGATGATCTGGGGGGCTGACTACACCAATCTATCAACTTCTGACGCGACGATTCTGACCGAGTTACAAACGGATCCCACTAAAAGACAAAACGTGGTTGATAGCCTCAACGAGATGCGGCGCATTCTCTCTGAGGATTACAAGGTCAATGCAAGCCACACCATCGCAGCGGATGATGGCCTGTGCTACCGCACCAACGTCTATTTAAAGGGAACGGCCGCTACACCCGGCGATACCGACCCGGGTGGTGGTGGCGGTGCAGTGTGCGCAGGTGACAGCATCAAGCGCCTCCCCTGGATCAGCCTCCCGCCGGGCTACGTCACCTTTCTTGCCAACGGCACAACCAATCAGGCCTGGATGTTGGCGCATGAGTATATGCACACGGTACAGTGCGGGGTAGACCGCGGCACTCAAACCGGCTGGGAGTGGTACACCGAAAGCTTCGCGAATTATTTTGGCAATGAAGTACAGGACTGGACGGTTGCATTAGATCAATTCCATCAAAATACAGCGTGGTCAATCGATGCCTACTTTACGCGCTACGGCACCTGGCCATTTTGGATGTTTCTGTCGCACCGCTTAGGCCACAACTACACCGCCGATGTATTACAGCGTGTCAGTCAACCCGATGAAACATTACTGGAATACCTGCGCCGCATCGCCCCTTTTCTTTGTGCCCCCAGCGATACTCAATGCCGTAACGATGGCTTCTCTAATCTGTATGCAGAGTTTGCCAACAGCACCGTCAACTATGCGCTTTATAGTCAACAGGAAGGGGTTGATTATCGTTCAATAGCCATCAACCCCAATACCGGCTTACCACGTGCCAGCGCGACGATGCATAAAGTCGCACCGAATCGCTACCGCATTGCTGACTGGCTGGCACCACAACGCTTTGGCCATAACATCATTCAACTGGTGCCAGACCCTAACAATAGAACGTTAACGATCCGGCTTGATGGCTGGGAGATTGCCACACGCGAAACCAGTTGGCGGGCAACGGTGGTGGCAACACTCGATGATGCAGCGGTTCCACCCGTCGAAGCTTATGGCGAGATGTTTAGCTCAGGCACACAGGTGATCGACCTTGAACAGTGGGAAACTGACCTAGGTGCGACCATCCAGAAACTGCACCTGGTGGTCGCTGCTGTCCCACAGAACTGGAAACATGAATCAGAGTTGAGTAGTTTTTCAAGCCCGGACCGTTTTAATGAGCTCGATGCCTATGTCTATGAAGTTGCCATCACCGGCGGCTGGCCACTCGGTCACGAACCGGAAAGCGAACGCACCGCACCCGCCGTACTCGGCGCAGCCCACAATAACGGCGGTGGCTTTGTCGCCAACTCAGCAACCGTCAATTCCTCTGCCTATGTTGGCCCCGAAGCGCGCGTGCTCGATAGCGCACAGGTTTTGGGAAATGCACGTATCGAAGGCCGCGCCATTATTTCAGGTAACGCGGTGATACAGGACAACGCCATTGTCAGCTCCAGTGTTGAAATGATGCATAACACCCGCGCAGAAGGGTTTGCAACGGTCAGAGATAACGTGTTGATGCGTGACAACGCAAGCGTGATCGATAGCGGCAAACTACAGGGTGACACATCGGTCTACAATAGCTACCTGGTCTCTGGTCAGGCAGTGAGTTTCGGTACGCCACTAATTGAAACAACTGGCAACGTCACACTCACCGGCACGGCTATCTCTAACGGCCACGGCTGGGTCAGCTCCGGCAGCGTCAATCAGGGCACATCCTACGATGACTGGACCGTTAACGATAACGGCCTCTTTCTACATTATGATTTTAGTGAACCACACCCCTATCGCATCAAAGATATTCATGCGAGTAGTGATGCCTACTACCTCGGCACCAATGGACGCATCGGCGGTAGTCCTTCCATGCCAACCGACTTCACCTTAAGCAGCAATGTGCTCACGCTGGATGGCAGTGGCTATCTTGAGATGCCCAGATGGTTGCTTGACCAGCGCAGCTATCAATTTGAAATGTTTTTTTACTGGGCAGGTAGTGAAACAACCGAATATCTATTAGATACCAATACCGCGCGCGACGAACAACTCGCACTGCAGGTGGTCCCAACAGAGACTAATAAATTTGATTTGAGGCTAAGCTTTACAGATAGAAATAACGCAACACGTGAAGTCTTACTGCAACATGCGATGATGGAATCAAACGTATGGCTTAACGTTGCGATCAATTATGACGACACCACCTCAACCATCAAGCTTATGGCCAACCCGCTAAGCGGCACACCGTTGGTTGAATCTTCCGCTACCCTGCCAACATCAACAAGAGAATTTGACTACGACACCTTAACCATTCGCCTTGGCGCAGACATGGCCGGGAGCTCCCCATTCATAGGCCGAGTAGATGATGTGAAACTCACACGCTAAACAATGCTGGATTACACCGAGATTCAAACAAGAGACCACAGACACTACTAGCGACTGCATTTAAAGCGGACGATCAGGAAAAAACAGAAATCATCGTAATCCATTGCGCCAACAACAGCTATAAAACGATGATTTTAAAAGACTAACTAGAAATGGCTCCCCGAGGCGGACTCGAACCACCGACCAATTGATTAACAGTCAACTGCTCTACCAACTGAGCTATCGGGGATCAGTAATTGGCTGAGGCGCTATAGTACTCATGCACACCCCTTTGGTCAATAGCATCTCGAAATATTCTTCACTTATCAATATAATAGACTGCTAATTCGCAGCCCTGATGCACCTTTCCAGCCATGAGTGATAAGAAAAAAGATCCCGTTGATGACGATGACCTCGATTTATTTCGACAAAGTGTCGCGGACGCTCGCCCGCTAAAACCGCAAAACAGAGTACAACACGACACGCCGCGCCCAAAACCACCGACACCACAAAAACAGCGCTTCAATAACGCGGCGCAAACAGATCACCGCTTATCTGATGAATACCAGGTAGAAGAAGTCGATATCGGCGATGAACTGCTATTCAGTCGACCAGGGCTACAGCATAACGTGATTAAAAAGCTACGCCGCGGTCAGTTCCACTGTAGTGCCGCACTTGACCTGCACGGCATGGTCGTCGACGAGGCACGTCAGGCGCTGATTGAATTCATCAATGAATCAAGGGCGCACAACGCACGCTATGTTCGAATCGTGCATGGTAAAGGTCACGGCTCAAGCAGCAAACTGCCGGTGCTGAAGAACCGCGTCAACAACTGGCTCAGGCAGATTGATGATGTGCTCGCCTTCTGCTCGGCACAACCGCGAGACGGCGGTGCCGGTGCCGTCTACCTACTATTGAAACGCGATAGTCGCGACTAACTTTTAGCGCCCGACTTAAGCGCTAGCTGCCGGCCTTTTTCACGCGACTGTGCCGCTTGCTCTGCATCCCACTGATCATTTCCCGGCCAGCCCTGTGTATGGCGCAACACCAATTCACCTAGTGCGCGGATATGGTCATCACGCTCATTCAGCGCAGGGATATAAAAAAACTCATCGCCACCACCACCAATAAAGACTTCACGATTTTCAAGATCCAGCTCTTCGAGCGTCTCAACACAATCAGCAGAAAAACCGGGAGAGATCACGTTAACGCGTTTAACGCCCTCTTTCGCCCACGCCTTAAGGGTCTTGTCTGTATAGGGTTGCAGCCACTCTTCACGACCAAAGCGCGATTGAAAACTCACAAACCATTCATCATCCGCCAGCTCAAGTCGCTCTGCGATTAATCGGCCGGTCTTCTGGCACTGGCAGTAATACGGGTCACCGGATAGCAAGGTACGCTTGGGCATACCGTGAAATGACATCAACAGACGCCCTTCACGCCCGTGGCGTTTCCAGTGTTCACGAACCGAATTCGCCAACGCACCAATATAAGCGGGATCATCATGGTAATGGTTGATCATCCGCATCTCGGGGATCTTGCGCCATTTTTTAAACACTGCGGCAACCGCATCAAAGGTCGAGGCCGTGGTAGCCGCCGAATACTGTGGATAGAGCGGGAAGACCAGCACACGCTGCACATTGGCTTCACGTAATTTCTCTAACGCAGATTCAATCGAAGGATTACCATAGCGCATGCCAAGTGCGGTGACGACTGGGCCAGGATATTGTTCGTTAAGATAGGCCTGCAGCGCTGCCGCCTGTTTCTGCGCCGTTAATAACAGTGGCGACCCTTCGTTATCCCAGATACGCAGGTAGTTTTTAGCAGAACGTTTCGGGCGAAAAGGCAGTATAACGCCACGCAAAATAACCCACCACGCTAAACGAGGGATCTCAACCACTCGCGGGTCCCATAAAAACTCACCGAGGTATTTACGCAATGCTTCACTCGTCGGCGCATCAGGCGTGCCAAGGTTAGTAATCAGAATTCCCGTCGGGCTCTCTTTACCATGCGTGTACGACTGCTCCCCTTTCTCCATCACCATCCCAACAAGCCTACCTATTTCAATATATATTAATAAAAATCAAACTTCACAGAGATCGCCATCGCTACACAATGCCCATCCCTATAAAACAATGTAAATACACATACACCTCAGCAAACCATGCTTCATGCCATGCTGAATAAAAGCGCGCTGCTTACAATAACCTACTCAAGGGCTAAATATCATCCACCAATATCGATATTTAAAAAAATTTGCCTCGCCTAACTCCATGAGAATATGATGATATAGGTGGAGTGGCCGTTATAGACCGCTAGAGACACTAATAAAATCAATAACAGTTCGAAACATAAACAGGAAGTTTACATATGTCGATCGATCTATCTCAACTCGCATTGCCATCCGTTTCACCAGAGGGCCTTAAAGTCCTCGATATCATTGCCAGTCCAGAGCCAGATGTCAAACTGCTGGAAAAAACGATCCTGAGCGATCCAACGCTCGCCAGCACACTAATTAAATATGCCAATTCACCACTCTACCGGCGCGCCAACCAGATTTCTAATGTACCCACTGCGATTCGTATCCTTGGGCTAAAGAGCATCCGCAGTGCCGTTGCGATGGCCACGATGCGTGCAATGGCTGATCCTGAGACCGCCACTTCGCGCGCAATTCTCAATCACAACCTCGACATCGCACTGCTCAGTAAATTAATTGCTCAGAAAACGCACCCGGAATATGCCGACGACCTGGAGTTTCTCGGCCTGATCCACGACATGGGAATGCTAATTCTGAATCAGAGCTTTCCAGATGAGTATCAGGCACTCTTTACCCGCTCTGTTAACGAGGGCATTTCAATCACGACACTGGAAGAGCAGCAGTTTGAACTCACCCACGACATCATCATGGCCGCTGTTTCCGAGCGTTTCAGACTGCCTGAAGCCTATGTCGATACGCTCGCTAATTACCACATCCACAAACCCACCACCAGCATTGGACAGCGCACCGGCCATTACCTGTGCATTCTCGACCTCGCACACCACCTGTGGCCCCAGATCACCAATGAAGGCGACTGCTTTGCTGAAGAGGTTGTCGATTCACAGGAGAAATTAGGAATTTTGCTCGATCTCAACGAAAGCCAACAACAGGCAATCATTGAAGAGGCTCTCACCAAAAAACAGCCGATAGATTAACCCCCTTTTCAAAATGGGAGGTATTTTCTGCCTCCTTCCGCTCTCGCCACCCCAATACTGGAACTAACAGTTCTGAAAATAACAGCTCTGGAAATAACTGCTGGCGACTATGCCACACTGTCCGTTTTGGTCTAGAATTGATCTCTTTGTCGGGCAAAGCTCGACTTGACCAAAGCAATCAGGCAGAACCCGGCACTTGGACAATCAAAATATCACGACAGACAGCAGCATCGGCGACATAGCGCCCTGCCCAGTTGCACCCGATGCACTACAGGGCATTCCACGTCAGCAGACCAACCCAGAGCGCTGGCAGGGTGAACAGTGGCCAACGTTTGTCGCCGCACTGCAACAGGCCGACATTGAACT
>Ga0316204_10012314_pt1 | contig 10465 bp, 5 predicted proteins | sample 6monrhotite_MG_2_FD_205661 | JGI IMG/M metagenome (GOLD analysis project Ga0316204, IMG submission 205661) | Microbial mat bacterial communities from mineral coupon in-situ incubated in ocean water Damariscotta River, Maine, United States -... | ecosystem: Environmental > Aquatic > Marine >... | reverse complement strand
TTTTCCTGTAAATACAGTAATTTGGCAAGCCCTGAGCTGTTGCCATGTGCACCACTGGTTTTAGGTGCGATTGCCTTTATGCGTTCAGCTTGTTCTTTACATGATGCATCGTTATACATCAACGCATCAGCAACGGGCAGGCCGTTTTCATCACATAGTAAAATGCTTCCTGAGGTACCATTCACGGATATGGCGACTACTTCAGATGGGTCGATTTGTGCGAATAGCTGCTTAAGTACCTGTTCGGTTGCCTGCCACCACAGCGTAGGATTCTGAGTGATTGACTGCTTATTTTTTACAGGGCAGGGTAATGACGTAGAGCAAAGATGGAGTAGCTTTTCATCTTGATCAATAGCGCAGGCCCTGACACCCGATGTGCCAAGGTCTATGCCGATAAATAAAGCGTGATCCGTCATTAACTGTTGAGAAAATGCCTATAAATGTTATTAACTTACGGTAAAGATACTGGAACAGGTGGAATCCAGCCATCTTGGCGATGTTCTGCTACAACTGTTGTGTATACACCGCCACGCACGTTAAATACAGCAGTAATGCGCATAAAACGAGGATTAGTCGCGTCAACCAGGTCTGTTAATATTTGGTTGGTAATGTCTTCGTGGAAAGCGCCTTGCTCACGAAAAGACCACATATAAAGTTTGAATGACTTCAGCTCAACACATTTTTTATCGGCAATATAATCCAGATGGATAGTCGCAAAGTCGGGTTGACCCGTTTTTGGGCAAATGCAGGTAAATTCAGGTGTATGAATTTTGATCACATAATCGCGTTCTGGGCGAGGGTTATCAAATGTTTCAAGGGTTTTTGATGGCTGAGTACTCATTGGAACCTCGTGGTTTTTTCAGTCAACACAGAATATTCAAATCATTCTGCAAAATTCGGCGGCATTATAACTCGAAATTGATATACTAGGCGGCTTGATAAGAGGTGTTTTTTGTATAGATATTGGGTATAACGCCTCTAAACGACATAATAGACATAAAGAGCACGGGTATTCAGTGCCAAATAACACAGGTAACCAGTAGGTTTCCATACAGGGCTTTGTAAATAAATGCGTCTTAGCAAAATTAAGTTAGCGGGCTTTAAATCATTCGTAGACCCCACCACAATCGAGTTTCCATCTAATCTTAACGGTATCGTTGGGCCAAATGGCTGTGGTAAATCCAATACTATCGATGCGGTACGTTGGGTTATGGGTGAATCCTCAGCGAAGAACCTTCGTGGTGCTTCAATGGCCGATGTTATTTTTAGTGGCTCATCTTCGCGTAAGCCGGTAAGTCAGGCGACGGTTGAATTAGTGTTTGATAATTCGGCAGGTAAGCTGGAAGGCCCTTATGCCAATTACGCAGAAATTTCAGTTAAGCGATTAGCAACCCGTGATGGTGTATCCAAATATTTCCTTAATGGTACTAAGTGTCGTCGTCGTGATATTGCGGACCTATTTTTAGGTACAGGCTTAGGGCCCCGTAGTTACGCGATTATCGAGCAGGGCATGATCTCGCGTTTGATTGATGCGAAACCTGAAGAACTGCGTGTGTTTTTGGAAGAAGCTGCGGGTATCTCTAAATATAAAGAGCGTCGCCGTGAAACTGAAACGCGTATTCGCCATACCCGTGAAAATCTTGAGCGCCTGGATGACTTGCGCGAAGAAATCGACAAACAACTGTCGCATTTACAGCGTCAGTCGCGCACTGCTGAAAAGTATACAGAATTCAAAATAGAAGAGCGCCGCTACAAAGCTGAGCATTTAGCGTTGAAATGGCGTGAACTGAATGCAGAAATGGAAAGCCGTGAGCAAGTTATTGAAGAGCAAGAAACGCGCTTACAGGAAGTGATTGCAGAACAGCGTTCCGTTGAATCTGAATTAGAGACATTACGTGAACAGCGTGTTGAATCTAATGAATCATTAAACGCAGTACAGGCCCGTTTTTATAGCCTGGGTTCAGAGATTTCACGTATTGAGCAAACCATTCAGCATGAAAAAGAAATGCTTGGGCGTCAGCAACACGATTTAGAAGACTTACAAAAAGCGCTGCAAGAGATTGAAGAATCTTTGCAGGCAGACCGTGAGCAGTTAGAAGAAATTGATATGGTTCTGGGTGAAGCAGAGCCACAGTTGGAAATGCAGCGTGAATCGCAGCAATCTGTGAATGATCAGTTGCATGAAGCTGAGCAGGCGATGCAAGAGTGGCAAGCTTCCTGGGATCATCATAATGAGCGTGCAGCGGAGCCATCACAAACAGCGCAGGTTGAAAAAACCCGCATGGAACAACTAGAAAAAAATGTTGTTCATTTACGTCAGCGTCTGGATAAAATTGAAGAAGAAAAACGTAAGTTAGTGGGTGATGATTTAGAGATTCAGTTAGAGCAGCTTCGCGAACAAAGTGAAACCTCTGAAATGAAAAAATCGGAGTTGGAAGACAAAGTTGCAGAAGTTATCGATCAAGTTCGCAACCAACGCGAACAATCTACACAATTAAATCGCGACGAGGATGAGTTGCGTCGTCAACTACATGCTACGCGCGGTAAGTTAGCTTCATTAGAGGCTTTGCAGCAAGCAGCTTTAGGTAAGAGTGGTAATGCAGTATCTGGTTGGTTAGAAAAGCACGGACTTTCTAACAATGCGCGTCTTGCAGAAAATCTTGAAGTAGAAGCGGGTTGGGAAAAAGCAGCAGAAACGGTTTTAGGTTCTCACTTAGAAGCTGTTTGTGTTGAAGGCATGGACAGTGTTGCTCAAGTATTGGGTGATTTAGAAACCGGCACGATTAACCTATTTGATACATCTAATTCACAGGCATCAGCCGATAGCGCGGATAGTCTGAGCAGTAAAATAAAATCTTCAGTTTCACTCAGTGGTGTCTTAAGTGGTGTTAAGGCCGCGGAAGATATTAACCAGGCTTTGGCAATGCGCAGCTCGTTGGCGGCCAATGAATCAGTTATTACTAAAGATGGTATCTGGCTAGGTGCGTCATGGTTACGTGTTGCGCGTGATAAAGATGAAAAGTCTGGTGTGTTGGCACGTGAGCAGGAAATAAAAGAACTGCAGCAGCAATTAGAAGAGCTGGATATGCAAGCGGAAGAGCTTGAAGTCAATATTCAGGATAACCGTGCACAGTTACAAAATTTAGAGCAGCAGCGTGAGCAATGGCAGGCCGAATTAAATAATACGCACAGTCAGTGTGCACAAATTCAGGCGCAGTTAACCTCTGGGCAAAGTAAGCTTGAACAGTTGTTAAGCCGTAATCAGAATTTGCAGGAAGAATCTGTTGAGCTGACTAAAAATATTGAAAAGCAACAAGATGAAGCCGAATCGGCGCGTCGTAAACGTAATGAAGCCATGACTCAAATGGAAGATTTGTCACGTGAACGAGAAGAGTTAAGTGGCAAACGTGAAACATTGCAAAATCAATTGCTCGAATCACGTAGCAAGGCACAAAATGAACGTGAATCAGTACATGAGTTAGCTATACAAATTGAATCGCGTCGTACGCTTAAGCGAAATCTTGAGCAGAACATTGAGCGAATGGCTCGTCAGTTAGAACAGCAGCAACAACGTCGTGAAGAACTTACGCGCGGCTTGGAATCTGTTCAATCAACGGATAATAAAGCAGAACAGTTAGAAGAGTTATTAGCCGAACGCTTACAGGTTGAAGAGCAATTAACAGAAGCGCGCCGTTCTGTTGAATCTATCGATAATACCTTGCGTCAGCTAGAACAAAAACGTAATGAGTTTGAGCAGAAGTCACAGATGATTCGTTCAAGCCTTGAACAGGCGCGATTAAGTACTTCAGAAGTTAGGGTGCGTAGTCAAACTGTTCAGGAACAGCTGCAGGAAACTGAATTTAAAGCCGAAGACTTACTTGAAGAGCTAGGTGAGCATGCTCGCATTGATGAATGGGCACGTAAGGTTGAAGAAATTTCACAACGCATTTCACGTTTGGGTCCTATTAACTTGGCGGCGATCGATGAGTATAAAGAGCAAGGTAAGCGTAAAGAATATTTAGATTCGCAGCATGGTGATATCACTGATGCTCTGGAAACATTAGAGCAAGCCATTGCGAAAATTGATAAAGAAACACGCTCACGCTTTAAAGAAACTTACGAGCATGTGAATTCACGTATACAGGAAATGTTCCCACGATTATTTGGTGGCGGACAGGCGTACCTTGAATTAACCGGTGATGATTTGCTGGATACGGGTGTGGTTGTAATGGCGCGCCCACCGGGTAAACGCATTAGTCACATTCAGTTAATGTCTGGTGGTGAAAAAGCACTCACGGCCGTGGCACTGGTATTTGCAATATTCGAACTGAATCCTGCGCCATTCTGTATGCTGGATGAGGTTGATGCGCCATTAGACGAAGCTAACGTAGGTCGTTTCTGTACTTTGGTTAAAGCAATGTCGAAGAACGTACAGTTTATATTTATTACTCACCATAAGGTGACAATGGAAATGGCTGAAAAAATGAACGGTGTTACGATGCGTGAGGCAGGTGTTTCTCGTCTAGTTTCAGTGGACGTCGAGGAAGCCGCAAAAATGGTAGAAAGCGCATAATGGATCAGTTTCGCTGGATATTACTTGGGGTTGCCATAGCGGTAATTGCGGTTATTTATTTTTTGAGTCGCAACCGTAAAAATGCGCAGCAAAACCAGCCTCTAGAAGCATCCAATGATGTGCCGGCGTTTAGTGCCGATGAAGGTCTTAATAATGACTGGGTAGATGGCGTTGGCCCTGTGAAAGTCGTATCGCAAAGCGATCAGGCAATTATAGATAGCTTTGAAGAAGCCATAACTGTGCCGGATACCCTGGATGTGGATAACCCCTTCCCTGGTAATATGCATGAAGTGCATGAGTTCGACATGGAAGTGCCAGAAGAAGAATTACGTGCCGCAGAAGTGCAGGCAGAAGATCAAACATCTGAAATACCTGAACAGCCTGATCAAGCAATTGACGATGTGATTGCCGTATTCGTTTTAGTTTCACCGGATGAAGAGGCTATTAAGGGCGAAAAAATTCTCAGTGCTAGTTTTGCCCTGGATTTAAAATATGGTGATATGAAAATATTCCATCGTTATGTGGATAGTTCATTAGTTAATGAAGAAGATATTGAATCATCACATAAAGATATACTATTTAGTATGGCAAATTTGATGGAGCCAGGCTGGTTTGATTTTGATGCTATGCATGAAATGGAAACGAGTGGCATTAGCTTCTTTATGCAGGCCAATTTAGTCAGTAATCCATCAGCGGTGTTAGATGACATGTTGATTTGTGCACACCGCATGGCAACCATGATTGGCGCACAACTGTGTAATTCTCAGCGCAAGCCTCTAGATGAAGTGCATACTAATGAATTACGCGACAAAGTTAAAAAGTTGGTTGAGTTAAAGGCTCAAACTGCATAACAGACCGTGTCTAAAATCTAGCGCTTCAATTTACGTGTATTGAAGCGTGTTTATTTAAAGTTTTCAATTCGCCATGTCTGATAAAATACAATCCGAACAATCAATACTTCAATTGCGTGAGCAGTTAAATCATCACAGTCATCAGTATTATGTGCTGGATGACCCAGAAATCCCCGATGCTGAATATGATCGTTTATATCAACAGCTACTGTCGTTAGAAAAAAATTATCCAGAATTAATTACCAATGATTCTCCTACACAGCGTGTCGGCGATAAACCGTTAGATGGCTTTTCCCAGGTGAAGCATGAAGTGCCTATGCTGTCCTTGGATAACGTCTTTAATGAAAATGAATTAGCTGATTTTAATAAGCGTGTACAGCAGCGCCTAGAAGTAGATGGTGACATTGTGTTTGCGGCAGAACCAAAACTAGATGGGCTGGCGGCAAGTTTGTTATATGAAAACGGAATATTGATACGTGCCGGTACTCGTGGCGATGGTACAACTGGTGAAGACATAACCCAAAATATACGTACTATTCATTCTATTCCACTTAAATTGTTAGGTAATAATGTTCCTTCAGTACTTGAAGTTCGTGGTGAAGTGTTTATGCCGAAAGCAGGTTTTGAAAAACTTAATCAACGTGCTCGAGAAAATGATGAAAAGCCATTTGCTAATCCGCGTAATGCAGCGGCTGGCTCATTAAGACAGTTAGATCCACGTATAACAGCACAGCGACCGCTAGCTATGTATTGTTATGCGGTGGGTAAAGTGGAAGGTGCAGCACAGTTAAGTACACACAGTGAGATGCTTAATCAGCTCCAACAGTGGGGGTTGCCTCTATGTAAGGAGCGTCAAACTGTAACCGGTGTTGATGGATGTTTGGAATATTTTAATGAGATGTCAGAAAAACGCGATGGCTTATCCTATGAAATTGATGGCATTGTTTATAAAGTTGATTCATTAAGGCAGCAAAAAGAATTAGGTTTTGTTGCTAAAGCACCACGTTGGGCAATTGCGCATAAATTTCCTGCTCAGGAAGAAATAACAATAGTTAATGATATAACATTTCAAGTGGGTCGTACCGGTGCTATTACACCAGTTGCTCGTCTGGAACCCGTATTTGTAGGTGGCGTCACTGTGAGTAATGCAACCTTGCATAATATGGATGAGGTTTATCGTAAAGATGTGCGTGTTGGCGATAAGGTGATAGTGCGACGTGCAGGCGATGTAATACCGGAAGTGGTGCGAGTCGTGCCGGGTAGTCGTGTAGCTGGTGCGGAAAAAATCCAAATGCTTACTCACTGTCCAGAGTGTGGCTCAGATATAGAACGAGAAGAAGGTGAATCTATTGCGAGATGCAGTGGGGGCCTTTTTTGTGGTGCACAACGTAAAGAGTCTATTAAGCATTTTGCTTCACGCAAGGCGATGGATATTGATGGACTGGGAGATAAATTAGTTGAGCAGTTAGTAGATGCGGACTTAATTAATCACGCTGATGATTTGTACGCATTAACGATTGAACAAGTGTCAAAACTTGAGCGTATGGGAGAAAAGTCAGCACAAAATCTAATCGATGGCTTGCAGCAATCTAAGCATACCAGTCTTGCACGATTTATTTATGCATTGGGGATACGTGAAGTGGGAGAGGCAACAGCGCGAACATTAGCGCAATACTTTACAACACTTGATTTAATTAAAGCTGCGGATAAAGACGCTTTACAGCAAGTTGAGGATGTAGGGCCAATCGTTGCAGCGCATATAGTGAAATTTTTTCAGCAACAGCATAATCTAGATATTATCAAAAAGCTCATTGATGCAGGAATTACTTGGGACGCGATAGAAGCGACACAAGCTGAAGAGCAAACACTTGATGGTAAAACATTTGTATTGACCGGCACCTTAACGCTTATGACTCGGGATGATGCAAAAAAGGCCTTGCAGGCTAGAGGCGCAAAAGTAACCGGAAGTGTGTCTAAAAAAACTAGCTATGTAGTAGTGGGTGATAGTCCTGGATCAAAAGCGACGAAGGCAGAACAGTTAGGTGTAGAAATACTTGATGAGGCTGCTCTTGCTGAATTGTTATCATAAAGATTATTTAGCTATTTGATATGGAATTAATTAAAACAATCCATATAAGTTGTGTAATTTTATCGTTTAGCGGTTTTTTACTGCGCGGTATGTGGATGTTGCTAAGTTCTGCAATGCTGTGTAATAAATGGGTAAAAATCGTCCCTCATATCATTGATACGATGTTATTACTTAGTGCAATGTTTTTAGTTTATCTATCTGGTTTATCTTTATTCGATAACGACTGGTTGCTGGTAAAAATAATTGCACTGGTTATATATGTATTGCTTGGGACGCTTGCCTTGAAACGTGGCAGAACTAAAAGAATAAAAATAATGGCGTTAGTGTTGTCCATTATCACCTTTTTATATATTTTGTCTGTGGCCGTTACCAAGTCAGTTTTTGGTTTTATATCTGTTGTGTTGTAGGTGATATATTTGTTAACAACGTGATTTATTTTCTAGGCGCTTTCCCAGGTCTGTTTCCGGCATAATCCACTCATGTCACAGTAGCTACAGCTCTTCTCGTCACCCCAGGATGTTAATGGGTTGCCAGATTTTATTTCTGAAATACTAGTTTCTAGTCTTTGTAAACAGTCTTGTTTTAACTTTTCGAGTTGTTCTGATTCGATAATTCCGGCTTGTTTCACCTCGCCCTTGTCCAGTTTTAAGTAGAGGGTGCTATGAATGTTTTCCATTAGCATGGCATAGCTAGTTAGCTGGATATTTTCAGCTAAATCAATATCTTGTTGTTTTGCAGTCGTGCCAGTTTTGTAATCGATAATAGAATGTTGGTCCGTTTGCTTGTCAATTCTATCTAATCGCCCAACGAGTGTAATGTCGTCACTTATCGTTTGTTCCGTGTGCTCTTCTAATTGGTATATATTCCATTCTTCTTGACGTTTTATTTGCCAGTTTATATAGGCAGATGCGGTTTGTAGCCAGCGATCTAACCAGCCGCGTTGTTGTATAGAGTCTTCGCTATGTTCATTGAAAACAATACGCGATAAATTTTCAATGTGTAGTAAGGCCTGAGGTCTATTGTGTTTTGTTAATATTTCAGGAAAAGGTGCGGGTAAATTTACACACTGTTGGTGAAATGCTTGAAGTATTAAATGAACCTTTTCACCGTATTCACTCTTCATTAATTCTTGAGTGATTTCTTCTAATGGTTTGAGTCTGAGAGCGTCAGATGCAAAAAACTTGTATGGGCAATCAATTAAGCGTTGATGGCGAGAAGCTGAATATGTGTTCGGTATTAATTCATCGTGCAGTATCGGTTTTGCCTGAGCGGCAGTATCTATGTTTTGTAATAATGCTTCAGAACGATCAGTAACAGGATTTGTTTGTTTGATTAATGCATCAAGGTGTTTATCTTTAAGCGACGACTGAAAAGCATGCAGGCTAAAGTCTTGTAGCGAGCTAACCCAGGGAGAAACCTGCATCCATTCACCGTTTTTTTCTGCTTGCCAGGTAATTAAAATATCATCAGAGGCAAAGAGTAACTGTTGAAATTGGTAAAATCCATCGCCTTTGGTCTCGTGCCAGTTTTTGAGTTGTAATGCCTGACGGACTGATTGATTGAAGAAGGGATGTTGGCTTGCAGAACCAGGTAAAGATAGCATGTTTGCGCCAGCAATTATTAATGTGTCAAACTGACAGTATTGTGCCTGTTGCATATTCATTACTTTGACAACAGCGTTTTGATCATGTGGTTTAAATTGTTCGCGTTCTAAAGAGCTGCCTAGCCACGTACGAAAATCTTGCCAGTTCATTTCTGGTTGAGCACTACTATGTGCATGAGTCAGAGAATCTAATTCTTGTTGGATACGTGTACCCGCAATGTCGTTTCCGAGTTGCTCGTATATGCCTAGTTTTTCAATACTGTGATTGAATGTGCTTACCCAAATATTCGAATTGCATGTTTCTTCTTGCTGATATAAGCGAACTAATTCAGTGGAGGCTGAATCTATTGTATTGAGTAAAAGAAGTAATTTTTCTGTTACTGAATCTGAGCTGATGTTTAAACGAGCTTTTCTATTTTCTATAGCTTGTTTATAACGCTGCAAATCATTGGAAATATTTTCATGTAGAATAATGTCCTGCTCGAAACGATATATTAAATCCAGATGACTTTCGTAGCATTCCTGATTGCAAAAAAATGGAGACTTAAGTAAATCTAAAAATGATTGATAAGAAAAGTCTTGTTCTATGCACTCCAACCATCGTTCTAATACGGTAGCAGCACTTGTGGTGGCTAATGCCCATCCAGCTGTGTCCTGTATAGTAACATCAGCGCGCTCAAGCAGGGCGCGGAGACGTCGTGCGAGTTTTCTGTTTTCTGTAACAACAGCAATGTTGCGCTTGCCTTCTAAGAGACTTATACGTACTTTTAAATCGACAGCCTGTGTCTCTTGTTCGGCACTTTGGGCATCGTAAAATTTAATGTTTTCAAGGAAGTACTTATCTTCACTGTTTAGATAGTATTTAGCCTTGTTGTATAAAGGTTGTTCCTGAGAATAAATATTATGTAATAAGGTTAAGTTGTCGTTTGATTTTTTTTCTTTGAGTGTAGAAAATGAGTTGCTGCCCTGAGTTATACTAATAACGTTGTTCGTTTGCGATAAGTTGTTGCACCAGGCTTGTTGTAGAGGTGGAAGCTGTTCCAGGCCTGCAATATAAAAAGTGTGGTCTTTAATGTTTTTAGGTATTGCTTCAAGTAGACGATATTTTAATACACTAGCTTCATCAACGATTTGCATGTCGCTTAATTGTTGTTGCCAGGCATTCCACAGTGTGTGGATGATTTTTGCTTCCTGGTTTAAGTAGTCGCTGACATCGTCAATGTTATATGCTTTTTGTAATTCACTTACCCATGTAGGAATGGATTCATTAAGCCATTGATGTTGACTTAGGCTCAGTTCGTCAAATAGCTCCAGTAAGCTATCGCATATTTGCCAGTGATTATCTGATT
>Ga0316204_10012313_pt1 | contig 10468 bp, 6 predicted proteins | sample 6monrhotite_MG_2_FD_205661 | JGI IMG/M metagenome (GOLD analysis project Ga0316204, IMG submission 205661) | Microbial mat bacterial communities from mineral coupon in-situ incubated in ocean water Damariscotta River, Maine, United States -... | ecosystem: Environmental > Aquatic > Marine >... | reverse complement strand
CAGCCCGCACCGCCTGCCCGGCAGTGATGGAGCGGGTGGTCGCCGCCGAACGCGGGGAATATCTAGATCATGCTGGGACTGGCTCAGGTCGAGTATCCGATTGATGAACGCCTCCCCGCTCAAGAACACTTGTCGATGGAGGTTGTCCCAGATCGAAGCCAGGCCAATACCGGCCAGAACGAACTCTTTCTAACGCTTAATGGCCGTCTTCCGACCAGATGAAAACTGCTTAAGCATCGATTCAACCGCCAACCACGGCGGCGCTTCCGCTTCGCCGATCGTCGATCGGTAACTGCTCCAGGGTCAGTGCTCCGGAAGCCTAGGGATCTGTGCACGAACCGGGTTGAGCACAACGTAACGCGCCAGCTCCATCAGATACGCTTCGCGGTCGACCAAGATTGCCTTTTAGCGCCCCTGGTACAAATGACCCTTCCGTCGCGGGCGCTTAGCTCTAGCACTGGATTCGCAAGCCGAGGTAGATGTTAAAGCCATCGACTATTTGAGCCTGAGGTTCTCGATAACCTGCGCGTCAACCCAAAAAATGTTGGCGTAGCCTTCGCCTTCTGCTAAATCGACTCGGTGAAAGAAGAAATACTTTCCGTCCGATGTGACACTGCCATATGCATCATCACGTTTGGAGTTTATGTCTGGTCCCATGTTGATCGCGCTTCCCCAAGAACCGTCTTGCTGTCTAAAACTGATATACAGATCGGAGGCCCCGTGGCCGCCCTCTCGCTCGCTGTCCCAAATCAAATAGCTTTCATCCGCTGCAATGAAGGGATGTGCAGTCCACTTTCCCGAATTTATCTCGCTACTAAGTGCCTTGGGCTCTTCACGCTGGTTGTCAATCAAGCGGGAATATCGAATGGTTCCGATCTCTTCTCTTTCATCGAAAAAAAAGGTGCTTTTTGCGGAGGCCGTTAGGCGCATGATAGGAATGTCTTCATAATCTGGACCAAGACTTATGTCTTCGGACCATCCCGAATCCGTTCGCTCTCTGTAGCTCTTGCCTAGGTACATCTTGCTGCCATCTATCGAGATAGCAATCTCACCGACACGAGGCTCTTCGACTGGGGGCTGCCACTGGCCGTCCTGATATCGAATGGTGTGAACCATCGGCTTTTCGCCTTTCCTTTGCCTAACGTGATAGAACGCCTTCAAGTCCGGCGCGAAAACACCCTCGATTTCCAAGTGATCGGTGGAAACTATGCCTGGAGCAAATAGCTCGGGAATCGAACCCGGCGGTTCTTGTCCAAGGTAGGGGCCTTTGAGTACTGGAAAATGGTCTTTACCGAACGCGCTACTGCTCATAGTGAGAATCACGAGTGGCGAAATGAGTGCAAAAATGACAGGCCTCATGGTTTTCCTTCATTATGAGTCAGCGAAAAAACCTCCACGTTCGATGGAGTTCCTGCATACAGACGGTCAGCGTGGATCTCGCGTCACGCCTTAGATTATCCTCGGGCAATGCTGCCTCAGAGCCGCATTAGCTGCTAATGGCAAAATAGGGTAGCCAGCAGAGGCTCGCAATCCGTTGCGGGATGAACCGTGGTGCAAACGGGCTGAAAGACCCACCGACACGTGGGCAGGCATCTGTAGTCTCCAGCCGGGATTAGCTGTGGTGTAGTTGCTTTTCCCACCGACCACGGAAATTCGGACAGGCTGAACTCGTTGAGTGCCTTCATCTACCGGCTGAGCGAACCGGGCCTCAGCCGAAGTTTAGCTATCTGCCTAATCGCTCTGTGGCAATTTCGTGTGCCAAATGTCTTGCTCGGTCCGGGTCACCGTGTAATACACACGAGAACGGTCAGTCGACCAGTAAACGTGATCCACCACGCCCTTTTCTACACTTAACACACGGCTGTCGGACTCGGACTCCAGGGCGACGATGGATTGGCCGGGTGAGTGTTCAACGTTGATCCGCTCTTTCTCGGGGACATGAAGCTCGGCCAGAACCGGTTTGCTCCAAGCACGCTCGACCCAAGCGTCAGCGTCCCGAAACATCTCGCCAACGGAAGGATCTGCGCCGTAAGTACGAAAGCGCACGGTCTTGGCCGCCGGATCACAGCCGAGCGCGATTTTGTTGGTTGGGCTGGTCGACAGGGGCACGCCGCTGCGAGCTTGATCAGACACTCGGTATAGTTGCGCCGGTCGCCCGAGTGCGTGAGCGGAATAGATAAGACTTTCGCCGTCATCACACCACAGCAGATTCTCGACAAAGACCTGACTGGGTCGCCATCCCTTCGGCTGTCCGTCCAGCGAAATGAGTCCGAAGTGACGGCGCTTGGCGGTTATCGTGGCTCGAACCCACGCCAACTTCGCACCGTCGGGGCTGACCACAGTTTGCAAGATCGGGTCGGCGAAGCGCCAAATCTGGCTGGGCTCACGGCCCGGGCCAGCGAGTCGTTCAACCGACCAGCCAGAGTCCAATTGGCGCCGGTAGTACAGCGATCCATCAGGCAGTTGCTGTAAGTCGGCAATGTTCGCCGCCACAGGTCGTCGACTCCCGGTGGCAACCTCCAACTCGATCAAGATGTGCGTGTTCAGGGTTCGCGTGTACGTGAGCCCTCGGCCGTCTGGCTTCCAGCGCGGGGAGGAGATTTCCCCGCTCAACGGCAGTCGTGTCGGCGGGTCGCTGCCGTCCATAGGCACCAGCCAAAGTGCGCTGCCATTGAATTCCGACAAGAAAGCCATGGTTAAGCCATCGGGTGAAACCGCCGGACGCCAGCCGAAATAACGACCAGCCGATACCTGACGAACGGCGCCATCCAGTCCAATCAGATCCAAATCGTCTGTATTGCCCTGGTAGTAGATCAGGCCATGACCGTCTGGCGTCCAACTCGGCCACCATTCATCCCCAGCGGAAGTCAGCTCTGAAAACCCCGACCCGTCAACATTCATCGTTGCCACTACCGAGCGCCCCCAGGCCGACCAGCGGTTGGCCGATGGTGTAACCGTATTGAAGGCAATTTGCCGACCGTTCGGACTCCATCGGGGTCCGCTCAGGCGCACGCCCGCCGGTGCCGCGTACACCACAACTGACTGCTTGGTATCTACATCGAGCAGGCGAATGCTCTGTCGTTCTCTATTGCTGGATCGATGGACAATTCGCCCGCCGCCCGGCGACCAATCACCGTGATCATTGGCGTCCGCGCCCCGGGTAAGCTGGTCCCATTCATGGCCATCCAGTGACTTCAGGAACAGCTGCGGTCGACCATCTAGGCGTTGCGTAACCAGCAACCGTTTGCCATCCGGCGCCAACACCGCCGAATCTGCCTTCAACCCCTGGGTGAGTGGAAGCGAGAGCTGCGCCCAGCCTGGCTGCAGCGATAGCGCGGCCATCGTGGCTAGGGCCAAACCAGCGGCGCGTAGGATTCGTGATCTCCGCATTACTGGACCGTGGCAATCAATGCTCATAAGGGTTCCTTAACGACGCAAGCTGCGACTAATCAGTCCTTCACGCACCAGCTTAAGCCCGCCGGCCGCTCGCATTCGGACAATTAGGCTATTAATTCGGACAACGGCGGGGACAACGGCGAGAAAGTGGCAAACGAACGAACGACCATGAGGAAAACCTAGCGGTATGTCTCAGACAGGCTGTAGGACGAGAGAACCTAGACAGGTCGAGAAAACCTCAATTGGGAGAACCTCGGGGAAGAACCTAAACAGGAGATGGAATTGGGTGCTCATTACAGCGAAGCTGTGAATCGAGACGGCAAAGATCTTGGCCAGCGCCAGATTCCGCCGCTCTATCTATGGCGCCGGTGATCGTAATTCTTGCGAGCAGCCCGATCGGTTCCGCACAGGAACAGTTGCCGCACGCAGCGCGCGGTGCCATCGAAGCGGCCTAGTTGCCCTGGCTGGACGATGAGTGAGCGGGCAGTGGCCATGGTCCCAGCAGGCCAGCCTGCTCAGCGTCCGTCTGTAGGCATATTGCTCTGTGTACGGTAGGGGTTTCCTACTCGGTTTGGCCGCGATGTGGTTTGCTTCGGAGGCCCGACTGGAGGCCCGGAGGCTGGAAGCTGCATTGGCGCGAAATGTTGAGCTACACCAATGCCCCATGCATGAGGCTCGCCTAGCCTTAGGCGAAAGAACATCGCGAGCACTTGGACATGCGGATCTCAGAGAAGCTGCCTACAGCGCCTTCGACCGAGTCTCCGCGCCGGCAACTAATCCGACGAGTCCATGGCGGCGCTTCCGGTCGCCTTGTTTACACGGCCGCATCTAGACCCACGTGTGTCCAACCCGGATACTTGTGCCGGCTGCGCTGTGCGGCTTTCCCTGCTGAACTGGTGAACCAAAGATGATCCTACGCCGTCGAGGTTTCGCGCCGATTACTAGCGCGCTGCTAATGCTCTTGCTGTACTCAGGGTTCGCCCAAGCGCAAGTCACGGCAGATTTCACCGGCGCGCCGCTCTTTGGCTGCGGCCCGCTGCCCGTGGTGTTCACCGATGCCTCGACTGGGCCAGTGGACAGCTGGCTATGGGAGTTCGGTGACGGTGAGCTCTCCGATGAGCAGAACCCGGTCCACATTTACGATGTGCCTGGGATTTACACGGTGCGTTTGACGACTGCTGCAGCTGGCGGGGCGTCACCCGATACGCGGACGCGAGTCAACTATGTCCAAGTTATTGGGCCAAATGTCCAGTTTTCTTCGACGCCGAACAATCACACGAGCCCTCCGGCGATAGAGCTTTTTACCGATCAAACGATTTTTGGCGCGCCGATTACCGGTTGGACCTGGGATTTCGGTGACGGCAACTCCTCGGGTTTTCAAAACCCTGTTCACAGCTACACGGCTACAGGTATCTATCCGGTCAGCCTGACGGTCACCGATATTGACGGTTGTTCGCGGACGATCACTAAGCCTGGCCTAGTGCAGATAGGAGCACGGGTTGCTGTGACGATGGATGACGCAGTGATTGCTAACCCCGCCGGTGCCGGTCGCGCCCAACCAGGCAGCGTGATTCGCTACACCGTCACGATACAAAATAGCGGGACGCAGCCTCTGGACGCCGCTGAGCTAAACGTCGCCATCGACCCCAATTCGACGGTCGTGCCGGAGGTGATCAATGAGCAGGATTGAACCGATGCAGCACTTGGTCGACACGGCCTCGATACTGTCTCGTTGGGTATACACGGCGCTGCTGGGCTTAAGCATGACTGCTCCGACCTTTGCGCAGGTCACGGCTGACTTTTCGGGTGCACCAACGAGTGGTTGCAGTCCGCTGGTTGTTAAATACACCGACTTGTCTAGCGGTCCGGTTGCATTTCGGACTTGGACCTTTGGCAACGGAAATACCTCGACCCTCGTCAATCCGGCTGCCGTTTATGTGACTCCGGGGCTGTATGACGTGTCCTTGATGGTGACCGACGGCGTTGCTCCAGATACACGCACGCGCAGTGCCTACATCGAGGTCTTGGCCAACGCGTCGGCGGACTTCGCGGTTGATGTGACCACAGGCACAGCCCCTCTAGCGGTGCAGTTCACCGACCTATCGTCTGCAGGGGAGCCGATTACCGGTCGACTCTGGGATTTCGGTGACGGCAACATGTCGACTGCCACGAACCCAGCGCATACCTATGCCGGTGGCGGAATCTATAGCGTCAGTCTGACGGTATCGCTTGCCAATGGCTGCTCGCGAACGGAGACAAAGCCGGCGCTGGTCAACGTTAATCCAGTTGGCAACAACCTGGTTATTCCGGTCGGTACGATCCCGCCAGGCGAATCGCGGACCATCACCTTCGACGTGGTGGTGAATAGCGATACCGATCTGCCGCCAATCAAATCGGCGCTGTCGACTCAGGCCACGGTCACCAGCACTAATCTGGGTGACGTCATTAGCGATGATCCGAACGATCTTGGCGGCCAAGGCGCGGAGAATGCGACGCTGACGCCGCTGGTGCCCGGCTACAGCCTGAGCGGCACGGCATTGGCAGTTAGTGAGCCGGCCGGAACTGATTCCTTCGTTCTGAGCCTGAATGGGGCCCCCGCCGCTGACGTCGATTTCGCCAGCATTTTGGCCAGCAACGGCCAGTGCCAAGTCAGTCCGGCCTCGGCGACGTTGAACGCCGGTAATTGGGACGTAGGCGTGACCTTCACAGTCACCGCGATTGATGAGGATATCGCAGACGGCACGCAGGCTTGCCCGATCGTGATTGCGCCAGCGGTTAGCGCTGACCCGATGTTTGACGGACTCAATCCGCCTGATGTCGATGTGCAGGTTGCCGACGACGATGCCGTTGGAATCAGCGTCAGCCCGACTAGCGGTTTGATCACTACCGAGGCCGGTGGATCCGATTCTTTCAGCGTGGTGCTCGTCAGCGAGCCGACCATGGATGTGAGTATTGACCTGATCAGCAGCGACTTGAGCGAAGGCTCGGCAGGCACGGCGACCTTAGTCTTTACGCCGGCCGATTGGGACACCGCGCAAACGGTGACCGTGACGGGTGCCAACGATGACGTTGACGATGGCGATGTGATCTACAGCGTCGTCACTGATCCGGCTGTTAGCGGTGACCCAGCCTACAGCGGGGTCGACGCAGTCGATGTTTCCGTAACCAACAACGACGATGGCGATCTTGCAGGCGTCACGATCAGCCCAACTAGCGGTTTAGTGACCAGTGAAGCCGGTGGCACCGATAGCTTTGACGTTGTGCTCAACAGCGAGCCGGTTTTTGATGTGAGTTTCGGTCTGTCCAGCAGCAACAGCGCGGAGGGTGTGCCCTCACCGCTGATGTTGGTTTTTACGTCTGCCAACTGGGACATTCCGCAAACGGTCACTGTCACCGGTGCTGACGACGATGTCGACGACGGCGATGTCGGGTATTTCGTTTCGACGTCGCCAGCGGTAAGCATGGACCCTAACTACGACGACCTTGGCGATGCGGATGTATCGGTCACCAATGTCGATGACGACACGGCTGGCATCAGCGTTGCTCCACTTAGCGGACTGATTACGACAGAGGCCGGTGGCACCGATACATTCACTGTGGTGCTCGATTCGGAGCCGCTGTTTGAGGTCAGTATTCCGATTTCGAGCAGCGATACGGGCGAAGCGACCGCGGCACCGGCATCGCTGAGCTTCACCGCTGCGAACTGGGACACGCCGCAGACGGTGACCGCCACCGGGGTTGACGATGCGGTGGTTGATGCTGATCAGGCCTACACGATCGTCACTGGAGCAGCGATAAGCACCGATCCGAACTACGGCGGCGTGGATCCGGTGGATGTGTCGGCCACAAATACGGACGACGACAGCGCGGGCATTGGCATAGACGACGTGAGCGTCACCGAAGGCACCGGCGGCAACACTACAGCCACCTTCACGGTGACGCTCGATACTGCTGTAGACGGTGGCTTCACGGTGGACTACAGCAGCAGCGACGGTAGCGCCGCGGCACCGGCTGACTACAGTGCGGCAATGGGCACGTTGGCCTTCATTGGCGGTGCCGGCGAGACACAAACGATCGCGGTGACGGTGGTTGGCGACAGCGTCTTTGAACCGGACGAGACCTATGCCGTCGATCTGGGCGCGCCTACCAACGCGGCGGTTGGCGTGACCGATGGTTCTGGTCTGGGCACGATCGTCGATGACGACAGCGCCGATCTGTCTGTCGCCCTGAGCGCTGCACCCGATCCGGTGATTGCCGGTACCCAGCTGACCTACGCCGCAAATGTCAGCAACGCCGGCCCGGCCGATGCGGCCGACGTGAGCGTTAGCCTGACCATCCCAGTCGGTGCCAGCGTGGTTTCGTCAAACGTAGACGGTGGCGGCAGCTGCAGCGGCGTTGGCACGCTGGTTTGCGGTTTCAGCGGACCGGTACTGGCGGGAACGCCGCGCAGCGTCACAGTGATCGTCGATGTGGCGCCGAGCGTGTTGATGGCGCTGAGTTCGACCGCCACGGTAAGCACCAGCACGGTCGATCCGAACGCCGTCAATGACGTGAGCAGCGTGAGCACGGCGGTCAGCACGGCAGCCGATCTATCGCTGATCATGACCATCGTGCCGGCGACCGGCACGGTGGGCGACTTCTTCGTGCTCAGCGCGACGGCAACCAACAGCGGCCCCAGCGACGCTCAGGATCTAGCGATCAACATCGACGTGCCGCAGGGCTTAGTCATTATCAACAGCAATCCGAGCAACGGTGGCGTCTGCAGCGCGGCGCTGCCCGCTGGCGGCGTCGTACTGCTGTCATGCGGCTACGCCGGCCCGACCATACCGGGCGCTGAGCATTCGGTGGAAGCGCTGCTGCAGGCATCGGCCAACGGCCAAATCGTGATCAGCGCCGGAGTGAGCTCGGCGACCAGCGACCCAGTCGCAAACAACAATAGCGCCGCGGCGGCCGTCGGCGCGGCGGTGCAGCAGATACCGGGGCTGAGTCCGGCTATGTTAGCGATGTTGGCGCTGCTGTTGGCGGCTCTGGGCACGACAGCGATGCGCGCCCGCGCTTAGCGATTGCAATCCTGGGCGCGGCCAAAGAGGTCTCGCCCAGGATGCTCTGCAGCGCAGGCGTCCCGCGCGTATGCTTTGGATCTCCCGTCAGTCGCCTTGGACATGGAGACGCGATATCCGTGGTTCGATCGCGGCAGACAAGCCGGTTTCGGAATAGCACTATTGCAGCTGTCGAGCACTGTGCGCAGGAAACCGAGGAAACTCATGTCATCAGGTTTTTATGGTGCGGTCTTGGGGCCCATCGAACGGGGTGGTTCCCGAACTTCTGCCGGCTTCGCCTAGCGCACTACTGCTCCGCGCTTACGCGGCCGCTAACGGCGTTACCGCTCAGCACTGATGGATTCGCACGCCAGGTCGCTATCCGGGTCTGCGTTTCTGCCAGCAATGCCGGCGGCAATCGCGCCTTTAGCTTGTCGCCAACTTTCGCCGCGGTGGAATGGGCGCTGGCGGCTGCAAGCGAAATCCAGAAATAGGCTTCTGCATCGCTTGTCGGCACGCCTTCCCCTTTGGCGTACAAGACGCCGAGGTTGTACTGAGCCGATGGGTTTCCCTGATCGGCAGCCAGTCGCATCCATCTTGCTGCTTCGGTGTGGTTCTGGGCTACGTCTTTGCCCGCGTAATAAACGGCGCCGAGAGCGATTTGTGCAGGTGCGAGCCCCTGAGCAGCGGCGAGTTCGTACCACTTCATGGCCTCCGCACCGTCCTGCGGTACGCCATCCCCCTTGGCGTATGAGACACCGAGGTTGAACTGAGCACCGGGGTGCTCCTGGCCGGCAGCGAGTCGGCACAACTTCAACGCTTCGGCGTGGTCCTGAGGTACGCCTTCCCCTTTATCGTTCATGATGCCGAGATTGAATTGAGCCATTCTGTGTCCCTGATCAGCGGCGAGTCGGTACCACTTTGCGGCCTCGGCTTGGTCTTGCGGAACGTGCTCCCCGCTGGCGTATATCACCCCGAGATTGTGTTGAGCGCTCGGGTGCCCGCCATCTGCAGCGAGTCGGGTCCACTTCAAGGCTGCGGTGTCGTCCACCGGCACGCCATCGCCGGTGTCGTATCTCAGGCCGAGATTGTATTGAGCGGTAGCATCCCCCCGCTCGGCGGCTACTCGGTCCGCCGCGACGGCACTGTCTACCTCGCTCACTGAGTCTAGATTTGGAGCGGTCAGCGACAGGAACGAACCAGCGACCGTCGCGAGCAGGCAAGAAATCCACATGTCCATATCCGGTGAGACGAGGAAGGCGTGGCAAGCGTATCGCATCGCCCCATGTCGGTGTTTTTGGACCCTGGTGTAGGCGTTTTCTTACTTGGCTGCGGACCGGATTTTGCCTGTCCAGATTTTTTCGCGACCTTTTTCCGCGCAGCCCATGATCTGCGCGATCCTGAAGACCAATCCAGCGGTGTTGGCCGACTTAGTGGGTGTCGAGTACTCCGGCGTATTCGCCGACGGATTCGAATAGCCACTGATGCGCATCGCTGCGCTCAGCGACATCTTTTGAGCAGCGGCATGCGCCAGTTGCCGGTTGGGCAACTTTTCGTAGAATGCTGGTGAGGCACGAACCGCATCGGTCGCGTAGATCGTAGCTAAGTTCGATAACCAAACGCGCAGCGACCGCGGCAAACTCGACGGATCAAGCATAGTGACGTCGCATGCGTCCGGTCCTGGTGCTTCGATTGTGTGATATGCGTTACGCAGATATAAGTGCGCTCGCCTTTTGTTGTCGCGCCGCGCTCCACGCTACGCGCCGCGGCCTGCCAGACGGGCCTCAGGAGTATTAATCGTGATTCGCTCTATCGATCTTCGTCACCGTTTTCTTCCCAGCCGCCGTTGTCTTGGCAAATCGCGATTGGTCAGGCAGTTGCTGGGGACTTTTGCAATTGGATTAACCCTTAGTACACCAGTTTGGGCGCAGGAGGCAGAGCTAGACTGGGCTGTGCTCTCGCCTGGAGGCGATGGCGTCGCCGCGGCATCCATCGGTTGTAGCGAGTTAACCCCGGATCAAGGTGCATCAGCC
>Ga0316204_10012312_pt1 | contig 10468 bp, 7 predicted proteins | sample 6monrhotite_MG_2_FD_205661 | JGI IMG/M metagenome (GOLD analysis project Ga0316204, IMG submission 205661) | Microbial mat bacterial communities from mineral coupon in-situ incubated in ocean water Damariscotta River, Maine, United States -... | ecosystem: Environmental > Aquatic > Marine >... | reverse complement strand
ACAGATGTCAAAAACAGCCGGTGGTGCAATGATTGGCTCCGTGATCGGCGCCATCATCGGCGCGGCTTCGGCCGATCGGGAAGACCGCAAAGAGCGCGCACTCAAGGGCGCGGGCATTGGTGCGATTACGGGTGGCGGTGTTGGCTTTTACATGGATCAGCAAGAGGCGAAGCTGCGCCAGAAACTGCAGGGTAGTGGCGTTAGTGTCACCCGTGACGGCGACAACATCATCCTTAACATGCCGGGCAATGTGACCTTTGATACGGGTAGTTATAGCCTCAACCCACAGTTTTTTGATGTGATGGATTCGGTCGTGTTGGTACTAAATGAGTTCGACGCCACGTTGGTCAACATCGCTGGCCACACCGACAGCGTCGGTTCAAACCAGCTCAACCAGCGTCTTTCGCAGCAGCGTTCCTCCACTGTCGCCATGTATCTCGAGAAAGAAGGAACCAACATCGAACGGCTGGCATCCATGGGTTACGGCGAGGCATTCCCGGTAGCGTCCAATGATACGGCTGAAGGCCGCTCACTCAATCGTCGCGTTGAGATTACGCTGGATCCAATAACTCAATAACCCACTAACGAATGGTGTTGCGAGATACGCCACCAGCTCCGCGAAACCCCCGGCCTGATGGAGGGCGCTGCCAAACTCGACAGCGCCCGCCGTGTCCATATCGCGACTCAGGCCGCACTGAAAAAGATGGTGCTACCCGGAGAGTGCTGGCGCTAATGATGGCCAATGCAGGCGGCGTGTGGGATAACACAAAAAATATATCGAAAAAGAAAACCTTGGCGGCAAAGGCTCAGAAATACACGCCGCCTGTGTCGTCGGCGATCCATTCAAAGACATCTCCGCCCCATCGATGAATATCCTGATTAACGTATTCGCCATTGCCAGCCTGGTGATTGCGCCGCTGTTGACGTCATAACCCAATCCTACAAAGAAGCAAAAAGCCGTGGCTTAATCATCCCGGTTTTTTTATACTCAACAAAACAGATTAAATCGGCGCACGCTTTAGTTAGCACTGAAAAATATTGGCAATAAATTATTAACCAGCGAGAACAAGCCCGCTAAACCATGTCCAGCAAACCGGTCAAGTTAACGCAGCCCAGCCTTTCACAGGTTTACCCTCGCACACGTCTATTTGAAAAAATCGACTCACTTCGCCAATCACCAATCATCTGGGTTTCAGCTCCTGGCGGCGCGGGAAAAACAACCTTAGTTGCCAGCTATCTTCAAGCGCGCAACATCATCCCACTCTGGTATCAGATTGACCAGGGTGATAGCGACCTCTCCTCCTTTTTTTATTATCTTGGTGAAGGAGCAAAACAGTTAAACCATTCACGCAAACGGGTATTACCGCTATTAACGCCCGAGAGCCAATTTGGGATACCTGTCTTTTCACGAAACTTTTTCAGAAAGCTCTTTGAGAAAATAAAATCGCCAGCGGTACTTGTTTTAGATAACTTTGAACTCGTTAACGATGATGTCGCTTTCAATGAGATCCTTCAACAAGGGCTAGAAGAAATCCCACCTGGATGTCAGGTAATCATCACAGGGCGAGCACTGCCACCCGCGCAATACGCCACGATGATTGCAAAAAGCCAGCTCGCACTCATCGACTGGGATGAGTTACAGCTAACCCAAAGTGAAAGCAGCGGTGTCGTTAAGCTACTAACCAATGAAAACAATCACTCTAATGAAGTACTCAAGCGTCTGCACCAATCGGCTCAAGGCTGGATTTCTGGATTAATATTGTTTAATCAATTTTATAAATCAAGCGGCCATACCAACATAGCCGCTGTCATCTCAGAAGAAACCAGTGAAAAGACACTCCAACACTCTTCTTTTGATTACTTTGCTGGTGAAATTTTCAATCGCCTGCCCGAAGAAACGCAAATTTTTTTATTGAAGACAGCCTGGCTATCTAAAATAAAAACCAGTACGGCAAAACAACTGACGGGCATTAGTAACAGCAAAAAAATATTGAGCGATTTACACCAACGACAGATGTTCACAACACGCCGCGGTCTGTTCAAGCCAACTTACGTTTTTCACCCGCTATTTAAAGAGTTTCTACAAGAATGCGCACGAGAGTCATTTTCAGAGGCTGAAATATCACAATTCAAAAACAGTGCTGCGCAGATATTAATCAACGAACAAAACATTGAAGAAGCTGCAAACCTGCTAATACAAGCAGAAAACTCGGCAGCACTTAAAAATTTAATCATTGAACACGCAGAGACACTGACAAAACAGGGCCGCTTTCAGCTACTACATAGCTGGCTAGATCAACTACCCGAAACAGAAAAATACAACAGTCCCTGGCTAATGTACTGGTACGGCAGCACAGAGTTGATGTATACACCTCTCGTTGCAAAAACCTATTTTAAAAAGGCCTACCACCTGTTCGATAAAATCAATGACGCACATGGTAGTTATTTAAGCTGGCTAGGCATTATGGATAGCACCTACTACGCCCATGACTCCTACCAGGATGTGCCAAAATGGATCGATGAACTGGCGTGCTTAAGAAAAAAGCATCCGCGTTATCCTAACCTGGAGATCAAAGGACGCATTACTTTTAACGCTTTTTTTCTACAGTTAAAAGGTTGTCCTGAACACGCCTCTTTTGATGTCTGGCTGAGAAAATCGGAACGGTTACAGCGCTTCATTCCAAATGCCTCTATCCGCTGCATGACGGGTGCGCAGCTCTCAATGTATTACACGTTTTATACGCAAACAACAAAACTGAAGCTGGTCTCCAATTCACTAACCAAACTTGCCGAATCCAATGCCGTCGCCCCACTTGCTCGCATCCTTGCCTACTGTGTCATCATCAATCGCGGTTGGTTAACGGCTGAAACCAATAATGCGGATACGATCATCAATGCCGCACTTAAGGTAAGCCATGAGAGTGGTGTTTATGTTGCACATGTTCGATTGCTATCCAGCATCGTGATGCACTACCTGACAAAACAGGACATTGCCAACGCCGAAAAATATCTCGAAGAGTTTCAGCAACACATACAACACAGCCAACGCGGTGACATGATTAATTATCACTACCTCGCCGGCTGGCTCGCGTATCAAAAACAAGATATTCATCTTGCCTATGAACACACCAAGATTGCATATCAGGATACACCCGCGCTTCACATGCCTTTTTTCGAGCTACTCATTCGTTGCGTTCATATTTTTATGCTGATCGAAGTCAATAAACTGCAAACAGCAAAGACGCATATTGAAGAGGCAAAGACAATTGCCTCTGCGATTAAAAACGACAGCATGGGCATTTTTTATCTCGGCATCTTGCAGGCATGGCTAGCATGTAAATCAGATCAGCCGGTATCAGCACGACCTCATCTTCAAGCGGCTTTCGCATATGGTAGAAAAAAAGATCTCGCTGCCGTGCCCTGGCATGTGCCTGGGATGCTTTCACCACTATGCGCGATCGCACTCGAAAATGAGATTGAGGTCAATTACGTGCGTTCATTCATTCAGAAAAATGAACTTAGGATGCCCGATGAAGCAAATCATATAACCGCATGGCCAATGCCTGTTCGAGTCTTTACTCTGGGGAATTTCAAGTTAGAGATTAATAATCCGCAATCAAACCAAACCAGTAATGGCATGAACAAGCCTTGTGAACTACTCTGTGCATTGATTGCCTTTGGCGGCCAAGATGTCAATGATAGTAAGCTTGAAGAAGCACTATGGCCAAATGCCGAAGGCGATGCCGCACACCGCGCCTTGATCACAAACCTACAACGCCTGAGAAGCCTGCTTGGCATTGCTGAGGCAGTTCAGTACCACGACGGCAAACTCTCCCTCGACGCTCGTTATTGCTGGGTTGACGCCTGGGCTTTTGAACGCCGTATCTTAAGTCATGATGCAAAACAAATTGATCAAGCCATTTCGCTTTATCAGGGGAATTTTTTACAAAGCGAAGGTGATCCTATCTGGCTTTTAGCAACCCGCGAAAACCTACGCCAGCGTTACCTGCAGCAGGTCGATAAACTCGGCAGATCACTGGCCGATGATCACCAATGGCAGGCAGTGGTCGCCTGCTATAACCGTGGCCTGAAAATTGACAATCTTTATGAGGCCTATTATCAGCAGCTACTGAATGCCCACCGTCAATTAGGACAAACTAATGAAGTCATTCGAGTCTACCAACAGTGTCAAAAACAGCTTCAGGCACAGCTAGGCACCGCCCCCTCTCGCCAAACCACAGCACTCTTTGAATCCCTGTCTCAATAAGCGGTGTAACAGCAGCTCATCTCTTCTGAATCTTCCTCATCTACGATCTCAATCTAAGCATCAAAACCACATCGATTTAAAAACAATAAGTTAGGCTCGTATGTTCAATGTTACTGAGCTGTTACCCATCTTTGGCACACTGTTTATAGAGATTCATCACAGCTCACTGACTTACCAGCAATTGTTGCATCTCATCATTACTATCCAGGCGTATAGAAAGGGAGTTTTAAGATGGAACAGAGCAATTACCAGTCAGAGAAAAGCAACCGCTACCACATAGAAGGCCAAATACATAAGCTCACCCATGAAGGCGAGGTAAAAGACCTTGGGCCTGTTCCTTATGTAAAAGTAGAAGTTTTTACTGTTGATCGCGACACCTGTTTCTGGCCATGGCTACGCAACCGCCTGGATTTAATGCTCGATAAAGCGGTCATTCGCATTCCTGAGCTGATCCAACACCCGGCAACACACCCTAAGCCCATCCCAGAGTTAACACCTGTTGCCCAATTTAATCTTGACCGTATCACCCATATTTTTAGCGCAACAACACCATCAGCAAAAACTAACAGGTACTCGCAAACCAATTCAGCATCAACGCTGCTTCGCGTTGGAGAGACAAGCCTGATCGATGAGCAGACTGCCCAGCGCCTGGACAAATTAACATTAACCTCGACCTGTGCACCATGGGAACTCTTTCCACAATCATTTTATGCAAAGTCATTAATGTGCGAGACAGTGACTAGCTGCAATGGCTCATTCAAATGCGCCTTTCACTGGCAGCCATCTGCAGCCCATAAAGGTCGGCTGGGATTTAGTGCACACCCGGATATCCTCATAAAAATCACCCAGATCATCGATAATATTACGACCGAAATATTTTTGGATCCATACACAAGCACACGCTGGAATGGAAACCGTACCCAGCTAAACCTCGCGCTTGATAATAAGGAGGTCTGTTGTGGTAATGGCAATGACTATACGCCGTCAACAGGCTCATCCATTTATTTTACCCATATCGGTAATGATAAGGTTTATCAAATAGACCAGACAACAGGCCTTTTCAATAATGCACTATACGATAATGTTGCTTATGGATCATTCCTGAATATAAGAGGCCGTTTTGGCGATGACCTAACACGCAGTGATCCCGCTATCAGCGGCTTGTTACCTTATTTTTATTATCGTCTTTCATATGCCAAACAGGGCTCAAGGGATGATGAGTTCCAGGCAGTTAATTTAACCCTGAATGACATACGTGTAGACAAAGCCACGCTTGCCGGAAAAACACACAAACTGGGACCATACAATATCAATAATGAAGCAAACCTCTATGAGGTACGCAACTTCAATGGTTATTACTGGTACAAATCCGACCAACTAGGCACATGGGATAGTTTGACCGCCGAGAAAAACACCGACATCTATACTTTACGGCTTGAGCTATTTGATAAAGATGGCACTAAACTTAACACGTCATCAGGCCTGGTGAACTATCGTAACGGGGCTGGTGATGGAGATGGGACTCGACCCATACCACTGCCGCCAATGCTTGACCATTGTCGCTTAACGATCACGCTTGACAATAAGGAACCAACCGTCAGCGTCAGTTCACCCGGTGTTTCAAGCCAGCACGGCGTTATCCCGTGGAATTCAACACTGCCATTAAACTTTACGGTAACCGTCTCTCAAGCAAATGAACGCTTACAGCATTGGTACCTAAAGTACACAAGTAAGATAGACAATAATTTTTTGACTTTGGCCGAGCGCTATTCAAACAACGGCCTACCAGGGAGCTTCTCTAACTTGCTAATTTCTGGCAACGACTTAATCGATGATACGAATAACAACAAAACCTTTTCAGTTAAGCTCTGGGCACTATCACATATCCGAAACGGGTACGGTTTTATCTATCATAGCCAGGATGTCGATACGATCACCATTGAAAAGTTTTCATCCTGTAAAACAGCATAACGCGTTCAAGGTGTGGCGCTTTTCAGAAAGGATTCTGATGTTAATAACTCTCAGCCTGATGGCTGGGGGTTATTAACATCAGGGATAATATGATCAAAAACATCGATTAATTAAAACCTGACCACACTATTTCCCTCTGCGTAGTTATCATCAATGCTTGCTGTTGCCGTTACTACATAGCGTAATGGCCCGCCCGGCATAACAGCATCAAAGGGATAGCAGGTCACCAGCGTTAACTGCCGTTCATTCGAATCGGATAACGTCGTTGACTCATCAATCACCTCGTAAGCATTAATCACATACTGATGTACCATTCCAGCCTGATCCTGCATTAAAATCGTATCATCGATACGCAATTCTTTTAGAAAACTAAAATGGGTATCACGATGCCCTGAGATCAGACTATTACCCTCCTCACCAGGAAGCGCTGAACCAAATCGATGCCCCGGCCCAAAGGCTAGCGCACGACCATTATCACCAGCGAGTACTATCTGATCGATATCCAACCTTGGCACCATCAATCGCGCAACAGGCCAGGTATCAGCCCACGACCACGGCTTTACCGGTTGATGATTAGCGACACCTTTCTCCCACGCATCTAAAATTAACTCCTGAGCAAGTTGTGCCTTGGCATAGATATACGTCCCCTCACCCAATTGCCACAGGCCGCCACTTAACAGTGCGATGATTAAAAATCGGCGTGTCAATTTATGCATTGCTATTGACTCGCATAAGTTGCTTTCTACGCAACATCACAAAAGCAGCCAACAAAAGGATCGTTCCTGTAATTAACTGCAATTGAGCGGGCGTTGCCGTTTGTGCATGACGACCAAATATTTTAGCGTGCACCTGTCCTGCTGGTAAATTAACCGATAATCCGTTGCTGTCTAATTTCGCATCTATAGGTCTTGATGGCGTTACATCCACCGCAACCAGACTGGTGTATCGACTCACCAGATGATGCTGCAGCGCGACATCAATCACCGCGAGTTTAATCACCGCCTCCTTTTCACCCTCACGCATTCGATCCATTAATGCTGCTATTTTTTCCCTTGCCCACATGGTTGCGATACCAGTGCCACTGCTAGACTGCTTAAGATCAAGTCTATTTTTCCATGCCTTGTTATTCCGTTTACCACTCACCACTACCGACTGATTATTCAATTGCGTACGCGCCGTTAACAACAATGGTTCGCCTTGATAGAGATCAGGCATGCGCTGCGGCCACATCTCAACCTCACGGTCATCAAACACAGCCTTTAAATCTGTCATCACAGCAGTTTCAAGTTTCTGAAACAAGAGGTTCATCTTGCTTTGCACTTCACCCACATCACCAATATAGGTAAACGTGCCTCGGCCAAACTGCGCCGCTTTACTCATGAAATAGCTATTCGGTGCAGAACCAATCCCAATCGTGAAGAGGCGACTATTACCCAGCCTCTGTTTAATCAATTTAAATAACTCAGCCTCGTTACCAACGCTGCCATCGGTTAAAAACACCACCTGCCGCACTAATGAGATTTCCTGCTGATTGGCAAGCGCCGCCTCTAATGCACCCCGTATTTCTGTACCACCATTCGCCTCTAACGAGGATACGTATCGCTGTGCCTCCTGTAAGTTTTGGTGCGTTGCTTCTCGTGCCGTTGAAAAAAGTTTATCGGTACTGCTATTGAATGAAATAACATTAAAACGATCTCCAGGCTGAAGGCGCTTTAACGCAAGTGACAACGCACGTCTCGCCTGATCGATTGAAGTTCCCGACATTGATCCCGAGGTGTCGATCACATAGATCACTTCGCGACCAATCCGTGAACCGGTTTCTATTTTTTTTCTTTCATCACTCGGTGGTAACACCATCAACAGATGGTAAAGCTCGCCATCCTTTTCTTCAGTAAAATGTGCGGCACGCGGTGCAGCTGAAGGCTCCGGAACCCACAATAGTTCAAAGTCTCGCTCTGCATAAACCACCTCATCCGCAAACGACACTCTAGTACTGAACTCACTATTTTTATCTACTGCAATACGATGATACGGACTCTCAATATTGGACAGACTCAAACCACTGTTGATTACTGCACTTAATGATACTCGATTAATATTTTCATTTTCAGTCAACACTGGTGGCGTTATACGAGCGGCATCAACAACCTGCGCCGTATTCATTGCCCAACCACTGCTGTCAAACGTTGCTATTTCTTCTTCGATGGTAATAGGTAAGCCAGGAATATAACGCGGCGTGATCGCCATCGGAAAACGCAGGCTAAAAGCACCATTATCATAACGGACTGCCTGCTGATACTCAATCTCAACCACGACTGTTTCCCCTGGTCCAATATTGGCCACCGAATTAGTAAACAGGTTAGGTCGTTCCTGTTCAATCAATGATGCCTTTTTCCCTTCATTACGCGCCTGGTTATAGATTCGCTTTGCCTGCTCTCGTTCTTTTATCATCCCTTCAATCACGCGCTCACCAATCGTCATTCGCATATGGTCAACCGCAGCATTCTCTGGTAACGGGAAAACATAAATCCCTTCAAGCCATTCCGCCCGGTTATTCTTAAACGTCTGCCTGAGTTTGGTGCGTGCAATCATTCCCGTGACTTCAATATCAACATGGGTATCTAATGTCGCGGCGAGCTGGTATTGATCGCTTGTGTCAGACTTAAACAGTAGTGAGCCATTCTTTACCTGATGCATCTCAACTTCGCCAAAGTGATTATCAGCGGCATGTGCCGTCGAGATAAACAACATCACCATCATCCAGCCAAGCGATATTAACGAGATAAACTCAACGATCTCACGCCAGGAATAGATAATGATAAGTGTTGATTCTTGCCCCTGGGTATTGTGCCTGCTATTCATTGTTCACCCCTCAAATATCGTGAGCCAGTGCGCCATCCATGGCATCGTTGTTAATTCCATTCGCGCACCGGAATTTATCTATCCGCTATTAAACGACTCAAAGGTGGCACTGATGAGAGTCAAGAGTGATCAATTCAGTTACAAAAATGGCGAATAATGGCAATGTGACCAAATGTGATCAAGCCACCTCACAAATCACGCCGGGTGTGTTAATTTATCCATAGCATGCATAATCGGAACAGACCATGAGCAAACGCATTACGATCGTTGAGGATGAAGAGGCCATCCGTAAAAATTACGTCGAAGCCCTAACTAAACATGGCTATGACGTCTCAAGCTATGCCAGTCGCGCGGAGGCAGAACAGAGTTTCGACCAATCACTACCAGACCTGGTGCTGCTCGATATCGGCCTCGATGATGAAATCGAAGGCGGGTTTGATCTCTGTCGTCTACTACGCCAAAAATCACCCACGCTACCGATTATCTTTCTCACCGCCCGTGATAGCGATCTCGATATCGTCTCTGGTCTTCGCCTCGGTGCGGATGACTATCTAACCAAAGACATCAGTCTGATTAATCTTTGCGCCCGTGTCGCCGCGTTCTTTCGTCGAATGGATGCCTTAAAACAACCGCTGGCAGAAGCATCAGAGCTCATACGTGGTGAACTGTTATTAGACATGAATCGTTACAGCATCAGTTGGCGCAGTGAGCCACTAGAGATCAGCCTGACTGAATTTTGGTTAGTACACTCGCTCGCTAAACACCCCGGTCACGTTAAAAGCCGAGAGCAACTGATGCAGGATGCACACATCGTGGTTGATGACACCACCATCACCTCCCACATCAAACGCATTCGAAAAAAGTTCATTGAGATTGACCTAAATTTCGCTGCCATTGATAGTGTCTATGGGATGGGCTATCGCTGGCTGGAAACTAAAACGAACTGATGGGCATTCGCGGAAAACTACTGCTAGCATCGCTGAGCCTGCTAATCGTTCCATGGATTGGTTACCACTACATACAAAATCTTGAAGCCTATCTTCGTGACGCGCATGAAGAGAAGCTCATTGACCGAGTCTCTATCATGGCCGCGGCTATGGGCGAACAGGCAGCGCTGATAGACATACTCGATGCTAACAAGTCACCAAAAGATAACCAATCACATCTTTATATCAGGCCGCTCAGCAGCCCGATTCAACTGGATGGCTATATTGATGACTGGCGGAACTTTCAAGATAGAGAACAGCCACTAGGTGAAAGTAACGGTGACCTCAGCGTATTACAGCGCATCGGCTATTATCAGGAAAATCTCTACATCGCACTGCGAGTAAAGGATGACAATGTCATCTACCGTTCACCCAATTCGCT
>Ga0316204_10012311_pt1 | contig 10468 bp, 9 predicted proteins | sample 6monrhotite_MG_2_FD_205661 | JGI IMG/M metagenome (GOLD analysis project Ga0316204, IMG submission 205661) | Microbial mat bacterial communities from mineral coupon in-situ incubated in ocean water Damariscotta River, Maine, United States -... | ecosystem: Environmental > Aquatic > Marine >... | reverse complement strand
GACAACCAAGAGACACATTAGATAACACAATTGAAATTTTAACGTCTAACTAAGGAAAGGCAATCATGAGTAAAGAAAAGAAGCAGAAGATTAAACAGGAAATTAAAAAGGCCCAGAAAAAAATTGCAGAAGCAGTCGTCAGTGCTAAAAAAGCTGACGAACGCGCTAAGAAAGCCGCTTCGCATGCCCGCGAAGCACAGGATTCAGTGGCTAAAGCCGAAGATCGCCTGAAAAAAGCCGTCAAGCAACTTAAACAAATAGACGCTGATAAACTTGCCAAGAAAAACCTTGCTCAAAAGTCCGCAAAAAGAAAAGGCATTCAAGAGGCTAAGAAAAATAAGAATAAGAATAAGAATAAGAAAAATAAAAGGAATAAAGGAAAAAAGAAGTAAGACGCCGGTAATTGAGGTGTTCTTTTGAATAGTATAAATTTATCGGTGTAAACTGCCCAACTAAATTATGCTGTTCCTTTTTTCAGATAACTAAACAACCACCAGTATTAGCTGGTGGTTTCGTAGTATGAACTGAAATCAAGAGGCAAACCAAGATAATGCACATATGACGTATAATTACGTCTAAATCTAAAACGCTTGCTCGAATTAATGGGGTCAGAGCAATTGATTTTCTAGAATAAGAGTAACGTTGGCAACATAGAAAATCAGTTACACTGACCTCTATTGATTTACTAAATCTCACTATGGTCTGATACTTCTAAACGATATATTTTTGGATCAAGAATAGACGTATGTAATTCAGCATGTTCAAATTCTGGTCTGTTCATTATTTTTCTAATTTTATCTAGATCATTCTTTTTTATCCTAGAACCAACTAATACGGTTTGAACAGCTTCCGGAGGAAATTCTTTCAAAATAATGGGATACTCATTATTATCGACTTTATCTGTTTGAGGCACGCCAATAACGGAATCAATTAACCTCCATTCTTGCTCATAGCGCCACGCCGAACTCTTAGTCAAATTGAAACTAAGTCGCCATACACCACCCTTCTGTAGAGAAGGGCGCCGATCAGTGTACCTAACCCTTCTCACACTATATTTTGCGTCGGCAAAAAAATCACAATCAGTGCGAAACCCAATAACAAAACCACTATGATCAGCTCCATAATGACTCCACATAAGTAAGTCATCTGGCCACTCTGCCAACGAGACAATTCCAAGAATATTATCAATAAGATCTAATGGTGTGCTACGCCTGCGATCATGAGCTTTAGTATTATTTTCATAGTGGTCTTGAATTATTTGTATAAGTTTTTGAATATACTCTTCAGGGTTTTTTCTTACTTCCTCTACGCTCCAAGACTTACACTCGACAAGCTCTTTTTTCAATTTAGGAATCAATATTTCGAGTACGTCTGGTGTAAATTTGTCAACAAGCTTATTTACATCAAAATTTATATCCTCTACAGGATTTCCTTCAAATGGGTCATTAAACGCCCCTGGTGGTGTTAACCTGATACGTCGGTTTTCCAGCACATCTATTCTATTTGTAGAAAAATACTTAAACAGAACTTTTGGAGGGATATCTAGAGGTACGTCATCGTCAATCAGCCGATCAATTAAACTCATATGATATTACCTAAGATATAACGCACATGGATATGAAGCCCTAACGTCGCAAATCAGCCGGCCGATACCGCAGAGTGTAGCGAAGCGAAACGGCGCGGTATTGGGTCGGCTGAATTTGCCTGGTTAGCTGCTTATAACTCGCCATAACTGATTTTTACACCTTCCCATTGGGTTTCGTTTTTAAACACTCTAGCATTTGGGTGGTGTAATATATTGATATGATCTCTTGAAACAACATCAATCCTTACTTCAGGGCCTCCACCTTCGCCGCTTGGTGCTTTTCCATGATCAGTGTCAGATGTAAATATATTGCCAGATTCATTAGGGAGTTCTTCATCTATTTCTAGCATTGTAATTTGTGTACTAAAGCCCGTTGTAGCACCACAATCTCTTTGGAACACAACTACATTCATATTTACTTCACGCAACTCTGTGCTGCTTATGGTTTGATTACCGCACATTTTGTCTGCTGTGGAATTCAAAAACCACCAGAATCCACCTACAGCAATAACTGCTAAAGTAACCAATCCTCCAGAAATCCATGCCAATAGTTTAAAAAACACTTTCATTGTCTTTATGCAGCTAACAGTACAATATACAGAATCACTAATTATGGTGCTAGACAGAATCTGTATATTGCATAATTACGAACTTCATATTGCTGTATACTAAAACAGCATATTGTAAGATGAAATTCACATATATGACAGGGACGCTAACATATGAATAATAGCAAGTCAAAATGGACAGTGCTGTTGCCGAATTCTGGGATCGATACATTGAATTCATTCAAAAACAAGGTGTTAAGGGAAAGTTCTGTCGTTAGTACGTGAAACGGGTAGAGCAATATACCCAGACTTATCCTGATCAAAAATTGCTCATGCATACACCCGGGCTGGTTCCTCGGTTTTTGGAAGATGAAGGTAGAACTGTCGATGCTATACAGAAACTGTTTGTGATGATCAATGAAAAAAGGAGTCAAGTATCATATTGTCTTTTGGTTAATATGATGCTTGACTCCTCTTTTTTCGTCTATGAATACTGTGCAAATTATCAGCAGAAGAGTATGGAGCTGATTTTTGATGGGTTGTGCTCTGTCTGGACTAGCACCCAAAGTTTTGATGGATCAGCTATCGATTCTGGGTAAAGGCATGCTGGAATGGCTGTATTTGTGTGAGTGTTAATAACGCGCCTTTGTGCTCTGGGATGCAGCCTGTCTAGCTGTTTTATACATCTAATAATTCATGTGGTTTCATCTTAAATGCTTTTGCTATCTTGAATAAGTTTGATAGCGTCATGTTTATTGTTTCACCACTTTCAATCCGCTTGAATTGGCGATAAGACAATTCAAATTTTTCCATATCTTCTTGTGTATAACCATTTTCTTTGCGTAATTCATAAATTCTTTTTTTAAGTTTCTTGGTGAAGCGCTGAAACTCATTGTGATATGCGCTATCTGGATCGATTCCTCTCACAGGTATTTTTCCTCTCAAAAAAGATTCCATTAATGGCACCTTTGATATTTACAAAACAGGCCATAGATGGAACAATGAGGTGTTTTTAAGGTGTCCTGATTGAGGTGATTCGCCACGCCGGAGTGGAGAGGGTCTTCAGCTTCATCAAGGAAAAACACACACATACCTGAAAAACTGAGCGTCAGGGAATAAAAAGAGTCCGTAAAAAGACAACAGGAGCAAAAAAATGAAGGTTCTTATCGCTGAAGACTGTCCCGTTACCCGTATGGCTCACCAGGCGCAATTGACGGACTGGGGGTACGATGTTGATCTGGCAGCTAATGGCGAAGAGGTCGTTGATTATGCCCGGAAAAAAGGCGCGGGTTATGACCTCTGTCTAACGGATGTGAATATGCCGGTGATGAGCGGCATTGAGGCCATTAAGGCAATCAGACAGGAGGCTCATTATCTGCCCATTATCGCTTGTAGTTCAAACCCAGATTATAAGGTGTGTTGTCTGGAGGCGGGTGCCGATGAATTTTTGGTGAAGCCTTTTGCCGCTGTGGCGTTGAAAGCGAAACTGCAGGAGTTTTCTGTCAAGCAGGTAATGCTTTATCAGGAGGGAGAAAGTTTATCGTTGCACAGGGTTGGCCCTGCCGACAGCAGAGAGTTACGTGAGTTGCGGATGCTGGACAAAAGGGAGGTAACGAAGTGTACGGTTGTTGATGTTTCTTTGCGTTTTCTTGCGCATAAATATGTGCAGGAAAAGTTGTTTGATGATTTTACGCAGAGTGATTCGGTGTTGACTGAAATACTTGACCGCACCCGCCAAGAGCCGGGCATGGTGCAGATTCATGCTTCTAAAATATGGCTGCGGAAAACGAGTCTGACTCCGACACAGTTTCAGAAGTTGCTCGGGGAGGAGGATGAGGCGATGAAGAAATACAAAAAGCCTTAATTTCATGCGGCTTGCTCGTTGCGCCATTCCTTATGCAGCAGGCGTTAATTGTGGAAAATACCACGGTTCAGCATGATCTGGTATTTCCCATGCGATATCCGAACGTGAGCTTGTTTCGCTCAGCAGCCCTTCTTCTTTTAATTGCGCAAGCAAGCGTCGTGCCGTACGTTCTGGCATCCCGCAGGACTCTATGGCCAGTGGACGTGAAAGTTTTCCGAAAATAAAGGCGTTATACAAAACCAGTGCAGCATTATTTTTTAGTGGGCTCAGTCCGGTTATTCGGCCATCGTTACGTGCCTGTACATAATGTTTAATGCGCTGCTGCATTTGGTCCAGTGCGAGCAAGTTGTTCATATAGGCTGCCTGATCATTGGCGGTATCAAGCATAAAGTCACTTAATTCGATCAACATTTTTTCGCTCAATACGCCGCGTCCGTCATAATCGCCTTTTCGTGTGGAGTCTGCGTTTGCCAATACAGACTTGTATTTAACAGATGACCGGGCCAGGCCTCGGCTCAGGCACCATACGCCCACACTTTCCATCCCTGCTGCTTTCAGTGCGGCATCTGTAAACAAGCGTATGACGCGACCATTCCCGTCTGAAAATGGGTGTATCCAGGCCAACCGATGATGCGCGCACATGATGGCAATGATTTTTCGGTCTCCGTTGTATCGGTCTGGGTGATAAACATCGGAGAACCGTTTCATCAATGCGGCAACATCATCATGAGGTGGCGCTTTATGTTGGCCTACGATAACGTCATGTTCTCGCCAGTTACCGGGGGTGATGATGTTTACCACATTATTTTCTGGATTTTTTATCTGGTGAAAAGATTCTGGCACCTGCTTATAAAACTCCCGGTGAATCGCTTTAATAAAGTCCGGGGTGTAGAGCGTCTGTAAATCCGGTTTTTCAGTCTCCAGCCAAGCTTGCACCTGAATGTGTGCTATTGATTCCAGTTGCAAGTCCCGTTTAGCCTGGTCAGCAGATAGCTTGCCTGCCTGGGCGGCGCGAATTTCATGCGGCAACGTGTTGTTGCCTTCAATGAGGTTGGAGTAATAAGAGTTGATAACCGCCATATGATGAACAATGGTTTTTCTGGTTGTGGTCGGCATTCTTCCGGCCAATTGTGCGGATACGGTGGATAATTGCATTGCCTTATCAGGCAGCCCAGAGACGGCTAGAGCAGCATCTGAAGGAATATAGGGCGTGAAATCGGGGCTACAGTTATTCATGTGCCCATTTTGGCCGGTTTTTTGGCCAGTTTCAATGCTGGTTATTTGTTTGATTATAAAAGGTATTTTTAATTTTCTCGAATGAGTTGTTGCCCTGTTTGGCCGGTTCTGTATGGGGGTAGTAGATGGTTCAGTGCCCTGGAGGGCGCTAAGAAGAATAGGGTTGTCCGCCCCTGGTTTATACGCCGAACACATTACTCCCCGGTATTTTCTGCTGTCAGCTCCCGCAAATATTTAAACAGCGCCCGCGTTGATTTTGGCGGTTTGTTTCCCAATGTTTCTTTTTTCGCACTGCGCATCAATTGTCGCAGATACTGTCGATCCGCATTTGAAAACTCTGCCACCAGTTCGGCCAATGCAGTGTCTCCATCTTCAAGCAGCCGGTCGCGCCAACGTTCAATATGGTGCAGGGCAGCGGCAGCGTGTTTGGATTGTCCGCTGAGGGTGTCGATTTGTTCACGAATGTCTTCGGCATCCACGGTGCGCATGCGTTTACCAATGTATTGCAATTGGCGTTTGAGTGCGCCGTGTTGATGAATGTGTCGCGCTTCGACAACCGCGTCATATAACTCTTCGGAAAGTTCGATTTTGGCAAACTGTTCTTTGGGAAGGTTAGCCAGCTCTTTTCCCAGTGCTTGCAGTGCGTGCATTTCCCGCTTGAGTTGGGATTTGCTCTTTTCTTCGTCTGTGTCAGCGGCGGGTTCATCAGTAAAGGGTGTTTTTTTCTTCACAGCAACACCTGCTCAATGCCGCCTTGTTTGATGTTGGCAATAAATTGTTGTTGCCAGTCTTCGCCCAGCAGGCCTTTGGCGAGTTCAACGACGATGTAGTCAGTGTCCAGCCCGGTGTCATCTGCGTAGCGTGATAATCCTTGTTGGCAGGCGGGGCAGGAAGTAAGTATTTTGACGTTGCCTGCTTTTACCTTGTCTGCTCCCGTGAGTTGTTTGATGCCGCTGTGCAATTCTTCCTGTTTGCGGAAGCGTAGCTGGGTGGCGATATCAGGGCGTGATACGGCAAAGGTGCCGGCTTCACCGCAGCAGCGGTCAGATGCCAGAACGTCGGTGCCCATGAGTGTGGAGGCAACGTTGAGGGGCGAGTGGGTTTTCATCGGGCTGTGGCACGGGTCGTGGTACAGGTAATGTGTGCCATTGCTGCTGTCAAGCGCCACTTCTTTTTCCATCAGGTATTCGTGTATGTCCAGCAGTCGGCAGCCGGGGAATATTTGTTGGAAGCGATATTTTTGCAGTTGATCCATGCAGGTGCCGCAGGAGACGATGACGGTTTTGATGTCCATGTAGTTCAGTGTGTTGGCCATGCGATGAAACAGTACCTGATTGTTCACTGAAATCTGCTGACCTTTGTCGGCGTCGCCACCGGAGGTTTGTGGGTAGCCGCAACACAGGTAGCCGGGCGGTAACACGGTTTGTGTGCCGATTTCGTGCAGCATGGCCAGCGTGGCCATGCCAATCTGGCTGAACAGGCGCTCTGAGCCGCAGCCGGGAAAATAAAACACGGCATCACTTTGTTCGTTAACCTTTTTCGGGTCACGCAGAATGGGGACGTTTTTCGCATCTTCCAGTGACAAGAGTTGGCGCAACGTTTTTGGCGGCAGCTTGCGGGGGAGCGGTTTGTTAATGAAGTTGACGATTTGTGTGGACGTTGTCATTTTGCCTGTGGTGGCCGCAGGGCGGGATTTTTTTCTTATCAGCCTGAGTTTTTTTGCCCAGCGATAAGCCAGGTTTTGTCCACGGAAACCCCACCGCAACAGCACTTTGTACATCAAGTTAATGGTGCGTGGATCGGTGGCATTGAGGTAGGCCATGGAGGCGCGGGTGCTGATGCCGGTATTTTTTTTGCCAAATGACTTGAGTAGGTTGCGCATGCGAATCGATACATCGCCGAAGTCGATATCCACTGGGCAGGGTGCGAGACATTTGTGACACACGGTGCAGTGGTCAGCGATATCGTTCATTTCATCGAAGTGGCGCAGGGAAATACCACGCCGAGTTTGTTCTTCGTATAAAAAGGCTTCGATAATCAGTCCGGTGGCAAGAATTTTATTGCGGGGTGAATACAACAGGTTGGCACGCGGGATGTGTGTGGTGCAGACCGGTTTGCATTTTCCGCAACGCACACAGTCTTTGATGTCGTCGTTGAGTGCACCCAGTTCGCTGGCTTCGAGGATGAGGGCTTCTTGTTGCAACAGGCGTAACGAGGGTGTGTAGGCGTTATCCAGCCCTGAGCCTGCGAGTAATTTCCCCGGGTTAAACCGTTCTTCGGGATCGACTGATTTTTTATAGTGAGTGAAGGCGTCAATGGTAGCCTGGTCCAAAAATTGCATTTTGGTGATGCCGATACCGTGTTCACCGGAAATGACGCCCCCCAGTTCTTGTGCGATATCCATGATGCGTTTTACGACATCTTCTGCTTCGTGCAGCATGTGGTAGTCGTTGGAGTGTACGGGAATGTTGGTGTGTACATTGCCGTCACCAGCGTGCATGTGGGTGGCGACAAACAGGCGTGAGCTACGAATTTCACGATGGATTGCATCGAGTTTTTCGCGCACGGCGGAGAGTTCGCGACCGTTGAAAATTTGTTTAAGCGGTTGTTCGATGTCGTTGCGGTAAGAGATGCGCAGTTGACGACATTGCAGTAAACGGAACAGGCTTTGTGTGTTGTGTGGTGGTGACTGATCCACAAAAATGTCCGGGTGGTCTTCGGCTGCGGTGTCGAGATTGTCGAGCACGGTTGTCCAGCGGGATTTTATTGTTGAGAGATGTTCGTGCGCAGCCGTTTTTTTGTTGGCGAAAATGGCGTCGATTTCTTTGCTGGGGGCATCACTGGACTCGTAGTCGGTGGTTTGCCGATGTTCAGGCATATCACCGGCCAGGTATTCGAGCACGGCATCGATCATGCGCAATTTATTGCGAGTGGAATATTCGATGTTGATGCGTTCGATGGTTTCGTTGTAATCCGCCAGACGATCCAGTGGAATGACCACGTCTTCGTTGATTTTAAAGGCGTTGGTGTGGGCGGCAATGGCTGCGGTGCGGGCGCGGTCTAACCAGAAATGGTGACGGGCCTCCGGGCTGACGGCGATGAAGCCTTCAGCATCACGGGCATTGGCCATGCGTACAACAGTGGAGGCTGCTTCGGCGACCTGATCAGCATCGTCGCCGACGATATCCACCAGCAAAATCATTTTTGGCATTTCGCGACGCGGTGATTTGGTACTGTATTTCACCGCATGTACATAACGTTCGTCGAGGTGTTCCATGCCGGCCAGTTTTACGTCCGGCAAGGCGTCGAGATAATCTTTTGTTTCGACAATGGCAGGTACCGCACGGCGCAGGTCATCGCCAAAAAACTCCAGACACACCGTGCGGATATGTTGTGGCATTTTGTGCAGGATGAATACGGCCGAGGTAATCAGGCCGTCACAGCCCTCTTTTTGCACGCCAGGCAGGCCACCGAGAAACTTGTTGGTGACATCTTTACCTAAACCCTGTTTGCGTAATTCTGCACCGGGGATACGTAGGGTTTCCGGTTTGCCCTTGGGTGTTTTGCCATCGGCTTCAAAGTGATTGATGCGGAATGTGGTTTCAGCCTGTTCGTGAATTTTGCCGAGATTGTGATTGAGGCGCTCCACTTCCAGCCAGTGGCCATCGGGCATCACCATGCGCCAGGAAAGCAGATTATCCAGCGTGGTTCCCCATAACACGGCTTTTTTGCCACCGGCATTCATAGCGATATTGCCGCCGATGCAGGAGGCATCTTGCGATGTGGGGTCAACCGCGAACACGTAGCCGCTGGCTTCGGCGGCTTCTGAAACACGCCGCGTTACCACGCCAGCTTCGACCTGGATGGTGGCAACCTGGTTTTCGATGCCATCAATGTGGCGCAGATTGACAGGGGAGAGTGCCTCCAGTTTTTCAGTGTTGATAACTGCGCAACGTGTTTTTAATGGCACAGCACCTCCGGTGTAACCCGTGCCGCCCCCACGGGGAATGATGCCCAGCCCCAATTCCACGCAGGCTTTTACCACTTTAGCCATCTGTGCTTCGGTGTCCGGGGTCAGCACGACAAAGGGGTATTCAACGCGCCAGTCTGAAGCATCGGTGACGTGGCTGACCTTTGCTAAGCCACCGAAATCAATATTATCGCGACGGGTAATGCGCGAGAGTCGTTGCAGGACTTTACGGCGTAAATTTTGCTCTGCGGCGAAGTCTTTTTCAAAATTGCGAACGGCTGTTTGCGTTGCGTCTACTAGCTCCAGAGCAAGCGGGTTTTTTTCGGCACGGGCGATGATCTGCTTCAGGCGGTGATGTAGGGCGTGTATCAGTGATTCGCGGCGTTTCGGGTTTTGTAGCAAGTCATCCTGAATGAAAGGGTTGCGGGTGACCACCCACAAGTCACCCAGTACTTCAAATAACATGCGTGCCGAGCGGCCGGTGCGGCGGCTGCCGCGTAGTTGATTCAGTGTTTCCCAGCGCGCATGACCGAGGAAGCGGATGATGATTTCGCGATCGGAGAAAGAGGTATAGTTGTAGGGGATCTCGCGCACGCGGGTGCCTATACTAGAGGGAATGGGTGTAGTCATGAGGTTTGAAGGTAGTTCCTGGATGTAAATGGAGCCTCACAAAATTGGCGCCATGGTTCAGAAGAAGCGCCGAGTTTAGCACAGGCCTGGCAGTCGCTGAGCAGACTGGTGCGAAATGTTGTTGACCCACTGAAATCGGTGTGTATAATGCGCCCCTCGCTCGACTGAGGTCGGCGATGCAGAACGGCGGTAATGTACATTTTTAACCCGATTTGAAATGAGTTAAAAAAAGGCTTGACGCCAGCTGAGGTTGGCGTAGAATTCGCGCCTCGTTGTTGAGCAGCCAAGGTTGTTTAACAACAGTTTCAAGCCAACTGGCAAGAAACAAATTGTCGGTCTGTTGACGACAACGTAGGATGATGTCACCATTGTCCGTCTTTGCTTCATGGCAAGCAAAGTAGCTCTTTAACAAGATAAGATTAGGTAATTTGTGTGGGCACTTGCGCCGATGGTTTGATGTACAAAAAACTGTTGATGTAAGTGACACCAAGTCAGTAAATTCATGAGGATTAACTGAGTTTGGATCATCTTCATCGCAAAAGGTTTGATTGCTACCAAAGCAGTCACAAGCTATGCAATTGAAGAGTTTGATCATGGCTCAGATTGAACGCTGGCGGCATGCCTAACACATGCAA
>Ga0316204_10012310_pt1 | contig 10469 bp, 11 predicted proteins | sample 6monrhotite_MG_2_FD_205661 | JGI IMG/M metagenome (GOLD analysis project Ga0316204, IMG submission 205661) | Microbial mat bacterial communities from mineral coupon in-situ incubated in ocean water Damariscotta River, Maine, United States -... | ecosystem: Environmental > Aquatic > Marine >... | reverse complement strand
ACTCTCCACGTGTACCCTACCTGCGCCATGGCAGTTTTCGCACTGGACATTCATTAATTCAGGCGTCATCGCAAAGTCCACATAACCACCTTGATCAAAGCCAACGGTATGACAAACAATGCAATCCGGGTCAAAAGATTTACCCACCTCTTCCAGTGCAGCAAACGCATCCGCATGCTTCATGCCTTGCCAAGCTTGGTATTGATTTTCATGACAACCCTGACACTGCTCAGCCCCTACATACGCCCGTTCACTGGAGGCTAACGACTTTTTAATCTCAACCTCCGCAAGATAAGCCGCTTTCACCTTAGCATTGTACTCCTTATACCAAGGTAGCAACGAAGGCTCATCTGCCACGGATTCAGGCATTTCAATCACTTGGTGCTGAAAGTCATTAATACGTCCCGCAGCAAAACCCATCTCCACCTGCCCTAGGCGCATACCACGAGAGCCAGGTTGTAATACCAGCGTACTCCCCTCCCTTAGTGGCTCAGAAAAAACCTCATGGGCAGCACGTACAATCAAAATATCCACATCCGCAAGATCAAATTCACGCTTTACCTTACGCAAAGGCCAAGCCGTTGATAATACCGTCAGCTCGCCGCGATCACTCGCCTGTTTAAGTGCCTGCTGTACCTGGGCGATTTCATCTGCAACCAACCATGCGCCCTCGCCCATTTTTCGAAAAGGGGATTTTTTAGGGTTTAGCCAACTAAAAACCCGCAACGTCACGCCATCGCGTTCGATAACACGACTTGCGGCTACCGTATTATTTGGCTGTTTCCAATTACTTGCCAACCAAGGAATATCATAGCCCTCAATAAACGACTCACCATAAGCTAAATCACGCCAACGTAAGGCCACCGCATCATATTCAAATGTGGCGAAACCCTTAAGGATATACTCACTTTTGAGACGGTCACGACTCGATTCATTCGCCAGTAATTGCCCTGCTGAGATTGCGACTAAATCCGGCTGCTGACTACGTAATGCCTTCAAGGTAGTGGCACGCCTCAGTACGCCACCATAGTTCCCCCCTTCACTACAACCACAAGGCTCTAGTTCGCCATTAAAATCGCCAGAGTAGATAAGCGTCAATGGCGCCGACTCTACCCAAAGGGGTACTAAAACTAAACTTAGAATCAAAAAGGATCTCAAGAGATTTGACATAAAGCTATCCATTAATTTTTTCATTAAACACTCTTTTTAGTATGTTCACGGTTGGATAATCAGAGCAACCTCTGTTTGAACCCTATTCCCCACAAAAATTCCCTTTGTCACCATGCACACTCATCATCCACCTTGCTTGTTAAATGGGCTATTATTAATTTGCTAAAAACCCGTGGCATGATCATTAAACATATTAAGGGAATATCTCATTATGCTTGCCGTGAATCAATTTCAGCTGTTCAGTGAATACAACCTACTCATGAATCAGCGAATATATGGGGCCGCCTCACGGCTATCAGACAATGAACTTAATCGGGATAGTGGTGCCTTTTTTAGATCAATCATCGGTACCCTCAACCACATAATGGTAGGTGATATCATATGGTTAAAAAGGTTCTCTAGCCACCCTTCATGCGAACACACTCTTTCCTATATCAGCCAATTGAATAACCCTAAAGCGCTTGATTCGCTCCTTTATCGCGAATTGGCTCAACTGGAAATTGAGCGTGTAAAGTTAGATAACATTATTATTCGGTGGATCAATGGACTATCCGCCCAAGACATCAAAGACTCAATTACCTATTACAATATGGCGGGAGATAAATTCAACAAACCTTTCGCCAGTTTGATCAGTCATCTGTTTCTTCACCAAGTCCACCATCGTGGGCAAGTCACTACACTCCTTGCTCAATTAGATGTGAATTTTGGTGATACCGATTTAATTGAAATTATTCACGACGAAGATATCTAGGGATAACTTTAACAACCCGCTACTAAAGAGCACGTTAAATGATAAAAATTTGGGGAAGAAGAAACGCCTATAATGTACAAAAAGTGCTTTGGTTTATTAATGAACTTGGCGTGGAGTATGAGCAAGTCGATATTGGCAGCAAGATTGATGAACTGGAGAGCGGTGCATTTTTAGCAATGAACCCTCACGGCAGAATTCCGGTAATTAAAGATGGTGATACTTATCTCTGGGAATCCAACACCATTCTTAGGTATTTTTCTGCAAGCTACGGAGAGCCGCTATTTTGGTCCGAGTCACCCTCTCAACGGGCATTAATCGAACGCTGGATGGACTGGGAGTTAGCCACACTACAAGCTGATTTCCTAGCACTATTTTGGAGTTTTTACCGAACGCCTGAAGCACAACGAGATAGCAAAAAAATAGAACAGCTGATCACCCGCTGTGAAAAAAACATGGTGATAATAAACAATCATCTACAACATAACAGCTACATGGCAGGCGATAAATTCACACTGGGAGACATCACCGTTGGCACTTCGTTTTATCGATACTTCAACATGGGCATAGAAGTGCCGGTGTTACCCAACCTGCGGAGATGGTATCAACAGTTAACCAATCGACCTGAGTATCAAAACAATATTATGCTGCCATTTGAGGAGCTAAAGGGGCGTCTTGAGTTTTAGGGATTTATTTCTTCCCTTTAGTTCCCCAAATCTTTGCCACTGCGCGGTCAGTACCGAGAAAACCGATCAATATACTGAGCAGCCCCAAACTACCAAACACCACAACGGGAAAGAGATAGCTAAGATCATCGCCCGGTGCAAATGCCGTCACCAAAGTAGCCAAGCCTAAAAAAAGACTGCCCATAATAACCAATATTGCGCGGCTCGAGGGTTTATAGTCGTAGGCATCAGTGCCCGACTCAAACAAATTAAGAATCGGAGAAAAAAGACGTCGTAACCGCTGTTTCATAACACAATGGCCTCTAACATATTCAGCAACACAAACATCAGCACACTATGCGGGTATAAATTTCAATGCCACACCATTATTGCAATAGCGCAAACCCGTCGGCTCAGGGCCATCTTTAAAAACATGCCCCTGGTGTCCACCACAACGTGCACAGTGGTATTCAGAACGAGGGTAGATCAATTTAAAATCGATTTTGGTCTCAACTGCGCCATCAATTTTGTCAAAAAAGCTTGGCCACCCAGTGCCACTGTCGTACTTCATCTCAGAGCTAAACAGCGGTAGGTCGCAACCGGCACAGTGGTACATGCCTTTGCGCTTCTCATCATTCAACGGGCTGCTGCCTGCGCGCTCGGTCCCGTCATCACGCAATACATCGTACTGCTGTTTACTTAAACGTTCTCGCCATTCACTGTCACTCATTACGATTTTCTCTATTTTGAGGGGCTTTTCAGCCCACGCCATTCGCGCCAATAATGGCGTCGCACTCAAAGCTAGCAGGCCTGTTAGTAGTTGCCGTCTATTCATCTCATACCTCCAAACATTCGGGTTATTTTAGCATTCCGCCGATGATACTGCACACGCTGTTGGTAATGAAAAACAAAAACACGCCCCTTTACCTGGGGTGCTTTCTACTTCGATAACACGGTCATGTAGCTGCAGCATGGATCGGCAAATCGCCAATCCTAAACCTGCGTGGGTATTATCATGCTGCGTGCGCTCAGCCTGATAAAATCGCTCAAAGATATAGGGCATATCATGCTCACTAATACCTGGTCCACTATCACACAGACGCACCATTACCTGAGCATCAATATGTATTAAAGACAATGTGATGCTGCCACCAGAGGGTGTATGTTGCAGTGCATTCACCAAGAGGTTTTGCACAACTCGCTCAATCATCGAAATATCAGCCCACACATAGGGTAATGCCATCCCACACTCTATTTTTAAAGCAATCTCTTGTTGTTCGGCATTAAGCTGAAAAGTCTGCGTCACATCGTGAATTAATTCAGATAAGGAAAATGCCTCACAGTGGGCAATCGTTTCGTGGGCCTCTAATTTTGCCAGCTCAAACAAAGATGATACGAGGCTCTCTAAATGCTCACTGTTACGGAGCGCGGCCTCTATATAGTCCTGCTGTTGAGGCAGGCTCAGCGTCTCATGCTTAAGGGCAATGGTTTGCAGGTAACCATGCAAAACGGCCAGCGGTGTACGTAGGTCGTGAGAGACATTGGCGATAAGTTCACGACGCTGTGCATCCTGCTGCTTTAGTTGCTCCAATTGTTCACTTATCCGTACCGCCATTGCACGAAATACATCACCTAAGCGTGCCAGCTCATCACTGCCTGTAATAATAGGGAGTTGTGGCTGAGTAAAGTCACTTTGACGAAATGCTTCAATCGCTTCTGCCAAATGGTTGAGGCGTCGGGTAGAGTAATAAAAGAGAACGAGGCCAACCAACAACCCCAGCAGCAATGTGCCCGCTAACGCCCAGCTATTAAGCCGTAATAGATAGCTTTGTTCCATCAATTGTGCCAGGTCATCGTATTGTTCTCCACGTAAAACCACATAGAGATAACCCGTTAAGTCATCCAGACTAGGCACGGGCGTAACCGAAAAAATCTTACGTTTATCGTGACTGCGGGGGTCATCCCCTAACAACGGATAGGCGCTCTCATCTTGTAAGAAGATCTGTATGGGTTTTAAGTCTACCCATTTCCGCTTAACCTTACCCGGCTCTGCTGAGTAGGCAAGGATTTGCCCTTCAGCATCCAATAGATAGATCTCGATGGAGGGGTTGATGGTCATATAAGCCATAAATGTATCCGACAATGCCTTTTGATCAAGGCGACCATCGCCGACTAAATGGCGATCTTGTACGAGGTTTTGTGCTAAATCACGATTGAGCTGCTGCTCCAGCTGCTGCAAAGAGTGCTGTGCAATCGACAAACTCAATAGACTGTATATCACGCCGATCAACAGCAACAATACAACCAATGCCAGCGTAAGACGCCCATAGAGGGTGCGTAACATCAAACTACCTCATCATTAAACTTATAACCCACGCCCCATACAGTCAGAATATAACGCGGCTGTAACGGGTCTTGCTCAATCTTTGCCCGCAATCGATTAATATGGGAATTTACGGTGTGTTCATAGCCTTCGTAGCTGTAACCCCACACCTCGGACAACAATTCAGCACGGCTAAATACACGGCCAGGGCGACGTACAAAATGGTGTAATAGATCATACTCTTTGGCGGTTAACGTCACTGATTTTTCACCCAAGGTAACCCTGCGCTTCTCAGGCTCAATTTGCATCTCACCAAAGCTCAAGGTTTGCGGTGTCGCCTCAACATCATGACTCAAGACTTGCTGACGACGCAGTTGTGCTTTAACCCGCGCCATCAGTTCAGGAATACTGAATGGCTTACTCAGATAATCATCAGCGCCCATTTCCAGACCCAGTACTCGATCAAGCTCGCTAGATTTAGAGGTCAACATAATAATCGGTAGATAGCCTGCCCGCGCACGCAAAGCTTTACAGACAGATAAACCATCTAACACAGGGAGCATTAGATCAAGAATCAACAAATCATAGTGATTGACTTCACTCATTTTCAAGGCGCTTTCACCATCACTGACGACAGTAGCCGAGTGACTTAAATCGCGCAGATGCAGCACTAATAGCGCGGCAATTTCTGGATTATCTTCTGCAATTAATATCTGTGGCATTCTCTTATCCATCATTACACAACAGGAGGGGACCTCGAAAAATGAGAGATTGCCTCTCTGGGTAGGCATGATTAAGGTGCGGTATCGCGATATATAGTCTGTAAAAACGCTCGCCTTCTACAGACACTATTTGCGCCACCACTATAAAACCAATTTTCTAGGTGTCCTGTGATGACGCACAAAGCTAAAAAATGTTACAGCCCCAGCTATTCACTGGAGCTGTCCATTTTATTGCAGTCGTGTCACGACTACTTTTGCAGCGGGGTTATCAAAGCGATGTCCTGAATTTAAAACTGAATCAACCAGTCCACTAGTTTCGGTTAATATGCCTGGGTGAATCGACACAAAATCGCGATCATCACGCTCACTGTTATACCCTTCACCGCCTGCGGCTGGTCCGGGAATCGTTGCCATGCTTTCGCTGTTCGCTTCTGTACCCGCATCATATACCGGCGCATAGAGTGTCAGCGACTCGCCTACCTTAAGCTCATTCAGCGCAGCACCATCTACCGCAACAAAGCCATCATTGCTATTCACCAGCATACTGCTCAAACTTAGATGAACATCTGAAAGTGAGGTGGTCAACATCAAGGTCTCATAGTCTCCTGGCATAATAAGTCCAGTACCTGAGGCCGTTGTATCAACACGCTCATTCAGTACAAACTCTTCTAATAACAGAGTATTATCACCACCTTCAGCCATGTGTTCTAGGCCTTTACTGGCACTCATACCCACATTAAGCAACTCGGATTCTCCATGCAGTGCCAACGCCAGAGGGGAAAGAGGCTGGTTATTAGTGAGATTAGTCGTCATCACACTGAAATCCATTAGCGATAATGGCTGATCATCATCATCGTCGTCATGATGACACCCTTGTAGCAACGCAACGCATGAGAGCGCAACGGCAATTTTCATACCTATATTCATCACACTACCTCCTGTTATTTAACAGTGATGACTAATTTAGCAACCGGGTTCAACCAACGGTGCACACCGCTATTCAGATCACTACTACCACCCATCGCATCCATATCACCTACTGCACCACGGTGAATATGTACGGTCATATTATGCTCATTGTCCACTACACCAGTGCCATTGACACCGGACATACCCGATGGATCAGCAGGAATACCCAACACACCTGGCATACCACCACCGTTGATTATTTCATTGTTGGCTTCGGTACCTGCATCATAGGCGTTTAGGTAATAGGTATACGTTCCCTTTTTTTCTGGTATATCAAGGCTGTTAAGCCCCACAAAACCGTCATTAGTTGGCAGCATCATACCTACGATAGATAGCTGTTCGTTCTCTTTCATTGGGGTAAAACTTGCGGTGGTTGACGCTCCTGGTGCTAGCAATCCTGCGGCTGGATTCTCTACAATATCCGCATTCACAGCGGCTAGATCCATACTCAAACCAGCGATATCACCGCCTTCAGCCATAGCTTGTAGGTTCGCTGAAGCGGCCATCCCTGATTTAAAAAGATAAGTGCTGTCGTCGTGCGCGGTTACCAAAAGCGGCGTAAAATAGAGACTATGTGTCAAATTGGTCAGTGTGGCATCAAAATCTTTATCAGCCATGGCGGGGGTTGCAGAGAGTGCAGCTAGAGTAAGTAGTGGGATCATACGCTTTTTCATAATTAACTCCTGTTGTGTCTGTTGGTCTACAGGAGCTATTTAAGCGCATCAAAATCACGGATCTATCGCGTAATTATCACATTTCTATCACATTGACTTTTTAGTGTGTAACAACGTCCCCCAACCACCACCTCCCGCACTCGCAATCATTAAACGATCACCCGCTTGCAAGCTACCCTGCACCTTTGCCGCGAGGGGTTTGCCATTGAGTTTATTCACGCCAGATAGCCCGGCCTCCCCCCCCTTCAAACCCCAAGGTTGGTGGGAGCGACGCTCTGTTATCAAGGTAAAGCTAGCGGGCTTAAGAAATTCAAACTCCCTTAATAAGCCATCACCACCGCGATTCAACCCAGAGCCACCCGAGCCATGACGAATCTCATAGCGAGTCACTCGCAGTGGATAGTGCATTTCCAGCGCTTCAATCGGTGTATTCAAAGTGTTAGTCATATGGGTTTGCACCGCAGTCAAGCCATCTCTACGTGCACTGGCACCCATTCCGCCGCCCATCGTTTCATAATAATCCCAGCTACCTTCGGTCTCTCTCGTGCCCATCGCCAAATTATTCATGCTGCCATGACTGGCTGCGGGGATATGTTGCGGAATCGCCTGCGCTAACGCCCCCATTAGCACATCAACCACGCGGCTTGACGTCTCTACATTCCCCGCGGCAACGGCTGCGGGATAACAGGCATTGAGTAATGAGCCAAGCGGTGCCGATAGATGAATATGACGAAAACTTCCCGCACAAGCTGGCGTATGGGCTGGCATGAGACAGCGAAATACGTAATAGACGCTAGCGGCGGCAACGGAAAGCGGCGCATTGATATTCCCTGCGACCTGGTCACTGGTCCCGCTAAAATCCACCGTGACCTCGCCTTTTTCAATATTAACCGCGCAACAGATGCGTATATCTTTTTGCCCCTGCCCATCGTCATCCATCACATCTGTAAATTGATACTCACCCTCTGGAATATCCTTAAGCGCAGACTTTGCAAGGCGTGCCGCATAAGCATTTAATTCATCCAGCCCCGTATTAAACGCCTCTACTCCCATGCCGCTGATCAAGCTACTCAATCGCATCATTCCGCTACGATTTGCGCTAATTTGTGCTAGGAAATCACCTCGCGCCCGATCACCGTTGTGTAGTGATCCCATGATAGAGAGAAACATCTGCTCATTAATTTCACCACGGGAGAGTAGTTGAGTCGGAGGTATCACCAAACCTTCGTCATCTAAATGGCGAGAGAGCGGCATCGAGCCAGGTGCATCCGCACCAATATCAGCATGGTGGGCACGGTTGACCACAAACCCCATTAGTTTACTCGACGCAAAAACGGGTGCAATCAAGGTTACATCCGGTAAGTGAGTGCCTCCTAAGTAGGGATCATTAAGTATCACCATATCCCCCTCACACCAAGCTATATCAGCGACAATATCGCGCATCGCATAGGCCATAGAGCCAAGGTGAACAGGGATATGCGCAGCCTGTGCACACAACTCGCCACTTGCATCAAAGACGGCACAAGAATAATCAAGTCGCTCTTTTATATTCGGAGAAAAGGCAGCACGACGCAGTACCGCGCCCATCTCATCGCACACGGCCTCAATTCGGCTGGTAAAGATACTAAGTTCAATTGCATTCATGGACATAATTATAAACAACAGGAGAATAAATATGCCCTATTATTAACCTGATGGGCTTATATATAAAAACATTAAAATCGCATTACTTGACTGGTACAACAAAAAGCAATTAGACTCGGTCTAATAACAGCTTATAACAATTACATAAAGGAGAATCATTATGAGTTTCGAGCTACCCCCGCTACCTTATGCAATGGATGCTTTACTGCCACACATCTCTGCAGAAACCCTGGAATACCACCACGGCAAACACCACCAAACCTATATCACCAACCTCAATAAGCTACTTGAGGGAAGTGAATATGACGAGATGTCACTCGAAGAGATTATTATGAAATCCTCTGGTGGCCTCTTCAACAATGCCGCCCAAACCTGGAATCACACCTTCTACTGGAATTGCCTTAGCCCTAGCGGCGGCGGTGAGCCAAGTGGTCGACTTGCTGAGGCTATTGTCAAGCAATTTGGCTCTTTTGAAGAGTTTAAGGCTCAGTTTAGCCAATCCTGTGTCACCAATTTTGGTTCAGGTTGGACTTGGTTGGTTGAAAACAGTGACGGTTCACTAGAAATTGTAAATACCAGTAATGCGGGCAACCCAATGACCGAAGGGAAAATCCCATTAATGACCTGCGATGTATGGGAACACGCCTACTACATTGATTACAGGAATGTTCGTCCTAACTATGTAGAAGCATTTTGGTCACTGGTGAACTGGAATTATGTCGCAGATAATTTTGAGCCATAGACAGTAAGCTCGCTAAGCAGGCATAAAAAAGGGGCTCAAGTGAGCCCCTTTTTGCACAGATTGAAAAATACGCTTAGCTCTTACTAGTTGCTTCTTCTTCCATCTGCTCCAAGCTAATATGGCGCACATCGCGCCCCTTGACCAGGTAGATGACATACTCACAAATATTACGCGAGTGATCACCAATCCGCTCAAGTGCACGTACCGTCCACATCATATCCAAAGAACGGCGGATAGAGCGTGGATCTTCCATCATGTATGTAATCAATTGGCGCATCAGCGCCTCATACTCACGGTCAACTTTGATATCTTCCTGGGCAACGGCTAACGCAGCTTCTACATCCGTACGAGCGAAGGCATCCAGTGCATCATGTAGCATTTGACGTACGTGATCACCCATGTGTGCAATATCAATAGCATGGTCAGTAGAGCTATCTAGTTCTGCTAGATGTGTGGTCATTTTGGCAACTTTACCCACTTCATCACCAATACGTTCAAGATCAGTGATGGTTTTGATCACAGTAACCACTAAACGAAGATCACCCGCCGCTGGCTGACGACGCGCCAGCACCTGGGTGCACTCCTCATCTATCGACACTTCCAGCGCATTGACCTTATAATCGTCTTTGATCACTTGCTCAGCTAAGGCACCATCACGATCAGAATAGGCTTGTAATGCATTATTCAACTGCTGTTCAACCAAACCGCCCATTGCTAACACTTGATTACGTATCGCCTCAAGCTCTTCATTAAAGCGCTGAGAGATATGATGACCGATATCTACTTTATCCACTTTTTAATCCTCTCAATTC
>Ga0316204_10012309_pt1 | contig 10469 bp, 6 predicted proteins | sample 6monrhotite_MG_2_FD_205661 | JGI IMG/M metagenome (GOLD analysis project Ga0316204, IMG submission 205661) | Microbial mat bacterial communities from mineral coupon in-situ incubated in ocean water Damariscotta River, Maine, United States -... | ecosystem: Environmental > Aquatic > Marine >... | reverse complement strand
CGTCGGTCAGATCCTGGAAACCCATATGGGCTGGGCCGCGCACGGCCTCGGCGTCAACATCGACGAGGCACTGCAGGAGTACAAACGCTCTGGCGATCTGACCCCTGTGCGCGAGGCGATGAGTCTGGCTTACGGCGAGGATGTCTATAACGAAGGCATCAGCGGCATGGACGAGGATCAGCTGATCGAGGCGGCTGGCAACGTCACACGCGGCGTTCCCATCGCCACGCCCGTCTTTGACGGTGCGAAAGAGGCGGATGTGAACAATGCGCTGGAACGTGCTGGTTTCTCGACCTCGGGTCAGTCGGTGCTGTTTGACGGTCGCACAGGCGAGCAGTTCAGCCGCCCCGTGACCGTGGGCATCAAGTACCTGCTGAAACTGCACCACCTTGTGGACGACAAGATCCACGCGCGGTCTACCGGTCCGTACTCCCTCGTCACGCAGCAACCGCTGGGTGGTAAGGCACAGTTCGGTGGTCAGCGCTTTGGTGAGATGGAAGTCTGGGCTCTGGAAGCTTACGGCGCCGCTTACACCTTGCAGGAAATGCTGACGGTGAAATCGGACGACGTGGCAGGCCGGACCAAGGTCTATGAAAGCATCGTCAAGGGTGAGGACAACTTTGAAGCCGGCGTGCCGGAATCGTTCAACGTTCTCGTCAAGGAGGTCCGCGGTCTGGGCCTCAACATGGAACTCCTGGATGCGGAGGAAGACGAGTAGGTCGGCATTTCTTTGCAAAGAAATACCACCCGGACTTTTCAAAAGTCCGGGTTCGCCCACTCCCCCCGCACCCTCTAATTTGTGAGGAAACGATATGAACCAGGAACTGACAAACAACCCGTTCAACCCGCTGACGCCGCCCAAGGTCTTTGACGAGATCAAGGTTTCGCTGGCATCGCCCGAACGGATACTCTCGTGGTCTTTTGGCGAGATCAAAAAGCCCGAGACCATCAACTATCGGACCTTCAAACCCGAGCGTGACGGGTTGTTCTGTGCCCGTATCTTTGGCCCGATCAAGGATTACGAATGCCTGTGTGGCAAGTACAAGCGCATGAAATATCGCGGCGTTGTCTGCGAGAAATGCGGCGTCGAAGTCACGCTGCAAAAGGTGCGCCGCGAGCGGATGGGCCACATCGAACTGGCGGCCCCCGTTGCTCACATCTGGTTCCTGAAATCGCTGCCCTCCCGCATCGGCCTGATGCTGGACATGACGCTGCGCGATCTGGAACGTGTGCTGTACTTTGAAAACTATGTGGTGACCGAACCGGGCCTCACGGACCTGTCCTATGGTCAGATGCTGAGCGAAGAAGAGTACATGGACGCGCAGGACGCGTTCGGCATGGACGCCTTCACCGCCAACATCGGCGCCGAAGCGATCCGCGAGATGCTGAGCCAGATTGATCTGGAAGCCGAAGCTGAAACGCTGCGCGCCGATCTGAAAGAGGCGACAGGCGAGCTGAAACCCAAGAAGATCATCAAGCGTCTGAAGGTTGTGGAATCCTTCCTTGAGTCCGGCAACCGGCCCGAGTGGATGGTTCTGACCGTGATCCCCGTGATCCCGCCGGAACTGCGTCCTCTGGTTCCTCTCGATGGTGGCCGTTTCGCGACCTCTGACCTCAACGATCTTTACCGTCGTGTGATCAACCGCAACAACCGTCTCAAGCGCCTGATCGAGCTGCGCGCGCCAGACATTATCGTGCGCAACGAAAAGCGGATGTTGCAGGAATCTGTCGACGCATTGTTCGACAACGGCCGTCGTGGCCGCGTGATCACGGGTGCCAACAAGCGCCCGCTGAAATCGCTGTCGGACATGCTGAAAGGCAAGCAAGGTCGTTTCCGTCAGAACCTTTTGGGCAAGCGCGTCGACTTCTCCGGTCGTTCGGTCATCGTGACCGGCCCCGAGCTGAAGCTGCACCAGTGCGGTCTGCCGAAAAAGATGGCGCTCGAACTGTTCAAGCCGTTCATCTATTCGCGGCTGGAGGCCAAGGGGCTTTCCAGCACCGTCAAGCAAGCCAAGAAGCTGGTGGAAAAGGAACGTCCCGAGGTTTGGGACATTCTGGATGAGGTCATCCGCGAACACCCTGTCATGCTGAACCGTGCGCCCACGCTGCACCGTCTGGGCATTCAGGCATTCGAACCGGTTCTGATCGAAGGCAAGGCGATTCAGCTGCACCCGCTGGTCTGTTCGGCCTTCAACGCCGATTTCGACGGCGACCAGATGGCTGTGCACGTTCCGCTTTCGCTGGAAGCGCAGCTTGAGGCGCGTGTGCTGATGATGTCCACGAACAACGTGCTGTCGCCTGCAAACGGCGCACCGATCATCGTGCCGTCGCAGGACATGATCCTGGGTCTTTACTATGTCACGCTGGAACGCGAGGGCCTGAAAGGGCAGGACATGGTGTTCGGTTCGATCGAAGAGGTCGAACACGCGCTGGACGCGGGCGTTGTGCACCTGCACACCAAGATCAAGGCGCGGTTGCCGCAGATCAATGCCGAAGGGCTTGAGGTCATGGAACGCTTTGACACGACACCCGGTCGTGTGTTGCTGGGCGCGCTTCTGCCGCTCAACAACAAGGCACCGTTCGAACTGGTCAACCGTCTGTTGCGCAAGAAGGAAGTGCAGCAGGTCATCGACACGGTGTACCGCTATTGCGGGCAGAAAGAGTCCGTCATTTTCTGTGACCAGATCATGACCATGGGCTTTAAACACGCGTTCAAGGCGGGCATTTCGTTCGGCAAGGACGACATGCTGATCCCCGAAACCAAATGGCCGTTGGTCGACGAGACACGCGAACAGGTGAAGGATTTCGAACAACAGTACATGGACGGCCTGATCACCCAGGGCGAAAAGTACAACAAGGTTGTCGATGCCTGGTCGAAGTGTAACGACAAGGTCACGGATGCCATGATGGGCTCGATCTCGGCGGCGCAGGTCGACGCGGACGGGTCCGAGCGCGAGCCGAACTCGGTTTACATGATGGCCCACTCCGGGGCCCGTGGCTCGGTCACGCAGATGAAACAGCTGGGCGGAATGCGCGGCCTGATGGCCAAGCCCAACGGCGACATCATCGAAACGCCGATCATCTCGAACTTCAAGGAAGGTCTGACCGTTCTTGAATACTTCAACTCGACCCACGGCGCACGTAAGGGCCTGTCCGACACCGCCCTGAAAACGGCGAACTCGGGTTATCTGACCCGCCGTCTGGTGGACGTCGCACAGGACTGCATCGTGCGGGATCGCGATTGCGGCACCGACAATGCCATCACTGCCGAAGCGGCGGTGAACGATGGCGAGGTCGTGTCGTCGCTGTCCGAGCGTGTGCTGGGCCGTGTCACGGCCGAAGACGTGCTGAAACCCGGCACGGACGAGGTGCTGATCGCCAATGGCTCGCTGATCGACGAACGCATGGCGGATTCGGTTGACGAATTCGCGGTGCAGTCGATGCGTATCCGTTCGCCCCTGACCTGTGAGGCCGAAGAAGGCGTGTGCGCGACCTGCTATGGTCGTGACCTTGCGCGCGGCACCATTGTCAACACCGGCGAGGCTGTCGGCATCATCGCAGCACAATCCATCGGTGAACCCGGCACACAGCTGACGATGCGGACGTTCCACATCGGCGGCGTGGCGCAAGGTGGGCAGCAGTCGTTCCTTGAGGCGAGCCAGGAAGGCAAGATCGTCTTTGAGAACGCGCAGACGCTGGACAATGCGAGCGGCCAGACCCTGGTCATGGGCCGCAACATGAAGCTGGTCATTCAGGACGAAAACGGCGAGGAACGTGCCAGCCACAAGCTGGGCTACGGCACCACCCTGTTCGTGTCCGAAGGTCAGAAGGTCAAGCGCGGCGACAAGCTGTTCGAGTGGGATCCCTACACCCTGCCGATCATTGCGGAGAAGGCCGGTGCAGCGAAATTCGTTGACCTTGTCAGCGGCATTGCCGTGCGGGACGAAACTGACGATGCCACCGGCATGACTCAGAAGATTGTGATCGACTGGCGCTCGGCGGCGCGTGGCAACGAGCTGAAGCCGGAAATCATTCTGGTGGGTGCAGATGGCGAGCCGGTCCGCAACGATGCGGGCAACCCGGTGACCTATCCGATGTCTGTCGATGCGGTTCTGTCGATCGAAGAAGGTCAGGAGGTCGCCGCCGGCGACGTTGTGGCCCGCATTCCGCGCGAAGGGGCCAAGACCAAGGACATCACCGGTGGTCTGCCGCGTGTGGCCGAGCTTTTTGAGGCGCGACGCCCCAAGGATCACGCCATCATCGCGGAAATCGACGGCTATGTGCGGTTCGGCAAGGACTACAAGAACAAGCGCCGCATCGCCATCGAACCCGGCGACGAGTCCATGGACAAGGTCGAGTACATGGTGCCCAAGGGCAAGCACATCCCGGTGGCCGAAGGCGACTTTGTCCAGAAGGGTGATTACATCATGGACGGCAACCCGGCCCCGCACGACATCCTGTCGATCATGGGTGTCGAGGCGCTGGCGGATTACATGATTGACGAAGTGCAGGACGTGTACCGTTTGCAGGGTGTGAAGATCAACGACAAGCACATCGAGGTCATCGTCCGGCAAATGCTCCAGAAATGGGAGATCAGCGACTCGGGCGACACCACGCTGCTGAAAGGCGAGCATGTGGACAAGCAGGAGTTCGATGCCGCCAATGCCAAGGCCGTGTCCAAGGGGGGCCGTCCATGTCAGGGCGCGCCGATCCTGCTGGGCATCACCAAGGCGTCGTTGCAGACACGTTCGTTCATCTCTGCCGCGTCGTTCCAGGAAACCACCCGTGTGCTGACCGAAGCCTCGGTGCAGGGCAAGAAGGACAAGCTGGTGGGTCTCAAGGAGAACGTCATCGTGGGCCGTCTGATCCCGGCGGGCACCGGTGGCGCGACCCAGGCGGTGCGCAAGATCGCCACGGATCGCGACAATGTCGTGATCGAGGCACGCCGCGAAGAGGCCGAGGCCGCCGCCGCGCTGGCCGCACCGGCTGCCGAGGACGTGGTGGGAGGCGATGTGTTCAACACCGTCATCGACACGTCCGAGGAAAGCCGCGACTGAACTGCGGCGCCTCTCAAGACTTTGGAACCCCCCGCCCATCGTGGCGGGGGTTTTCGTTTGCCCCGCGCGCGGTGGGGTGAAACCCCACCCTACATCCGGGGTGTGCGGGCCCTGTTCAATGTACATGGGTTTCGCTAGCCTGCGGCGAATTTGAAAGACGGCTGTCGCGATGTCCCCAAACACGACCGGTGCCTTGTTGATGATGGCGTCCATGGCCGCCTTTACGCTGAATGACGCCTTGCTCAAGTTGACCGATGGTGGCGTGCCGTTGTCGCAGCTGTTGTTTCTGCGCGGCGTTCTGTCCACGGTCCTGATCTATGCGCTGGCCCGTGCGCTGGGGTCGCTGGATTTTCGGGTGGCGCGGCGGGACTGGTCATTGATTGCCGTGCGGGCCGGGGCCGAAGTCGGCGCGGCCTATTTCTTTGTCACCGCGCTGCTCAACATGCCGCTGGCCAATGTGACGGCAGTCTTGCAGGCCCTGCCGCTGACCGTCGCCGTGGGGGCCGCGCTGGTGTTTCGTGAGCCGCTGGGCTGGCGGCGCATGTCGGCCATCCTGATCGGGTTCATGGGGATGTTGCTGATTGTGCGTCCGGGACCGGACGGTTTCAGCCTTTGGTCGGGCTATGCGTTGCTGGCCGTCATCTGCGTGACGGTTCGGGATCTTGCGACACGGCGTCTGTCGCCGGATGTCCCGTCGCTGACGGTCACGCTGGCCTCGTCCGTTGCCGTGACACTGAGTTTCGGGCTGGCCTCGACCGTGACGGCATGGGCGCCGATCACGGTGCCGCTGGGCGGTCTGATTGCGGGCGCGTCGGTCTTTATTATTGGCGGATACTTCTTTTCCATCCGTGCGATGCGTGTGGGCGAGATCAGCTTTATCGCGCCATTCCGCTATACCGGCCTTGTCTGGGCGCTGGTGCTGGGCTGGCTGGTGTTCGGGGACTGGCCGACAAACCTGACGCTGCTGGGTGCGCTGATCGTTGTGGCAACCGGTCTGTTCACGCTTTATCGCGAACGCAGGGTGTCACAACGCTGAAAAGACGGCGCGCACGGTGTCGCAGTCAATCGCGAACCGGTCCCGCAACAGCGCCTCGCCGTCCCGATCCATCAGGGTCAGTTTGTGGGGTTTGGCCGACGGGCCCTGACGCGAGTCATTGTGGTCGTTATGGCCGCGCAACATCATGACGCTGTCGGTCAGGGTCACGGTTGTCATCTTGTCGGCCAGCTTGTGGTGGGCAAAGTTCATGATGGTCTGGCGCGATCCCGGCGCGACCATCATGGCAAGGGCGGCCGTCTGGTAGGGCGCGGAAGTTTCCAGGGCGGCGACACCGTCCGGTCCGGGGCGCACGAGGAAGCCGCGATTGAAGTCGATGGCAAGCAGGTTGTCGCGCGCCGCAAGGTCGGCCACATCCCCCGCCACCTGCCGCACCCGCGCCACGAAATCCACCGCAACCGCGTCGTCGTCATCCATCCGGAATTGCAGGCAGGGCGCCGAGTCGTCGCGGCGCACCGAATTGATGATCCGTTTCATGATCGGGCGGTGCTGCTCGGGGGGATGGGACTGGATCACGGCCTGCGGCATGTCGGCCAGCAGCGCTTCGAGGCGCTGGCGGTAGGGGGCGGGAAAGCTTTGGCCGATCACCACGACCAGCGTGAAATCCGGGTCTGTCTGGGCGCGCAAAGGGGGCAGGGTGATGGTTTCGAAGGTGGCAAAACGCTCTTGCATCCGGGCCGGACTGTAAAGATAAGCCAGTTTTTCCGCGAAGCTGTCAAAATCGACCTGAAAGCCGCCCACGGCGGGGTAGGAAAAGCGACAAAGACCGATAACCTGCATCGCAAAAGCCCCTGGAAACGCGCGTGGTTGCGAGCACGACAATGCCTTAGCCGCAAGGGCCTGCGCAAGCCGTCTCTGGCTGTTGACAGCACCTCCGACTCCCCCTATACGCCCGCTATCTCGGACCGGGTTAACGCCCGAAACCGAAATCAGAACCGAAGTGGACACGATCCGGCCGCGGCAAGGCCCGATCCTCTGGAAACCCACCGCGTCGCCCCTGTCGGGAGCGATAGCGGTTTTTGCGCTTTTGTGGACGCACAGGGGCGAATGAATTGAAACCGCGGGGCCGCCCCGCAAGTGACTGAATGCGTGCGTGCCGCACGACATATGTTGATGAGACGGGGAACATACCTGCAATGCCAACGATCCAACAGCTGATCCGCAAGCCGCGGCAGCCCAAAGTCAAACGCTCCAAATCCCTTCACCTCGAAGGGAACCCGCAAAAGCGCGGCGTTTGCACACGCGTATATACAACGACACCGAAAAAGCCGAACTCGGCCATGCGGAAGGTTGCCAAAGTGCGCCTGACCAACGGCTTTGAGGTCATCAGCTATATCCCCGGTGAAAGCCACAACCTGCAGGAACACTCGGTTGTTCTGATCCGCGGCGGTCGTGTCAAAGACCTTCCCGGTGTGCGTTACCACATCCTGCGCGGCGTTCTGGATACCCAAGGCGTCAAAGATCGTAAGCAGCGTCGTTCGAAATACGGCGCCAAGCGCCCCAAATAAGGAGAGCAGCAGATGTCACGTCGTCACGCCGCCGAAAAGCGCGAAGTCCTGCCCGACGCCAAATATGGCGATAAGGTTCTGACCAAGTTCATGAACAACCTGATGGTCGATGGCAAGAAATCGACCGCCGAAAGCATCGTTTACAATGCCTTCGACCGGGTCGAGAGCAAAATCAAGCGCGCCCCCGTGGAAGTGTTCCACGAAGCGCTGGAAAACATTCAGCCCTCTGTCGAGGTGCGTTCGCGCCGCGTCGGTGGTGCCACCTATCAGGTGCCCGTCGAGGTCCGCCCCGAGCGTCGTCAGGCGCTGGCCATCCGCTGGCTGATCATCGCGGCGCGCAAGCGCAACGAAAACACGATGGAAGAACGCCTTGCCGGCGAGCTGATGGACGCTGTTCAGTCCCGCGGCACCGCTGTGAAAAAGCGCGAAGACACACACAAGATGGCCGACGCCAACAAAGCGTTCAGCCACTACCGTTGGTAAACCAATTACCCTGAGGACTGAGCCCCATGGCACGCGACTATCCGCTTCAACGCTACCGTAACTTTGGCATCATGGCACATATTGATGCCGGCAAGACCACATGTTCGGAACGCATCCTGTTCTACACAGGCAAATCCCACAACATCGGTGAGGTGCACGATGGTGCGGCCACCATGGACTGGATGGAGCAGGAGCAGGAACGCGGGATCACCATCACGTCCGCCGCGACCACCACGTTCTGGCAGCGCCAGGAAGAGCCCACCGCCGATGCCACATCCGACACCAAGTACCGGATGAACATCATCGACACCCCCGGCCACGTTGATTTCACCATCGAAGTCGAGCGTTCGCTGGCGGTTCTGGATGGCGCGGTTGCCGTGCTGGACGCCAATGCCGGTGTCGAGCCGCAGACCGAAACCGTCTGGCGTCAGGCCGACCGCTACAAGGTGCCGCGCATCGTGTTCGTCAACAAGATGGACAAGATCGGTGCCGACTTCTTCAACTGCGTCAAGATGATCAAGGACCGCACCGGTGCGACACCTGCGCCCGTGCAAATCCCAATCGGTGCCGAAACCGAGCTGGAAGGCATGGTCGATCTGGTCACCATGAAGGAATGGGTCTGGGCCGGTGAAGATCTGGGCGCCTCGTGGGAACAGCGCGAGATTCGTGACAGCCTGAAGGCGCAAGCCGAAGAGTGGCGTGCAAGCCTGATCGAGACGGCCGTGGAAATGGACGACGACGCGATGGAAGCGTATCTGATGGAAGGCCAGGAGCCCGATGTCGACACGCTGCGCAAGCTGATCCGCAAGGGCACGCTGGCGATCAAGTTCATCCCCGTTCTGTGTGGCTCTGCCTTCAAGAACAAGGGCGTGCAGCCGCTGCTGAACGCCGTGATCGACTATCTGCCCAGCCCGCTGGACGTGGTCGACTACATGGGCTTCAAACCCGGTGACGAAACCGAAACACGCAACATCCCGCGCCGTGCGGATGATGACATGGCGTTCTCGGGCCTGGCGTTCAAAATCATGAACGACCCCTTTGTCGGCTCGCTGACCTTTACCCGCATCTATTCGGGTGTGTTGAACAAGGGCGATACGCTTTTGAACTCGACCAAGGGCAAGAAAGAGCGCGTCGGTCGGATGATGATGATGCACTCGATCAACCGCGAGGAAATCACCGAAGCGTTTGCGGGCGACATCATCGCGCTGGCCGGTCTGAAGGACACCACAACCGGTGACACGCTGTCGTCGGTTGCTGACCCGGTCGTTCTGGAAACCATGAATTTCCCCGACCCGGTGATCGAGATCGCGGTCGAGCCAAAGACCAAGGCGGACCAGGAAAAGATGTCTCAGGGCCTCGCACGTCTGGCCGCCGAAGATCCGTCGTTCCGCGTGGAAACCGACATCGAGTCCGGTCAGACCATCATGAAGGGCATGGGCGAACTTCACCTCGACATTCTGGTGGATCGCCTCAAGCGTGAATTCAAGGTCGAAGCCAATATCGGTGCGCCGCAGGTGGCCTATCGCGAGACCATCGGTCACGAGGTCGAGCACACCTATACCCACAAGAAACAGTCGGGTGGGTCCGGTCAGTTCGCCGAAGTGAAACTGATTATTTCGCCGACAGAGCCGGGCGAGGGCTATTCGTTTGAGTCCCGTGTTGTTGGGGGGTCCGTTCCCAAGGAATACATCCCCGGTGTGGAAAAAGGCATCAAGTCGGTCATGGACAGTGGCCCGCTGGCTGGCTTCCCGGTCATCGACTTCAAGGTGGCCCTGATCGACGGCAAGTTCCACGACGTTGACTCGAGCGTTCTGGCCTTTGAAATCGCCGCCCGCATGGGCATGCGCGAAGGCATGAAGAAGGCTGGCGCCAAGATGCTGGAACCGATCATGAAGGTCGAGGTCGTGACGCCCGAGGAATATACCGGCGGCATCATCGGCGACCTCACATCGCGTCGCGGTCAGGTGCAGGGTCAGGACACGCGCGGCAACGCGATTGCCATCGATTGTTACGTGCCGCTGGCCAACATGTTCGGCTATATCAACACGCTGCGTTCGATGTCTTCTGGTCGTGCGAACTTTACCATGCAGTTCGATCACTACGAAGCCGTGCCGCAGAACATCAGCGACGAGATCCAGGCGAAATTCGCCTAAGCGGGATGGCGGGGTGAACCCCGCCCTACCCACCAACCGTAGGGCGGGGTCTACCCCGCCGCCCAAGTCAAAAGAGGAGCCAACACCATGGCAAAGGCAAAGTTTGAACGTACAAAACCGCACGTTAACATCGGCACGATTGGTCACGTTGACCACGGCAAGACGACGCTGACGGCTGCGATCACGAAGTATTTCGGCGACTTCCAGGCATATG
>Ga0316204_10012308_pt1 | contig 10470 bp, 7 predicted proteins | sample 6monrhotite_MG_2_FD_205661 | JGI IMG/M metagenome (GOLD analysis project Ga0316204, IMG submission 205661) | Microbial mat bacterial communities from mineral coupon in-situ incubated in ocean water Damariscotta River, Maine, United States -... | ecosystem: Environmental > Aquatic > Marine >... | reverse complement strand
GTGGGCGACCCGGGGCGAAGCATCAACAAACGCAAAATCCATGATCCGACGTTCAGCCACCACACCCGACTGCGCCAGCTGCTGTTCGACGGTGTCGAGCTCATTGATCGATTGCTGGAGTGGTTCGCCGGCGACGTACCAGCCGAGTCCCTGGCGCGCCGCGATCAGGCCGTCGTCCCGCAATTGTTCGAGTGCGCGGCGCACGGTGACGCGGCTGACGCCGAACTCGTCGCTGAAACTCGCCTCGCTGGGCAGCAGCCGGCCCGCGGCGGTCTGGCCGTCGCGAATGCGGTTCCGGAGTTCGTCCGCAATCTGCTGGTATCGAGGCGTGCGCACTTGTCTTCTACTTGTCTACTTGTCTATACTCTGTTCACCGGTCTCGGCAACCGGGTTCGTCCTAGGCTGCCACGAGATCCCCCTCCACCGACGTACACCGAGGTCCCATCATGGCTGTCGCTGCCAGCACCCCCATCGAACTCATCAACGGCGTCTACGCAACCCTCGACGAGCGCGTCGGCGCCGCCCGGGAGCGCTTCGGCCGTTCGCTGACCCTCGCCGAGAAGATTCTGATCAATCATCTCGACCGCGCCGACCAGGAACTCGAACGCGGCGAATCCTACGTCGACCTCCGACCCGACCGCGTCGCCATGCAGGACGCCACGGCCCAGATGGCCTGGCTCCAGTTCATGACCGCGGGCCTCGATGAGGTCGCCGTCCCCACCACCACCCACTGCGACCACCTCATCCAGGCCCGCGTCGACGGCAAGCGCGACCTCATGGCCGCGGTCGACAACAACGAAGAGGTGTACGACTTCCTCGAGTCGGTCTCGGCCAAGTATGGCGGCGGCTTCTGGAAGCCCGGCTCCGGCATCATCCACCAGGTCGTGCTCGAGCAGTACGCCTTCCCCGGCGGCATGATCATCGGCACCGACAGCCACACCCCGAACGGTGGCGGCATCGGCATGATCGCCATCGGTGTCGGTGGCGCCGACGCCGTCGACGTCATGACCGGCTTCCCCTGGAACGTGAAGTGGCCAAAGCTCATCGGCGTCAAGCTCACCGGCTCGCTCAACGGCTGGTCGGCACCGAAGGACGTCATCTTGAAGGTCGCCGACATCCTCACGGTGAAGGGCGGCACCGGAGCCATCGTCGAGTACTTCGGCGAGGGCGCCAACAACATCAGCTGCACCGGCAAGGCCACCATCTGCAACATGGGTGCCGAGATCGGCGCCACCACATCGCTGTTCGCCTACGACGACTCGGTCGCCCGGTACCTGAAGAGCACCGGCCGCGAGGAAGTGGCCGATGCCGCCAACGCCGTCGCCCACCACCTCCGCGCCGACGACGAGGTCCTCGCCAACCCCGAGGCGTACTACGACCAGGTCATCGAGATCGATCTCGACACCCTCACCCCGCACATCAATGGCCCCCACACCCCCGATCTCGCCCGCGAGGTCGCGGCGCTCGGCGCCGAGGCCCGGGAGAACGGTTGGCCGCTCGAGGTCAGCGCCGCCCTGATCGGAAGCTGCACCAACTCGTCCTACGAGGACATCACCCGCGCCGCCTCGATCGCCCGTGAAGCCACGGCCAATGGTCTGACGGCCAAGACCCGTCTCCTCATCACCCCCGGCTCAGAGCAGGTGCGCGCCACCATCACCCGCGACGGGCTCCTCCAGGACTTCGAGGCGCTCGGTGCGGTCGTTCTCGCCAATGCCTGCGGGCCGTGCATCGGCCAGTGGGATCGCTCCGAGGAAGAAGGTCACGAAACCGGCACACCCAACGTGATCGTCACCTCGTACAACCGCAACTTCCCGAAGCGCAACGACGGCGATGCCGAGACGCTTGCCTTCGTGACCTCGCCGGAGACGGTCATCGCGCTGGCCCTCGCCGGCACCCTCGACTTCGACCCGATCAATGACACGATCACCAACGACGCCGGCGAGGAAATCTCCCTGTCGACGCCGATCGGTCTCGAACTCCCCGACGCCGGCTTCGACCCCGGTGAGAACACCTTCGTCGCTCCCCCGGCCGACGGCTCAGGCGTGGATGTGAAGGTGTCGCCGACCAGCGACCGGCTCCAGCTCCTCAACGCGTTCACCCCATGGGACGGCAACGACTACGTGGACCTGCCCGTGCTCGTCAAGGCCCAGGGCAAGTTCACCACCGACCACATCTCGATGGCGGGCCCATGGCTCAAGTACCGCGGCCACCTCGAGAACATCTCGGGCAACCTCTACCTCGGTGCCGTCAATGCCTACACACAGGCTGATGGCTCGGACTACGAGGTCGGCTACGGCAAGAGCCAGATCAACGGATCGATCAAGCTCTTCCCCGCCCTGGCCAAGGACTATCACGAAGCCGGCGTCAACTGGGTCGTCATCGGCGACGAGAACATGGGTGAGGGCTCCAGCCGCGAGCACGCCGCCATGGAGCCGCGATTCCGCAACGGCCTCGTCGCCATCGCCCGTTCCTTCGCCCGGATCCACGAGACCAACCTCAAGAAGCAGGGCATGGTGCCGCTGACCTTCGCCGACCCGGCCGACTACGACCGAGTCGACGAGGACGACCGCATCGCCGTTCGCGGCCTGGCCGACCTCGCCCCCGGTCAGCAGGTCACCGTCGAGGTCACCAAGCCCTCCGGCGAGGTCATCTCGTTCCCGACCAACCACACGTTCTCCGACGACCAGATCGAGTGGTTCAAGGCCGGTAGCGCCCTCAACGTCATCAAGTCCAAGACCCAGTAGTCGCTTTCTTGACGACCAAGTCGGCCCGGGGTCGACTTCGTCGTCTGGAAACGCGTTCGGTCAGGTGAAGACGCGGGTGCAGCTGTCGCCGGCCCAGAGGGTGGTGACGACGCCTTCGGGGTGAAGTCCGTCGGTGATCCCACTGATGATGGCGCCCGTGCTCGGATTGGTCACGCCGAACAAGCCGATGTCGTCGCCCTCGAACGCCGCCAGTATCACCAGGGCGTCACCGAAGGTGACCTCGAGGAAACCGACGGTGGCGGATTCGCCGAGCCCGTCGAGCGTCACCAAACCGGCCGGCTCGCTGTGCCCCTCGGTGTACCACTGGGAGAACACACCCGTGTCGGACGCCTCGATCTCCTCGGTGAAGACCAATTCGAGTGATCCCCACCGGATGAACCGGGTGCGAGTGCCGACACAGAACTCCCACGGCTCGAATCCGGTGTCCTCGTCGGGCGCACCCAGGATCTCGGTTGCCTCGGCCACCACGACATCCACGCTCTGACCGAACTGCACGATGGTGCCGTTCTCGAAAAGCAAGCCACCCGCCGACAATGTGACCGCCCCCGGTGCCGCCACCCGCACCGGTGTGGTGGTGGTCGACGTCGTCGTGGTCGAGGAGGTGCTCGTCGAGGATGTCGAGGTGGACGTCGTACTCGATGAGGTCGAGGTCGACGTCGTGGCCGCGGGAGCCTCGGAGGTGGTCGTGGTCGTGGCGGCAGCTTCGGTGGTCGTCGAGGACGTCTCCGGAACGATCGTGGCGGTGTCGTCCCCGCCGCCGACGACGACCAACAGGAGCCACACGATCACCACCGCGACGAAGAGCACGATCACCCCGATGATCAGGCCGACCGGTGTCGATCGATCGGGTATCTCATGAGTCGGCGGTGGGGCAACCGCCGCCGACCGAGTCGCCGGCGCTGTCGGCCGAGACGCCGGTTGTGCGGCGATCGGTGCGGGTGACTTCCTCACCGGCACGACCGGCTCCGGTTCATCGCCGGACTCCTCGAACACCGAGACCGGCCCGCTCGGTGGGCCAGCCGCGGGCGGAGGAGCGGCGGGAGTGGTATCGGAGCTCACCGGCTCGCCGAGATCCTCGCGTGTGACGATCGGCGGCGCCGCCTCCACGCTGCCGATCAATGCTGCGCCGATGGCAACAGAGACCACAGCATCCGCCGCCACCGAGGAGGCCCGCGCCATCGCTGCCGTCTCGGGCACGGTCACGACGTCGGTGATGCCCGCGCCATTGGCCGCAACGACCACCTGATCGCGTGCATCGCCGTCGAAGTCGTCCGGAACGACGATCGCGAGACGAGTCGTCGTCGACCCGGCCACCGCGGCCCGACCGAGGACATGGGTGATCACCGCCGTCAGCGCCCCGGTGCGACCGAGGCGGACACGATCCAGGGGGTCGAACACGATCGGGCCGTCCACGCCGGTCGCGGCATCGCCCACGAGCACGGTTCCCTCCGGCCCCGCAGCGACCGCTCGGGCAGCCGCCGGGCCATGGGTACCCAGTGGCAGCACGGATGCGGCCGTCGGGTCGACTTCCGCATCGGCGATCACTCCCACGATGCCATCGCTGCCCAGGTGAATCCCCAGCGTTTCGCTCATGACCGGCCGCCGTCGCGCATGCCGCGATCGTATGCGCACCGTCTCCGAAAACGGGAAAAGCGACTGGCGTTTCTTGGGGGACGGCCAGTCGCTTCTCCAGTACACCAGGCAAAGGGGGAATGCCTGGGGCTGAGGTTCGACTCGAGATTTTGGGGGTATCGAGGAACCGTTGTTTGCATAGTCAACCAGGTCCCGGATCATCGTTCCAACAGTTTCGATGGATATGTGGCATCATTTCCGGCGATGGATCTTCGCCAGCTTCACGCCCTGCTCGCAGTGGCCGAGCACCAATCATTTTCAGCCGCGGCACGGGCACTCCACACGGTGCAGTCCAATGTGTCGACCCACGTCGCCCACCTCGAGAACGAGCTCGGAAGTGTTCTGATCGAGCGCTCCAAGGGCGAGCTCACGCCGGAGGGGGAGATCGTCGCAGCACGTGCCCGTCGCATCCTCGGCGAGTTGCGGTCGATCGAGGACGACCTGCTGTCGCTTCGTGAGGACGTGAGCGGCCACGTCCGACTCGGCGTCATCGGCACGACCGCGGTCTGGCTCGTGCCGGCCCTGCTCAACGCCCTCGCTCGGGACTACCCCCGCGTGGAGATCACGATCGTCGAAGCCACCACCACTTCGCTCGTTCCACAGCTCATCAGCGACCGCATCGATCTCGCCATCGTCAACCTCCCGGTCGACGACCCCGATGTCGACAGCCGAACGCTCTTCGAGGAGGACCGTGTTCTGATCGTCCCCGAGGACCATCCGCTCGCCGCGTCCGACCGAGCGTCATGGAGCGATCTCGCCGACCACGAGATCCTCCTTCCGCCGGTGGGCACGGGCTTTCGCGACGAAATCGACGCCGACGCTCGGCGGTCGAGGGTCTCCCTCGCCGCCAAGGCCGAAGTCGACGGACTCCGGCTACTGACGTCGCTGGCCGCCCGAGGCTTCGCCCCCGCGATCGTGCCGGCCAGCGCCGTACCCACATTCGATGGCCCCTGGCGCCGGGTCTCGATCGACGCGTCGGCCCGCCGAATCGTGGGCCTCTCACTCCCCCGTAGGGTGACACCGTCGGCAAGCACTCGAGCTGTGGTCGACGAGATCGTCTCCATGGTCGCCACCGAAGGGCCGGGCATCACCGGGATCTCGGTCGCCACCACGACAAGCACGCCGGACGAGGGCTAGGTTCAACGCCGCGATGACCAATCCGCGCCCCGACTCCGAACGCCCCATCTCCCGCCAGGTGGACATACGGGCTCGCACCAGTGGTTTCGTCCGCTCCGGCTTGGCCGACTTGCACGGTCGCAAGGTCATCGAGGTCGACGCGCGTGGCACCGACCATGCCGGATCACTCCTCCCCTCCGACGGGTTCTCGATCGCCGCCGGCGCCCGCGCCGCACGCGAACAACGGCTCCCGTTCGTCATGCAACTCGCATCGTCCGGCGCCGATATCGGTACGGGTGTCGGTGCCCTCGACGGGTGGGGGCACGGCGCCCGTGAGCTCACTCGCTGCTCCGGCGTGGTCCCCACGATCATCATCGTCACCGGCCCGGTCGTCAGCGGCCCGGCGCTGCTCCTCGGGCTCGCCGACTTCGTCATCATGACCACCGAGGCGTATGCGTTCGTGATGGGTCCCCGCATGGTGGCCGAGTTCACCGGCGTACCCATCTCCAAGGACGAGCTCGGCGGTGCCTCGATCCATGTGCGCACCTCCGGGGTCGCCGACTTCATCGCCACCGACACCGACGACGCCCTGCTGCTCGCGTCGGAGCTCCTGGGGTTCCTTCCCGATCACACCGATGCGGATGCGCCCTCGGCTGTCTGCACCGATCCCGTGGATCGAGAGACCCCCGAGGCCTACGAGGTGTTGCCACCCTCGTCCAACGGTTCGTACGACGTCCGCGACATCATCGGAAGCATCGTCGACAACGGCGAATTCCTGGAACCCCACGCCGAGTGGGCCGCGAACCTCGTCACCGGCTTCGCCACGATCGGGGGCCGCACCGTCGGCATCGTGGCCAACCAGCCCCAGACGGTCGCCGGCACCCTCGACATCGCCGCCTCGCAGAAGGGTGGGCGGTTCGTCTCGTTCTGCGACGCGTTCAATGTCCCCCTGGTGACCATCGTCGACACCTCGGGCTTCTACCCGGGCAAGGACACCGAGTGGAGGGGCATGATCCGCTACGGCGCGCAGATGGCATTCGCCTACTCCCGGGCCACCGTACCGAGGGTCAATCTCACGACCCGAAAGTCATATGGCGGTGCCTACATCGTCATGGACTCCAAGAAGATCGGCAATGACCTGGCGCTGGCGTGGCCGTCCGCCGAAATCGCCGTGATGGGGGCCAAGGGCGCGGTCGAGATCCTCCACCGCCGCAATACGCCCGAGGAGCGAGCCGAACTCGAGCTGGCCTACGAGGAGCGCCTCCTCAATCCGTACATCGCGGCGGAGCGCGGCACGATCGACGCGGTGATCGACCCCTCCGACACGCGGCGCGAAATCAACGCCGCGCTCGTGATGCTTGCAGGCAAGCGCGAGCGACTTCCACCACGCCGCCACGACAACACACCGCTGTAGTTCCACCGGCTCGGTGTGCCGACCAGGGCACAAACCGTCTAGATTCACTCGGGGTGTTCGTGCCCCATACCGAGCCGCGCCAAAGGAGCCCGACAGTGACCGAGAGCATCACCATTACCGACAACCGCACCGGTGAGTCGCTCGAGATCCCGCTCGACAACGGCGGCGTCGATGCAGCCGAGTGGCGCAAGCTCCTCCCGGGTATCTGGTTCCACGACCCGGGCCTCGCCACCACCAGTGGAGCGGAGAGCGCCATCACCGAGCTCGACGGCGACAACGGAATCCTGCGCTACCGCGGCTATCCGATCGAACAGCTGGCTGAGAAGAGCACCTTCCTCGAGGTCTCGTACCTCCTGTTGAACGGTGAGCTCCCCAACCAGCAGCAGTCCGACGACTGGGTCAACGAGATCACCCATCACACGTACCTGCACGACAAGTTCCGGCGGAGGATGTACGACTCGTTCCACTACGACGCCCATCCCATGGGCCTGCTGTGCAGCAATGTCGCCGGGTTGTCCACCTTCTACCCGGGCTCCAAAGACATCGATGACCCGAGCAACCGGATGGAGCAGGCGGTCCGCCTCATCGCCAAGATGCCGACCCTCGCCAGCTCGGCCTACCGCCATTCGGTCGGCCAGCCGTTCGTCTTCCCGGACAACACACTCGATTACGCATCCGACTTCCTGCGGATGATGTTCGAGGTCGGCAACCCGTACGAGGTCGATCCCGCGTTCCAGCGGGCCATGGAGGTCCTCCTGATCCTCCACGCCGATCACGAACAGAACTGCTCCACCACGACGGCGCGGGTGGTCGGCTCCTCACACACCGACCCCTACACCGCCATGTCGGCAGCGTGTGCAGCCCTCTACGGCCCCCGTCACGGCGGCGCCAACGAGGCGGTGCTCAACATGCTCGACGGCATCGGCAGCTATGACAACGTCGAGCCCTTCATCGAGGGCGTGAAGGCCGGCAACGAGCGCCTCATGGGCTTCGGTCACCGCGTGTACAAGAACTACGACCCTCGGGCCCGCATCATCAAGGAAGCGGCGCACGACGTGTTCGCCGTCACCGGCACCAACCCGCTGCTCGACATCGCACTCAAGCTCGAAGAGGCCGCGCTGAGCGATGAGTACTTCATCAGCCGCAAGCTCTACCCGAACGTCGACTTCTACAGCGGTCTGATCTATGAGTCGATGGGCTTCCCCCGCAACATGTTCACCGTGTTGTTCGCCATCGGCCGCATGCCGGGCTGGCTGGCTCACTGGAACGAGATGCTGGATCAGAACTCGCGCATTGCCCGTCCTCGCCAGCTCTACATCGGTGAAGCCGAGCGCGACTATGTCGCGATGAGCGACCGCTGAACTGCGCGATGAGCGACCGCTGATCCGTCGAACGCTTGGCCGGATACGGCGGCGGCTGACGCCGCCCCGCCTCGAGCTGGTCTCGCTCCACATTCCCAAGACCGCGGGAACGTCGTTTCGTGCCGCGCTCGATGCCGAGTACGGGGACGATCTCGCGCACATCTATGACGGTGCACCGATCGATGCCCATCGGTTCCGGGCGATTCACGGCCACATCCGGGTCGAGGAGGCTCGGGCCGCTGCACGCCGGGCCACATGGATCATGTGGCTACGCGACCCCGTCGATCGGCTCGCGTCCTACTACGACTTCTGGCGTCAGACCGAACCGCACGGCAACCCGAACCATGACGAGTTCCTGGCGTCCGGCATGGACTTCGCGACCTTCATCGAATGGGCGCCCATCCGTGACGAATTCGCCGAGCACTATGTGGCCGGGCTCGAACCCGACGACTTCGCCTTCGTCGGGCTGACCGAACGCTACGACACCGACATCCAGCGCCTCGCCCGGCGGCTCGAGTGGCGAACGACGCCTGCGGTCGACCGTTCGAACGTCACACCCACACGATCGACCGTGATCACCGATGAACTCCGCGCCCGAATCGCCGACGTCCATCGAGTCGAGACCGAGTGGTACCGGCACTTCGCGTAGGCGAGGTGCACCCGGTCCGCTCAGCTGATGTCGAGGACGAGCTTCCCGGCGTTGGCGTTGGTGCCCATGCGCTCGTGCGCGGCCGCCACCTCGTCCAGCGGGTAGCGGCTGTCGATCACGGGGGCGATCGCCCCGGACTCGACATGGGGCAGCATCTGGGCCGCGAACTCGCGGGTGATGGCGACCTTCTCCTCGATCGGTCGGGCCCGCAATGTCGTGCCGGTGATGGTGGCTCGTTTCATCAGCAGACTGCCGACGTCGAACGGCACCGGACCACCGGCCATGACCCCGACCTGGATGATCCGACCGCCGAGGCGGAGGGCGGAGACATTGCGCGGCACGTACTCGCCGCCGATGACGTCGAGCACGACATCGACGCCCACTCCCCCGGTGGCCGCCTTGGCGGCCGCCACGAAGTCCTCGGCGTTGTAGTCGATCACCACGTCGGCCCCCAGGTCGCGACAGACCTGGTGCTTGCCGGCCGACGCCGTCACCGCGATTCGCGCTCCCATCGCCTTGCAGATCTGGATCGCCGCGGTGCCGACACCGGAGGCCCCGGCGTGGACCAGGGCCCAGCGGCCGCTCGTGAGGCCGCCTTGGCGCACGAGGGCGTCCCAGGCGGTGATGAAGACCTCGGGGAAGGCACCGGCATCCTGCAGCGAGAGTGCCTCGGGCACTCGCATGGCCTGGCGCTCGTGGATCGCGATCTGCTCGGCGTAACAGCCACCGTTGCTGATGCCCATGACCGCGTCGCCGACGGCGTGTTCGGTGACACGAGCACCGACACCGATCACCCGACCGGCGAACTCGAGGCCGGGAATCTCGTGTTCCATGGGCGGGCCCGGGTACAGCCCCATCCGCTGGAGCAGGTCCGCCCGATTCACGGCCGACGACACGATCTGCACCAGCACCTCTTCGGGGCCCGCAGTCGGATCGGGGACTTCGATGACCTGGAGGACCTCAGGTCCCCCCTTCTCTTCCAGAACCACAGCACGCATGGGCGTGAGCGTAGGTCAGCTTCGGAGAATCCGGAGATCCCGGGGGTACGGGTAGAAGTCCGGCAGCTCTCCTTGACCGTGTTCGTCCTTCATCCTCTGCCAGAACTCGACAGTCGAGATCTCGGGGTGGACCTCATCGAACACTTCGCCCACGATGCGAGGCGAGCGCAGGTAGGTGCGGAACTCCTCCGGGAAGACATCATCAGGCTCGACCGGGAACCAAGGCTGATCGAGCATCTCGTCCTCGTAGCTCTGGCTCACCGGCATCTTGCGGAAGTTCACGTCGGAGAGCAGCGCCAGCTCGTCATAGTCGTAGAACACGACCGCACCGTGTCGGGTGACACCGAAGTTCTTCGGGAACAGGTCGCCGGGGAAGATGTTGGCGGCGGCGAGATCCTTGATGGCATTGCCGTAGTCGACCGCAGCGCGCCGGGCGGGTTCGCCCGACATCTCCCGGAGGTAGAGATCGAGCGGGTAGAGCCGGCGCTCGGTGTAGACGTGGTGGAGGATCACCTCGTCATCGGTGATCGTGACC
>Ga0316204_10012307_pt1 | contig 10471 bp, 7 predicted proteins | sample 6monrhotite_MG_2_FD_205661 | JGI IMG/M metagenome (GOLD analysis project Ga0316204, IMG submission 205661) | Microbial mat bacterial communities from mineral coupon in-situ incubated in ocean water Damariscotta River, Maine, United States -... | ecosystem: Environmental > Aquatic > Marine >... | reverse complement strand
GATTCACACAAGGCCACCAAAACTCACCACGCGGTCGAATCCGTCGACCGCGAATCAGCATCCCCCGGATGTACGATCATACAGCAGCGCAACGTCGGCGAATGACCGTTTTACGTCAATTTCGCATCGGCCGTTGGGCGGCGAGGACGCTTTTCTGACGCTTTTCTCAGAGAACCCGTTTCAAAAATCGCTTGGGCTTCATCTGGCTCCTAAAAACAGAGACCGACACGCCGCATCTGAGGATTTTGAAACCAGTTATAGTAGAACGAATCCACTGGGGTTTGTCATAGCCTAAGCCGCGGTTGTCGTCGATTTTTTGAGAGATACACCGCCCATCGGCCATAAAACCGGTCCAACAAGACCGCTGCCTCAACGACGAATCGAAAACCCGGCAAACCGCTCACTCCCGTCCCACGGACTACGGTCCGCAGCAGAAATAAACTTCTCCATCACCCGGCCAAGTTCGCTCACGAACTTGGTGACGACATCCTCTGTCCCCTGAGCAACAAGTTCGACCGTGCCGTCGGCGAGATTTTTGACATAACCCATTACAGGATAACCCTTTGCCAGCCGACGCGTCCGGTAGCGAAAACCGACTCCTTGAACCTGACCTCGAAAAATCACTCGCTCGGTGTACGGAGGTTCTGCCTCGGCATCCTCACTCACGCTTCACCTCCCTCCCGCCACGGCGCTGGTGACGCCGGTCGCTTCCAGCAGGATCGGCACAGAACTATTCCGCTCCCCAGTCGCCTCGACGCGGGCGGTCGCATAAAACGAGATCTTTTGCCGCGGCACCCACGGCTCGCATTTCACCACAAACGACTGCTCGGTTTGCCCCTCGGGGATCAACACACCGTTGAGCCCCACATGCAATACCCGAATTCCATGTGGCAGGTTCTCGACCGCGATCGGCACCCGGCTGTTGAATCCGTAGTTTCGCTTCAATTTCAACTGAAACCGCACTTCCTGCCCAGGTTCAATCACCGCTTCCTGGGGACTCACCACCACCTCCAATGTTGGTGGCGGCGCAAGGGAGACCTGATGCAATCCAAATCCGGTAGAACTACGCTGCTCCACTGTTTTGTCACCCACTGTCGCGGTGCCAATCGCCTGCACGCTTCCCGCACCGGCATCCAACGTCTCCACGGATTCCGGGGCCGAAAACGTCACGACGCATGAAGCATCATCGGGCCCGATTCGCCCAGCTGTTGCTGTGATGCCGGCGGGCAACCCCTCGATCCGTACGTCGATCGCCCCGTCGAACCCTTCCAGACGCGACGCTTTAATCGTGACCGGCAGATTTCCGCCGCGGGGAATGTTCGGATCGGCTGGGTTCATGGAGATCCGAAAATCAGGCTGCGGCCGGCGAATGACGAGGCGATAATAAAAGTCGTCGCCCGACAGGCCTCGAACATCGTTGATACGCACCAGATACTTGCCGTCAGCCGGCACGTCGAAAAAGAGTCGTGAATCGCTCCCTAGCCTCGGTCCGCCGTCGTCATTTCGGTATTTCAACGCAACGATCGGCATGCCGCTAGGCGGAAACGAAAGTCCGGACGGATGCACTTCGATTTTGTACACTGACGAATTCACCGCATGCCCCTGTGGTGTTGTGCCAAAATATCCCAAACGCCCGCCGTTGGCGAAGAATTTCACATCCTCATCCGGCCCCAATGGCAAGGCACGGATTTTAATCACTTCGCCGCCCAACATCAGATAGTCGTTGATCTCAAAGCCATCCCAGTTCTGCAGTCGAATGCCGTCACGCTTCGAACTATGGTCCCGCAGCGTAATAAACGTTTCAGAAACCGCCTGCAACGTTTGCCGACCAACCGGTTCTCCTTCTGCGGTCAAAATTTCGATCACCGAATCCAACAGCGAACCCACCCGCCGCGCCGAGACCTGGATCAATAGCCGGTCCCCTTGCTTCGCCTCAAACGCCACAAGATCCGCCGCGCCGCCGCCCTCGCTAATTGTCATGACCCGCCCGCTTAGAGCGCCCGGCACCGCCAATAACGGAGCTTGTTCCGGTGTGTCGTTGGGCTCGACTTCGACCACTTCGGGAAATGCGCTCAACTCGTATCGCACTGTGTTCAACGTCGGCCCCATTTCGGTTTTCAACCGGTCGTTACGATCGCCTGGCGATTTGCCCTCGACGTCAATCTTCGCTGCATCGCCCAGATTGAAACCGCGGGCCTGAAGCACACCATCGTTTTTCGCCCCAGCTGTCACCCCCAACGGAAACACGCCCTCGACATAGGCAAACTGGCCGGCATGGATGTAATAATAGTGCCCACCTCCGCCGGAAAACCGCAGATCCTCGACGCGTAACAGGTACGATCCCGCGTTCTCAAATCGGTGCCCAATCACCGCGTCCCGTTTTTTCGGATGTCGCTGCGAACGGGCCAACACTTGCCCCGCATCGTCCAATATCGCCAACTCGGCATCCAGCTTCGATCCAAAGCCTGTGCCCCGCAGCGCAAAGACAATCTCCGCCCCAGCGGGCGCGTCAAATCGCCACAGATCGCGGTCCCCTTTGCGATTGATCGTCCCCACTAACGTTTTGGGCAACTCCGTCACGGTCGCGGTTTCGGGTGTATCATTCGCTTCCTTCTCCCCCTGCTCCGCAAACGGGCCGACGTAAAACGCCCGACTCCCCGTGCTGCCCGTTGGCGTATGCAGCCGCAGCGAAACCATCCGCGGCAGCAAGTCGGCGGGAAGTTCCACTTCGCATTGGATCTTGTTGGGATCCTTACCGTCGGACGGCAACAGTTTGGCTTTCAGGTCTCCTGGAGCAACAAACAACGCGTCGGCATCGGCGATATTACGTCCCGACAATGTGAACTTCGCCGTCGTCCCCCGCACCGCCGTCCGTGGGCTGATTGAGGAGAGTTCCGGATCGCGCGGACGTTCCACCACTTTGGCGGTTTCCGGTTTCTCTGCGGGAACTGGTTCCGCGCGACGTCCAGCGATCAGCACTTGTGGCGGCTGAGATTTCTCGGTGTCGAACGCCAGTAAATTGCCGTCATACAGACCGGCGAATATCCGTTTGCCGTCTGGGCGAACCGCCAAGGCGTGCGGCCAATCCGTCAGATTTTCTTCAGTGCGCAACAGGTTCAGCCCGACAGCATCCCACGCCTTAATTCGACCATCTTCCGCAGCAGTGAACAATGTTTTTCCGTCCGGTGCGTACGCCACATCCAACACGATCGCATCATGGGCGAATACGCTTTTGCGAATCTTTGCCGACTTGCCATCCCAGCTCCAAACCCGCAATGTCTTATCGACTCCCACAGCCGCCAATTCCTTGCCCGACGGATGAAACGCGACCGCATTCATGCTGCCGGTCGGTTCGCTGAGCGTGACCATCCGCTTTCCACTGGCAACGTCCCACAACTTGACCGTCTGGTCGTCGCCGACCGAGGCCAACGTTTTTCCATCAGGACTGAACGCGACGTCAAACACTGCAGCCGTGTGATGCTTGAGCGTGGCCGCCTCCTTGCCCGTGGCCACGTCCCACAATTTAATCAGCTTATCGTAACTCGACGTGGCCAACATTTTCCCATCGGGACTGAATGCCAATCCGTAAATCGAATCATCATGCCCGTTGAACACTCCTGCCGATTCGCCGTCGATTTTCCACAGCCGCACACTCCCACCAATTCCCGCAGGACCGCCTGCTGCTGCGATCCATTGTCCATCGGCACTGAACGCGACCGCATTCAGTGGATGTTCGGCCCCTTCGAATTTGGTAATCACCTTTCCATCGTCCGCGTTGAGCAAAACCACCGCACGATGCCGCACAGCCGCTAACCGCTCACCATCAGGCGAAACCGCGACCGAGACAATCGCCGGCGTCACCGGGCCTTTAGGCAAGACCTGCGGCACTTCCGGTGCATCGTAGCCAGTGGACTTCACTTCGTCCGTTGCGGAATTCCTGGCCCCCGTTTCAATCCACCGTGTGATGCCCGCAATTTCTTCAGCGCTCGGTTGCTTTTCTCCCTCAGGCGGCATCTTGGGCTCTTCTTGACCATTCAGCAGTAGCAATAACCAACTCTCCGCTGGTTTGCCGGGAACGACGAGTTTCTCGCCGCTATCCCCCCCGCGCATCAACGCTGAAAAATCGTGCAGACTCAGCCCGTTCTCACGCTCGTCCTCGTTATGGCAAGCAATGCAATACTTCTTAAACACGCGCTGCACATCGCGGGAATACGACGGCGCCGGTAGTTTTTGTTTTTCCGCCGGTTCATCAGCGCCGGCAGGCATTGCCGCGCACGCGGCAACGACACAAACAATTGTTAGTGAAATTCTTCGCATAGCCAAACGTCCCTTAACCCACAAACCCGTCACGGAAAATCGACCAGTCACTTTATCAATGTTGTCTTCATCTAATGAATGAACAAAAACTCTTTGCTCGACAGCGTTGCCCAGATGAAGTCGGCGACCAGTGCTTGGCGTTGTTCCGCCGCAACCTTTTCATCCACCGCCTGCTGTTCATCAACCGCAACGGCTGTCGACTCTGCGAACGCTTTCAACAGCGCCGCTTTTTCTGCTTCGGTGGGAAACCGCGTCAATGCGCCCAAATAAACCCGCTCGATGACCTGCTCGTCCGTCAGTTTTTCCTTGGTCATCGCCGTCGCCACAGAGGCATCCGACTTCAACTTGTCATTGAGCGTCTTGCCATTGGTCAAATGCAACGTCTGCGTCACATTCGGATCCTCGGTTCGTTCGCAAGCACATACGAACTCCCGCGACGGGCGCCCAAATGCGCTCAAAAAGTAGGAGACGATATTGCTATCGGGCAACTGTTGCGCCCGCCAACCTTTGGGAAATCCGGGAAACTCCGTCGGCACGCCCGTCGTCTGTGAAAACGCATCCAGCATCACCTCGGCCGGCATTCGCTTCAACAAAAAGTGCGAATAAAAACGATCATCCGCTTCGTTCCCCTCCACCGGCGCCGCCGAGCGCTGATAAGCGGCCGAATTGAGTATCGTGCGAATCAGATGTTTCACGTCATAGTCGTGGTCCCGTAAATCTTCGGCCAAGGCGGAAAGCAATTTTTCATTCGAAGCCGGATTCGTGGACCGTAAATCGTCCACCGGTTGCACCAATCCTCGTCCCATGAAATTCGCCCAGACACGATTCACGATGGCCCGCGCAAAATACGGATTCTCCGCAGCCGTCAACCAAGCTGCTAAATGCGCGCGGCGATCACGCGGGTCATCCACCGCCAACGGTTCACCATCGAGCGGTTGGGGAATGGGGACTTCCAGACGCCGGGGATGCGGAACGTTCCCTTCGGTCACAGGAAATACGACAATTTCGCCGCCCGCATTTCCATCTTTTTGTCGCACACGGCCGAACAAATTGGCCATGCCGTAATAATCGTCCTGCGTCCAACGTTCCATCGGATGATCGTGGCACCGCGCGCAGGTGATCGACATCCCTAAAAACGTCAACGACGTCGCCTCGGTCAGTTGCTGCGGATCTTTGTGCAACACAAAAAAGTTTGCCGCTCCGTTGTCCAACGTGCTCCCCCGTGCCGTCACGACTTCCCGCGCCAGTTGGTCCCACGGCTTATTCTCTTCGACGCTATTTCGCAACCAACTATAAAACGCCCAAACGGCCGCCCCGTCCAATTGTTTGCTGCTGACCAGCAACAAATCGGACCATTTGTAGGTCCAATAATCGACGTATTCCGATCGCTCTAAAATCTGGTTGATCAGCCGCGCCCGCTTGCCGGGTGACTCGTCTGCCAAAAATGCCCGTGTTTCTTCAACAGTCGGCAATATCCCCATCGTGTCGAGATACACCCGCCGCAAAAACTCCCCGTCGCCGGCTTGTCCCGATGGCGGAATGCGTAGCGTCTTCAGTTTTTCCAAAATCAAATCATCAACAAAATTCACCTGCGATGTTTGTGCGAAAAGTTGTCCGTCGACTTTGTTGTCATAAGGCACACTGATAGTCGCCACGGCAACCTTGCTGCCAAACCAAACCGTAATAGCCGATTCCCCCGCCCCAATCACGTCAACTTTTCCTTGTTGGCTGACTGCGGCGACACCCATTTCTGTCGTGTCATACATCGCCCATTGCGTCACATCGCGCACGGTGCCATCGCTGTAGGTTGCCAGCACAACGATCTGCTGTGCGTCCCCCGGTTTGAGCGTGACTTGTTCGGGCAGCACCGCCAGTTCAGCGACATGGGTATCCGCTGGACTAGGTCCCATGGCTCCTTCGGCGATCCACTGCGACACAATGTGATATTCGCTGCTGTCCGTTCCGAAGCGCGTCCCCCCTCCGTGTGGAATCGCGCCGGTCGCTTTGAGCAACATCAAACTCCGCGCCGGATCGCTGGGAATCACCCGCCGCCCCCGCGAGCGTCGTGTCAACGTGTCGTAGTCCGCTTCGTGGTCATATCCCCGCAGCGCCAGTTTGAACCCCTTCTTGCCCGATTGCGCACCGTGGCAAGACCCCATATTGCAACCCGTCTTGGTCAGCACTGCTTGGACATCATTGGCAAAACTCCAAGGCTGCGGCCGCCCGTAATGACGCACGACGACTTTCGCCTCCGACGTCTGACCAGCGATTTCCGCTCGAATCACCGTTTCGCCGTCGCCAACCGGTTGCACGCGGCCTTGGGCATCGACCGTGGCGATCTTAGGATCGGCGGTCGAAAACTTGGCTTGCCCGGTCAGATCACCAAACGCCTTCCCGCCGCGCATCTCTTCCACGATCAACCTTTGCTCTGCATGCGGACCATCCAACGTCACCTGGGCCGGCAAAACCACAGGGCCGTCCGCCACCGCAAAGTTGGCCATGACCGGCAACAGGCAAGTCGCCACGAGAATATATCGCATCATGATGAAAAACCGTTGCTCAAAAACAGAGTTCGGGACAGGACAGAAACGTCCGTCACGTGTCAAACACCGGTGCTCCTCCCGGCGACCATTCGCATCGAACAGCCAACGCCAAGCATCCTCCCCCATGCGCACGGGAGCAGAATCCTAAACGGCACTAAGCAAACAACTCGCGAACCGCGCGCACACCGGAATCCACCACCGGAATCGGTCGCCCTTGAGGACCGGGAAGCACGTGATTCAGATCAATGCCGAGCGCTTCATAAATTGTCGCCGCCACTTCAGCGGGATTCACCGGACGATCCGCCGGATATCCGCCCGTCTCGTCACTGGCACCCACGATGCGTCCCCCCTGAATGCCGCCGCCGGCGAAAAACACCGTCCAACATTGCGGCCAGTGGTCGCGCCCCCCCGCGGGATTCACTTTCGGCGTCCGCCCAAATTCCGCCAACGACGAAACCACAGTGTTCGCCAACATACCGCGTTGATCCAAATCTTCGATCAATGCCGAGTACCCTTGATCGAAACTAGGTGCGACGATCTTCTTCATCCCCTCGATCGACGTAAACGGCTTAGACCCGTGGATATCCCAGGTGATTTCCCCAAAGACAGTCAGGAACGTATTGACGGTTACAAATCGGACGCCCCGCTCCACCAGCCTTCTCGCTAATAAACAACTCTGACCAAACCGCGTTCGCCCGTAACGATCGCGAACCGAGTCCGGTTCTTGATTCAAATCAAACGCCTCACGAGCCTGAGTCGACGTCATCAGCCGGTAGGCTTGTTCAAAATTCTTGTCCAACAATTGCGCCCGTGGAGCAGATTCGAACTTGGCAACATTCCGATCCACCAACGAGCGCAACTTCTGCCGACGATCCGTCCGCACGGCGGGTAGATCCGTCGGAGGCAATAAGTCGGGAACTTTAAAATCCTTGACCGAAGGATCGGCATTGAGCACGAATGCATCATGCTGCTTTCCCAAATATCCCGCCTCTTGCCCATGCGGCAAATTACCGCCGGTGCGCCCCATCAATTCGGGAATGACAACGTGCGGCGGCAAATCACCGCGTCGCCCTTTCATGAAACCCAATGTGCACCCCACGTGCGGCGACTCCAACCCGCCACGGAACAAACGCCCCGTTTGCATCATCTGGTGTCCGGTATCGTGCACGGCGGCAGCCGTGTGATACACACTGCGTACAAACGAAACCTTATCCGCAATTTTCGCCATTTGCGGAAACATCTCAGAGATCAAAACCCCATCAGCTGCTGTTTGAATCGGCTGAAACGGACCGCGAATCTCCGCCGGCGCATCGGGCTTCATATCCCAGGTATCGAGTTGGCTCGGCGCTCCCAAATTGAACAGCATGATGCCGTTGACGTCTTTATCTTTGGCGACCGCGCCTTGAGCCTCCAACGCCGCCATTTCCGACATACTCAAACCGAGCGCGCCCAACGATCCCACTTGCAGAAAATCGCGTCGCGACACACCGTCACACGTTTGAACGCGTCCGGGGCCTTCTAGGTTCATCATCGCTACGTCTCCAATACAACATCGCTATGGGAGAAGACCGGCGTCGCTGCGAGCGGCGATTCGGTTCTGGGCACAGATCATCGATAGTCCGCGAACGTGGGGCCGACATGAACACCACAATTATGATGATACCCCCCCGAGGAAGCCCAAAGCAACTGCCAACACGCGCGGCTGACGCCAATTCGGGTATCAGCGCAGCGTGAAATCCGAATGACCCCGCCAATTGGTAGCGGGATCATCCGTTTTCTCGAAAAGCATACGGCATCCGCCCCACTATTAGCTGGCGGCGGCAAATCCATCGGTACGTGGTGTCGCCTCGAATGAATCGGGCGCCTCGATTTCGACGCACAATTCTTCACGTACGATATTCATGTGTTTGGGCGCGTCAAATCCTAGACGCACCGCATTCGGCCCCACACGGATGACCGTAATCGCGACATCGTCCCCAATCAGAATTCGCTCTCCCGTCTTTCGTGACAGAACAAGCATAATCTCGGTCCCCTTCCAAACAGCGTCCTTGTTTATGTCCGTCGAGACCCTCAGCGGTCACCTTCCGCATGTTGCACCAGTTGGAAGGCGATTAAAATCGACGAACGACCCAATCCTTTAACGACGGCCCCAAAGGTTCACACAGGGCCGTCGCCAATATCATGACGCAGCCAGTCAGCCAACTCAAGTCCAAACCCCTCGTCACCGCTGCCACAGGACAAAAATCCGCCACGGCCTAGTCAACATATTTTAGCCCCCGCCACGACTTGACGGATAACGCCACGGGCACAATGCTAGGGGTTGTTTAAGAAAAAACCACTTGCCATTCCGCGCAAATAACAAAAGGCTTTTCGCATGGTACGGATAGGAATCATCGGGCTCGGTTTCATGGGCATGACGCACTTTGAAGGTGCAAAAAAAGTCGATGGCGCAAAAGTCACAGCCATCGCCACCAGAAACCCCGCTAAACTCGCCGGCGATTGGACCAGTATTCAAGGTAACTTCGGCCCCCGTGGCGGGCAGGTTGATCTGTCCGACGTCAAAACTTATTCCGACTACCACGAACTGCTGGCCGATCCCGATATCGATCTCGTCGACATCTGCTTGCCACTCGACCAGCATGAAACCGTCACGCTCGAAGCGATCGCCGCCGGCAAAGCAGTCATCGTCGAAAAGGCGATCGCCTTGGATGTGGCAGCAGCCGACCGCATGGTCGAAGCCGCCCGCGCCGCCGGACGGCTGTTCATGGTGGCCCACGTGCTACCGTTTTTCCCCGAATTCAAATTCGCCGCCGACGCCATCATGAGTGGCAAATACGGAAAACTGCGAGCCGCGCATTTTCGCCGAATGATCTCTAAGCCCGACTGGTCGGACGATATGGCCGATCCGGCCAAAACCGGCGGGCCGGGAATCGATTTGCATATTCACGACACGCATTTCATCGGCTGGGTCTGCGGGACTCCCATTGCAGTGCAATCGCGTGGAATCTTAGAAGACGGCTACGCACAGTACCTCAACACGCAGTACCTGTTCGACGACCCCGAATTAACAGTCAGTTGCGTCAGCGGCGGAATCTCAGCCGCGGCAATGCCCTTTGCCCACGGCTTCGAAATCTATCTGGAAAAAGCGACATTGGTTTATGACTTCGCGACGCTGGGAAGCGAACCAACACTCAGCCAACCGCTCACCGTGCTGCACGCGGACGGAACGGTCGAAGTCCCGCAACTCGATGGCGACGATGAATGGTGCGCAGCGTTTACCGCCGAATTGCAGGTCGCTGTCGATGCTGTCCGCAGCGGCGAAGAACCTCGTCTGCTCTCCGGAGCACTCGCCCGCGATGCCCTCAAACTTTGCCACTATGAAGCTCAGAGTATCGCCACCGGACAACCTGTTTCCATGGACGGCAACGCCTAGTAGCACGACGGACAATCCGGCATCCTCGCACCAATGCGCGCCCCTTTGCAACAACTGTGTGAGCGGCGGTCGGCTTGCCTTCACCCACGACGGTGTTACCATCGGCAGACCGGCTTTTCGCAACACTGCCACATGCCGGAACGACGCCACAGAAGCTGCATGAATTCGCACACACGCG
>Ga0316204_10012305_pt1 | contig 10472 bp, 10 predicted proteins | sample 6monrhotite_MG_2_FD_205661 | JGI IMG/M metagenome (GOLD analysis project Ga0316204, IMG submission 205661) | Microbial mat bacterial communities from mineral coupon in-situ incubated in ocean water Damariscotta River, Maine, United States -... | ecosystem: Environmental > Aquatic > Marine >... | reverse complement strand
ATTTGCAAGTCAGCACTATAATTCGTTGAGTGTTATATTTGATCATTTTTGTTGCCCCGAAGCTGAGAAATTATCTGGAAAAATTGTCAATTTGTTTAATGATAAGTATTATGACGCCAATCAAGCTTTAACCACTTCTAAAATAATTTCCAAATCGATAAATAAACTTTGTTAATTATATGAATCAATGTTTTAGGTATTAATTTAATGCAATTAAAAAACCATGCTGTAATGATTGGTATGTCTCGCTCTGGTACGACTTATATGTATCATTCATTAAGTAATCACCCTGATATATTTGTACCAGCTCGAAAAGAAATAGGATTTTTTTCACATCATTATGATAAAGGGCATGAATGGTATAAAGAATTCTTTAAAATGGCTTCTAACGATAAAAAAACAATTGATATATGTGGTGTTTATTTTACTGTTGAAGAATCACTTGAACGTTTAAAACAATTAGACGAGAGCGTAAAGTTTATTTTATGTTTTAGAGATCCTTATGAATGGATTTTCTCTTTATACGAACACTATACCAAACAATTTGACATGCCTGATTTTTCAACATTTTTAGAAGGACACGAAGTAAAAAGAGAAGGGACATCAATAAAATTTGATTTTACGAATAGCCAAATATCAAAAAGAATAGAAGCCTATCGAGAAGCTTTTGGCGATAGGTTATTAATCTATGATTTTGCTTATTTTAACAAAAATCAGCTTTCCGTTATGAATACTATTGAACGCTTTTTAGGCGTAAAGCCATTTTTTTCAAATGAAAATAATATTACTGAAAAAATTAATGCAAGAGGGGCTAAGAAAATATCTCACTTGTATCGAATTCTTCATAAGGCCGGGCTTGCTGATTTTATCGCTAAAAACTTACCTCGAAATTTAGTTATTAACATTAGAAAATATTTAGAAAAAAAAGCTGTACATAAAGTTGTTAAAGAGAATATTACCTACAGTGCTAGTGATATGAATAAAATTAAAACGATGTTTTTAACGGATCATGAATATTATATAAATATATTTAAAAAATCACCTATGATTTTCGGTAATGATAGTGAATCTTAATCCTCACTTCAAAACAGTTATAGCTTTAATGTTTGCATTTTTGATTGTTTTTTTTGCAATGAAAAATATTGATTATAGTAATGTAAAAGATAATTTTTTTGATATATCTTTACCTTTATTATTAATGTCGCTCTTTGTTTTTATCATGGTATTGATTGCCCAATCATTTCGTTTTAAATGTCTTTATCCGTACGCAATAAAAACAATACATATATTTATTATTAATTTATCGTCACAGTCTCTCAATTTAGTATTCCCAGGGCAAATTTCAGGCGAAGTGTACAAATATTCTAAGCTGTATAAAAGATCAAATTCTAAACTGCAAACATCATTTATTATTATTATGGATAGGTTAGTAGGATTTTTGTCAGCTATTTTAATTGCTCTTCTTTCTTTAATTTTATTTAAGCCTAAGTTTTTAGCTGAAGTAAATATTAAATATTTATCAAACATGAATTTTACTTGGAATTATTGGTTGTTTGTTTTTTTTGGAGGTGGTGTGCTGGTGTTGTTTTATAAACATATTGTAAAACAACAAATTGAAAAATATCAATTTAAAAAGTGGCTCGTAAATGTAAATTGGTTTAATTTGATTTTTTTTAGCGTTATTAGCCTGTTTTTTAGAGTTTTACGATTTTATCTGTTGGCTCAAGCTTTACATTTACATTTTAATTTTGTTGATGCGATTTTTTTATTAGCTTTTTGTCAGTTAAGCGCCTTTATCCCCTCGTTAGCTGGTAATATTGGTGTTTTAGAAGGTATTATTATCTTCAGTTTGATGTTATTAGGGATACAATCCCCTGATGCTTTAATTTTTGCATTATGGAATAGAATAAGTATCGTTGTTATTGGCCTTATTGGAAGTTTATTTCTTTTTTATGAAACACAGACCACCAAACATCCCATTTAATAAACCTTGTGTATTAGGAACTGAGTTAGCTTTTATTAATGAAGCGTTAACTAGTTCCTCTTTAGCCGGAGGTAGAGCATTTTCATTAAAATGTGAAAAATTTATTGAAGATGAATTTAATATTAAAAAGGCATTTTTGTGTCCATCCGGTACTGCTGCACTTGAAGCTTGTGCATTACTTTGTGATGTATCTATCAATGACGAAATCATCATGCCCAGTTTTACCTTTAGTTCTACAGCAAATGCATTCGCATTGAGAGGGGCTAAAATAAAATTTGTCGATATAGACATTGATACTTTGAATATAAGTGTAAAAGCAATAGAAAGAGCTATTACAGCAAAAACAAAAGCAATTGTTGTGGTGCATTATGCTGGTGTTTGTTGTGATATGGATGAAATTAAAGCTTTAGCAGATAAGCATTCAATTTGGTTAATTGAAGATGCAGCCCATGCTATTGGATCGCACTATAAAAGACAATCTGCTGGAAGTATTGGTCATCTGTCATGTTTTAGTTTTCATGAAACAAAAAATATTACCGCAGGTGGTGAAGGGGGAGCATTATTAATAAACGATAGCAGTCTAATTGAAAGGGCTAATATTGTAGTTGAGAAGGGTACTAATCGTATTGCATTTCATCATGGTGATGTATCCAAATATCATTGGGTAGGTTTAGGTTCAAGTTATTTAATGCCTGAGATACAAAGCGCATATTTGTGGGGGCAATTAATCTCTTACCGAAAAATTAATGATGATAGAATTAGAATTTATAATGAATATGTTAATGGCTTAAAAGCATTAAACTTAGCACATAAAATTAAACTTCCTTTGATTCCAAAATATTGTAATGCTAATGGGCATTTGTTTTATTTTTTATGTGAGAATAAAACAGTTAGAGATCAAATTTTAAACTATTTAAGGCAACAAGGCGTGTTGGCTGTTTTTCATTACTTGCCTTTACATTCTAGCCCCGCTGGGAGAAAATTTTCATGTTTTCATGGTAATGATGTTAATACAACACAGGTTAGTGAGCGCTTAGTGCGTTTACCTTTATTTTATGGTTTTGACGAAACTCAATATGTTATTGATAAAATTAAACAGTTTTATAAAGCCTAATAAAAAATATATTCTATTCAGTTTTATCTGTTTTACTCTAATTCTGATAATTTGGTGGCTGGTCATTGCCCCTTTCAGCTTTAATTATGCTGATGGAGGCTATTTGTGGACTGGTGCATGGTTAACCTCCTTAGGTGAAATACCTAAATTACACTTTAAGGGATACGATTTATTTCGTTATTACTGGCTTTCTGTTTTTTTATATTGCTTGGGAAACCATTGGTACAGTGTTTTGTGGGGGGCTCTTTTAAGTGCTCTCATTCCTATTACTATATTAGCTCTGTTGGCATTTAAGCCCTATTTCAATAAATTTAGTAAAATAGACGTAATGCTATTTTTACTATTTATCCTTTTAGAAAGTTTTTGGTTGTTCCCTGCGCATAAACTATTTGAACATGGTATTAGCGTTCTATTAATATTGATCACCGCAAAATTTATAAGTTCTCCTTCTCTAAAAAACTATTTTTACTTTGGTTTGTTTCTGGCTTTTGCTGCCATGGTCGGTCGTAATCATTTAGTTTATAGTGGTTTTTGTTTTATATTGACAATGTTGTTAATTAATGAATATAAAGAATTAACTAAAGAAAAAGCATCACTTTTATTTCTTGGTTTTTTTATTGGTTACTTACCGCAACTGTATCTTTTTGTATTTGTTGATGATTACTTTACAACGTATTTAAATAGATCTGTTCTTGATGTTATAAATAGAGACGGATTAAACCTAAAAAAAACAATGATACCTGTCTGGTCTTCAGTACTTTGGAGCGGAAATAAATCAATTGTTAATAATTCTCTTTTGTTACTTTCACTATTACAAAGTTTTATTTTACTAGTTTCTGCTGTAGCGATTGCAATGTTGATAAAGGCAAGAAAAAATATTTCACAGATCCAGCATCATCATTATCTATATGCCTCGATTGTTGTGCTAATTCCGTATTTGCATCATGCTTTTTCTCGAGCAGATTTGTCGCATTTATCACAAAGTATTCAACCAATAATTTTCTTTCTCTTTTTATTGTTTTTTTTATCACGAAAAATTGGTGTGATGATGCTTTTTTGCTTTAGCTTATTATCTTTGTTGGTATGGAATAATAGTTATTTATTCTTCATTGAAAATAGAATGCCTAAAGTGCTTAAAGTATTAAAATTTAATAATGAAAAAGTAAAAACCATAAATAAAATTAAGGGGCTAGTCGATAAAGTAAATCAATGGGTGTTGTTGGCAAAAAAACAGAAAAGAGTCATTGATTTTTTACCTGATATACCTGTTTTTTATGCAATTAACCGCATAAAACCCAATTTGTATAATACCTTTGTGCTAAGAAATCAAAAAAAACAATATCAACTTGAAGAAATAAAACGGCTTGAAAATAGTGACTTTATTGTTTTAGGAAGGGGAATATATAATAAAAAAAATGATTTTAATGCCACAAACCCATTGATTTATAAATATATTGAAACAAATTATTGTGTGCAAGATGTGTTTAATAACTACCAATTATATGGAAAATGCCAATAACGTTATTTATATTATTGGCAAATAAGCGTTCTAAACGTAATTTATAAATCAGAAAGTGATAAACCATTCATGTCTTTTGTTGAAAGTTGAATTTCATCTTCAGATAAAGGCCATTGAATGTTCAAATCTTGATCATTCCAAGCAATAGATTGTTCAAATTCAGGTGCATAGTAGTCGGTACATTGATACTGAAATTCTGCTTCATCACTCGTTACTAAAAATCCATGGGCGAATCCTGGTGGAACCCAAAATAAGCGTTTATTATCAGCCGATAGTATCACGGCAACATGTTGGCCGAAGGTCGCTGAGTTTTTACGAATATCTACAGCAACGTCATAAACTTCGCCTTGAGTTACTCGTACCAATTTTCCTTGAGCTTGCTGAGTTTGAAAATGTAATCCCCGTAATACGCCTTTTGTTGATTTACTGTGATTGCTTTGTACAAAAGATACATTTAAATTTAGTTCGTCAAACCATGCTTGACGAAAGGTTTCCATGAAAAAACCTCTTTCATCGCCAAACACTTTAGGTTCAAAAATAATTACGTCAGGAATTTTAGTTTTTATTATTTTCATTAAATATTCTCTTGTGCAATTTGTGTTAAATATTTACCGTAACCACTTTTAATTAAAGGTTCTGCAAGGGAAAGCAATTGCTCTTTTGAAATAAATCCTTTTCTAAAAGCGATTTCCTCTGGGCAAGCTACTTTAAGCCCTTGGCGTTTTTCTAACGTAGCAATAAAATTAGCGGCTTCAAGTAATGAGTCGTGAGTGCCAGTATCAAGCCAGGCTGAACCACGGGCTAATAATTGAACGTTTAAATTTCCTTGTTCTAAATATAAATTATTGAGATCTGTTATTTCTAATTCACCGCGGGTAGAAGGTTTAACTTGTTTGGCAAGTTCAACCACTTGTTCATCATAAAAATATAAGCCGGTTACCGCAAAATTAGATTTAGGCTCTGTTGGTTTTTCTTCTAAAGATAATACTTTACCGTTTTTATCAAATTCTGCGACCCCGTAACGTTCAGGGTCGGTTACTCGATAACCGAAAACAGTAGCGCCACTTTTTTGAGTATCAGCATCTGCTAATAATTGAGAAAGATAAGAAGCATAAAAAATATTATCACCTAGAACTAAACAACTTGGCGCGCCATTTAAAAATTGTTCTGCAATTATAAATGCTTGTGCTAATCCATCAGGATTTGGTTGTATAGCATACTCAATAGATATTCCCCATTTTTTACCGTCGCCTAGCAAAGATCTAAATGAAGCCTGATCGTGCGGCGTAGTTATAATTAATATCTCGGAAATTCCAGCTAGCATTAAAGTAGATAAGGGATAGTAAATCATAGGCTTGTCATAAACGGGAACCAATTGCTTACTTATGCTTGCCGTTACCGGGTGTAATCGTGTACCTGATCCACCCGCTAAAATTATACCTTTGCGTTTCATTTATTGTCCTTAAAAAGGGAAGAGTTGTTGAATTTATCTAGAATAGTTAATGGGTTCTAGGATATCATTTTTGCTAATTTAAAAAAATAGGCTTTTCCTGAATATTCTGTCTTAAAATTCGATAGAATATAGCGATAAAAGGTAAAAGCATTAAAAGGAACTCTTAAGTGAATATATTAGTTACGGGCGGCGCCGGATTTATTGGCTCTGCACTAATTCGTTATTTGATAAACGAAACAGACCATCATGTACTTAATTTAGATAAATTAACCTACGCAGGAAATTTAGAATCTTTAGCTAGTGTTGATAACAGCCCGCGTTATCAATTTAGCCAAATTGATATTTGCGAACAAACAGCGGTTGAAGCTTGTTTTGAAGCTTTTCAACCAGATTTAATCATGCATTTAGCTGCAGAAAGTCATGTTGATCGTTCAATTGATGGTCCCGCAGATTTTATACAAACGAATATTGTGGGCACTTACTCCTTATTGGAAGCAGCTCGTAAGTATTGGTTATCTTTAGAAGAAAAGAAAAAAGAAACCTTTAAATTTCATCATATATCTACTGATGAAGTGTATGGTGATTTAGGCGAAACTGGTTTGTTTACTGAAAACACTGCCTATGATCCAAGCTCGCCTTATTCAGCCAGTAAAGCTAGTTCAGATCACTTGGTAAGAACGTGGCACCGTACTTTTGGTTTACCGGTATTGCTTACCAACTGCTCAAATAATTATGGACCGTATCATTTCCCTGAAAAGTTAATTCCTTTAGTTATACTAAATGCTTTAGAGGGGAAAGACTTACCTATTTATGGCGATGGTTCACAAATAAGAGACTGGTTGTTTGTAGAAGACCATGCTAGAGCTTTATATAAAGTAGTTACCGAAGGAACCGTTGGAGAAACATACAATATAGGTGGCTTCAATGAACGTAAAAATATTGAAGTGGTAAAAACCATTTGTTCAATTTTAGATGAAGAAGTGGCACTAAAACCAAACGGAATAGACAAATTTGAACAATTGATAACTTTTGTTAAAGACAGGCCTGGACACGATGTACGTTATGCTATTGATGCAACTAAAATAGAGCAACAATTAGGTTGGCACCCAGCAGAAACTTTTGAGACGGGCATTAAAAAAACAGTTCAATGGTTTTTAGCTAATCAGTCATGGTGCAATAGAGTTCAAGATGGTAGTTATCAACGAGACCGCTTAGGGCTTTAATTTATAAATGTTTATATAAGGACAAATATGAAGGTTTTTTTATTAGGACGCAATGGACAGGTTGGTTGGGAAATTGAACAGCTATTATCGTCAAAAGGTTTTGACTTTAAAGGCTTTAATTCTCAAGAGCTTGATATTACCAATATTGAGTTGTTAAACAGTTGCATTATTCAATTTTCACCCGACATTATTATTAATGCAACAGCTTATACTGCGGTTGATAAAGCTGAAAACGACAGCGATAATGCTTTTGCCATAAACGCACAAGCGTTAAAAACGCTTGCCAACATAGCTTTGAAAAATAACATTGCAATATTACATATTTCTACAGATTATGTTTTTGATGGCACTAAAATTGGCTCATACCAAGAATCAGATGCAGTTTCGCCTTTAGGTGTTTATGGTAAAAGTAAAGAACTAGGTGAATGTAATTTACGAGAAATACTTAATGAGCATTTTATTATTCGTACCAGTTGGGTTTTTGGTCGTCATGGTAATAATTTTGTAAAAACCATGCTTAAATTAGCAGAGCAAAGAACCGAATTAGGTATAGTATCCGATCAATATGGTGCGCCAACTTACGCTCAAGATATTGCTATGCTAATTGTTAATTTGATTAGTGAATTTAAACAAAAAGGAGCACTAAATTGGGGAACTTATCATTTTTCTGGTGATAAAAAAGTAAATTGGTTTGAATTTGCTCAAGAAATTTTTCAACAAGCAGTAAACTTACAACTATTGGCCAAAGCACCTAAATTAAATGGAATTGCTACAACCGAATATCCAACACCAGCAGCACGGCCAGAAAATTCAGTACTTTGCCTTGATAAATTAAAAACTGTTATTGCTTTTAATAATAATTGGCAAACGGGATTGTCTAACATGCTTCAAGAATATAAATTAGCAGATAAGCAGTGGCCGTAAACATTAAGCATACCCAACGAGTCGTTATATTAATGGCGACTTATAATGGTGAAAAATATCTGACTGAACAAATAAATAGCTTGATATCACAAAGTTATGACAACTGGTTGTTGGTTATTAGAGATGACGGTTCAGTTGATAATACACTTAATATTATTAATGATTTTGTTAATCAAGATCCTCGTATATCGCTATTAACTGACTCACTTGGTAATTCGGGGTCACCACTAGCTAATTTTTCACATTTACTACTTCATGCAAAACAGAATTTTACAGATCAGTATTATATGTTTTGTGATCAAGACGATGTTTGGTTTGAAAACAAAATTGAACGAATGGTTTTTACTGCCGAGAAAGAACCGCAAAAAGAGTTGCAAAGTCCATTATTAATTCATTGTGATTTAGTGGTTGTTGATGAAAATTTAAATTTGATTTCGTCATCGTTTATGCAATACCAACAAATTAAACATCACAATAAAAAACCTTTAAAACATTTAATAACACAAAACTTTGTTACTGGTTGCGCAACATTATTTAACCGAAAATTATTAGAATTGGCAGCGCCTGTAAATAGTTTTGCTGTAATGCATGATTGGTGGTTAGCATTGTTAGCCTCATCATCAGGCAAAGTATTATTTATAAAACAACCGTTAATAAAGTACCGTCAACATAGCTCAAATCAAGTTGGAGCTCTAGGATTTTGGCATCAGTTAAATCCATTTTCATCACAGTTTAAAAATTTACTTTTAAACGCCAAGTTAAATTTAATTAACAGTTTTGAACAATCTAAGGCATTACTGAATTCAATAAATCAACAAAAAAATTATAAAATAACATCAGACCAAAAATTGTTATTGCATTCTTATTCAACCTTAAAACAACAAAACCGTTTCAATCGGCTTATTATTTGCTATCGGCTGGGAATATTTAAAAGCACCATTATTTACAATATATTGTTTTTTTCATTACTATTAGTGCTAAAAAAAGAACCACACAAGAATGAATAATTTAACTATTTGTATACCTATGTATCAGTCAAATTTTAATTATTTAAAACAAGCGGTGCAAAGTGTATTAGATCAATCGAATCCTAATTGGCAATTAGTTTTAGTGGATGGTTCACCAAAGCCACAACTTCATGTTCAAAAATGGCTTACAGAGCTTAATAACCTTAATATTCAATATGTTATTAATAAAAACGACAGAACTATGGCCGGAAATTGGAACTACGCTATAAATAAAAGCCAAACAGAATTAGTTACCTTGCTACACGACGACGATAAACTTTCCTCTTTATATGTCGATAAAATGCTCAAATTTGCCAATAACGTACCAAATTCCACCGCTTATTTTTGTGATGTAATGCTGATTGATCATAATAATAAAAGCACTTGGACCGTTGCCGATAGTATTAAAAATTTAATTCGCCCGAAGGGGCATCAAATAACATTGCAAGGCGACATGGGACTGTCACAATTATTAAAAGGTACGTTTATTTTCTGTCCAACCTTGTGTTATAGAAAATCTAAACTAGCTGAACTACCCTTTAACAATAAATGGCAGATGGTTGCTGATTTAGACTTTTACATCAACACTTTATTAAAAGGCGATCAGTTAACGGGCGTGAACGATAAACTTTATTATTATCGTCGACATAACCAAAACCAAACAACTAAATTAACCAACACCTTGCAGCGCTTTGAGGAAGAAGTTAATATTTACACTCAAATAGAACAAAAAGCTATCAATTATGGCTGTAATAATTGGCGTAACTCTAAAAAAACGGCAAAAAAAATGCGTATTATTAAATTGCATTTACACTTTGAAATGCTAAAAAAATTAATAACATTTAACTTTAAAGCATTTATAAAAATAACAAAATTTTATTGGCAATTATAAAATCATCATAAGTTTATTTTAGCTGTAACTTGCAGCATTAGGTGATTTCTTTGAGTGGTTTGCTGATATTTCAAGGAACACGGATGATAGAATTATCAGCAGACCAATATCACCATATATCTACACGTAACTCTATTAGCTGCATAGAATTATTGAAAGCTTTGGTGAAAAGACATTAGCCAAAGCTTTGAATACCATTTTAGATCCCATCACATTAACTTCAAACAGATATTGTTATTTAACCTGAATTCTGGATAAGAATTGAACTAATTGCCCACCTCGCGATCAGATCTTTCGACTAAAAACGATTTGAAAGCACATAAGGTGGGCAGATGAATAAACTAATTGATATATTT
>Ga0316204_10012304_pt1 | contig 10472 bp, 7 predicted proteins | sample 6monrhotite_MG_2_FD_205661 | JGI IMG/M metagenome (GOLD analysis project Ga0316204, IMG submission 205661) | Microbial mat bacterial communities from mineral coupon in-situ incubated in ocean water Damariscotta River, Maine, United States -... | ecosystem: Environmental > Aquatic > Marine >... | reverse complement strand
AGCCGACGCAAGGAGACCCAAGACATGCCTGAGATCCAGAAAGACGAGACCGCCACCGGCAAGGCCCTGCCCTCCCACGCCAAGGTCGTGATCATCGGCGGCGGCGTTGTCGGCTGCTCGATCCTCTTTCACCTGGCCAAGTTCGGCTGGAAGGATGCCGTGCTGCTGGAGCGCAGCGAGTTGACCAGCGGGTCGAGCTGGCACGCGGCAGGGCAGATCCACACCATCAGCAGCGACCCCAATATCAGCCGTCTGCAAAGCTATACCATCAATCTCTATAAAGAGATCGAGGAGCTGTCGGGCCATTCCGTGGGGCTGCATCTGACCGGTGGGTTCTATCTGGCCTCGAACCAGACATGGTATGACTACCTCAAACGCGAGCGGTCGAAGGCGCGCTATATGGGGCTGGATCAGGAATTTATCTCGCCGCGGGAAGTGGCCGAGCGCCACCCGCTGATTGACCCCAAACATTATCTGGCAGCGCTCTGGGACGATCAGGATGGCGATCTGGACCCGTCGGGCACCACCTATGCCTTTGCCAAGGCTGCCCGCCATTACGGCGCGCAATATTTCACTCATTGCGGGGCGACGGCGACGGTTCAGCGCGCCGATGGCAGCTGGGATGTGACCACCCCCAAGGGGGTGATCAATGCCGAGCATGTGGTCAATTGCGGTGGCCTCTGGGCGCGCGAGGTGGGCCACATGGCGGGGTTGCACCTGCCGGTGCAGCCGATGGAGCATCACTATCTGATCACCGACCGGATCGACGCCGTTGCCAACCATGGCAGCCGCCTGCCCGCCGGGATCGATTACGAGGCCAATATCTATTTCCGTCAGGAACGGCAGGGGATGCTCCTGGGCACCTACGAGCCGCGCGGCACGCCCTGGAAGCTGGACGGCACGCCGTGGGAATTTGGTCATGAATTGCTGAACCCCGATCTGGACCGGATCGCCGACCGGCTGGAAATGTCGTTCGAGCGCATTCCGGCCATTGGCGCGGCCGGGATCAAGGATGTGATCAACGGGCCCTTTACCTTTGGCCCCGACGGCAACCCGATGATCGGCCCGGTGCCGGGGATGCGCAATTACTGGTGCGCGGTGGGTGTGATGGCGGGGTTCTGTCAGGGCGGCGGTGTCGGGCTGACGATGGCGGAATGGATGATCGACGGCGAGCCCTCGATCGATGTCTGGGCGATGGATGTGGCCCGGTTCGGGGATTGGGCCAGCCCCGATTGGGGCACGGTGAAAAGCTGCGAAAACTACGAGCGGCGTTTCGTCATGACCTTCCCCAACGAGGTGTTGAAGAAAGGCCGCCGCCAGCAAACCACGGCGCTTTTTGACCGGCTTGTCGCCAAAGGCGCACGGATGGGGCAGGCCTTCGGGCTGGAACACGCGCTCTGGTTTGGCGACGGGCCAGACGATGCCTGGGAGGATCCCAGTTTCGGGCGCAACCGGTCGTTTGATTACGTGGCGCGCGAGGTGGCGGCGGTGCGCGGGGGCGTGGGCGGCATCGAGCTTGCCAATTTCGCCAAGCACGAGGTCAGGGGCGCGGGCGCGCGGGCCTGGCTTGATGGCGTGATGGCGGGGCATCTGCCGAAACCGGGGCGGATGACGCTGACCCCGATGCTGACGTCGAAGGGGCGGCTTTACGGCGATCTGACGGTGGCCTGTCTGGCCGAGGATCACTTCATGCTGTTCGGCTCGGGTGCGATGCAGGATGCGCATCGGCGCTGGTTTGAAGCGACCTGCCCTGAGGGTGTGGCGTACGCCAATGTCACCGGCGATTGGCATGGCATCGGGCTGTCGGGGCCGAAATCGCGCGATCTGCTGGCGCGGATCTGCCGTGAGGATGTGGGGCCGGAGGCTTTGAAATTCCGCGACACGCGGCAGAGTTTTGTCGGCGGCGTGCCGGTGATCCTGAACCGGATCAGTTTCTCGGGAGAGTTGGGGTATGAGATCTATTGCCGCCCGCAATATCTGCTGCGGCTTTCCGAGGCGATCGAGGAGGCGGGGGCCGATCTGGGCTATCGCTGGTATGGCAACCGGGCGCTGATGTCGATGCGGCTGGAAAAGGGATGGGGGGCCTGGGGGCTGGAATTTCGGCCCGATTTCAATGCCGTGGAAAGCGGCATGGATGCGTTTATCAACTGGAAGAAGGAGTTTGTCGGCAAATCCGCGACCCTGGCCGCGAAAGAGGCGGGGCCAGTGCGCCGGCTGGTGACGCTGGTGATCGACACGGATGTCGATGTGACGCTGGATGAGGCGATCCTCAAGGATGGCGCGGCGGTGGGCTATATCTCCTCGGGCGGCTACGCGCATCATGTCGGGCGGTCGATGGCGATGGGTTATGTCGAGAGCGCGCTGGCCGCCCCCGGCACCGGGCTGGAGGTCGAGATCCTGGGCGAGATGCGCGCCGCCGAGGTGCAGGGCGCGGCCCTTTACGATCCGACAGGGGCGCGGATGCGGGCCTGACAAGGGATAAAAAATGGGAAAGAGTGGCGGTGAGCCCGCTCGGCCCCAAGGAGATCCGTCAATGTCCGATCCGTTCATCGCCCATCTGGAGCAGGAGATCGACGCGCTGCGCGATGCAGGGCTGTTCAAGACCGAGCGCATCATCGCCACACCGCAGGCAGGTAGTGTGACGCTGTCCGGCGGGCAGGAGGTGATCAACCTTTGCGCCAATAACTATCTGGGGCTGTCGGGCGACGGTGATCTGATCGCGGCGGGGCAAGCCGCGCTGGAGCGCTTCGGCTATGGCATGTCCTCGGTGCGCTTCATCTGCGGCACCCAGACGGTTCACAAGGAGCTGGAGGCGCGGATTTCCGGCTTTCTGGGGATGCAGGACACGATCCTCTATTCGTCGTGTTTCGACGCCAATACCGGGCTTTTCGAGACGCTGCTTGGCCCCGAGGACGCGATCATTTCGGATGCTCTGAACCATGCCTCGATCATCGACGGGGTGCGCCTGTGCAAGGCGGCCCGCTATCGCTATGCCAATTCCGACATGGCCGATCTGGAGGCGCAACTCAAGGCCGCCCAAGGCGCGCGGTTTCGGATGATTGCCACCGACGGCGTCTTTTCGATGGATGGCTATATCGCGCGGCTTGAGGAGATCTGCGATCTGGCCGAGCGGTATGATGCGATGGTCATGGTCGATGACAGCCATGCCGTCGGGTTCATGGGCGAAACCGGGCGCGGCACGCCGGAACATTGCGGCGTGATGGACCGGGTCGATATCATCACCGGCACGCTCGGCAAGGCGCTTGGCGGGGCCTCGGGCGGCTATACCAGCGCCAAGCTGGAAGTGGTGGAATGGCTGCGGCAACGCTCGCGCCCCTATCTTTTTTCCAACACGCTGGCCCCGGTGATCGCGGCGACCTCGATCAAGGTTCTGGACATGCTGGAGGCCTCGGGCGCGCGGCGCGACAAGGTGATGGCGCATGCGGCGCATTTCCGCGACCGGATGGCGGTCGCGGGGTTTGACCTGCTGCCCGGCGAACACCCCATTATCCCGGTGATGCTGCGCGATCCGAATCTGGCGCAGGAGATGGCCGCGCGGCTGGATGCCAAAGGGGTCTATGTGGCCCCATTCAGCTTTCCGGTGGTCCCCAAGGGACAAGACCGCATCCGCACGCAGATGTCGGCCGCCCATAGCCGCACCGAACTGGACATGGCGATTGACGCGTTTATCGCGGTGGGCCGGGATATGGGGTTGATCCGATGAGCAATGAAATGAAGGCGCTGGTCAAGGCAAAGGCAGAGCCGGGACTGTGGATGGAGCGCGTGCCGGTGCCGGAACCGGGGCCGGGCGATGTGCTGATCAAGGTGCGCAAATCGGCCATTTGCGGCACCGATGTGCATATCTGGAACTGGGATGAATGGTCGGCCCGCACGGTGCCGGTGCCGATGGTGGTGGGGCACGAGTTTTGCGGCGAGATCGTCGATCGCGGGGCGGCGGCGGTGAAATTCGAGATCGGGCAGCGGGTTTCGGGCGAGGGGCATGTCACCTGCGGGATCTGCCGCAACTGCCGCGCCGGGCGTGCCCATTTATGCCGCAATACCAAGGGGGTGGGCGTGAACCGGGCCGGATCCTTCGCGGAATATCTCTGCATCCCCGAGGCCAATGTCGTGCCCATCCCCGATGACATCCCCGACGAGATCGCGGCCATTTTCGACCCGTTCGGCAATGCGGTCCACACCGCGTTGTCCTTCGATCTGGTGGGCGAGGATGTGCTGGTTACGGGGGCGGGGCCGATTGGCATCATGGGCGCTCTGGTGGCGCAAAAGGTGGGGGCGCGAAAGGTGGTGATCACCGATATCGCGCCCTACCGGCTGGATCTGGCGCGCCGGATGGGGGTGCAGCATGTCGTCGATGTCAGCCGCGAGCATCTGCGCGACGTGATGTATGAGATTGGCATGACCGAAGGCTTTGACGTGGGTCTTGAAATGTCGGGGGCCGCCGATGCGCTGCGCCAGATGATCGCGCGGATGAATAATGGCGGCAAGATCGCCCTGCTTGGCATCGCGCCCACCGAATTCGCCGTCGATTGGAACAGCATCATATTCAAGATGCTGCATGTGAAGGGCATTTACGGGCGCGAGATATTCGAGACCTGGTACAAGATGATCGCGCTGGTGCAATCGGGGCTGGATCTGACCGACCTGATCACGCACCGGATTTCTATCGACGCGTTTGAGGACGGGTTTGCCGCGATGATTTCGGGCGAGGCCGGGAAGGTAGTGATGGATTGGGGCTGAGGCGCGCAATCGCCGTCACGCGGGGTGGCGGTCCAACGGTAGTTTTGTGCACTTTATCCTGTCTCGTCCAATCTACATCGAAGCTGTGTACCGACCTCACCAAATCGCCGCCCCGGGGGGCGTGACGGCGATTGCGCGGCGGCCCAAGGGCCTTGATTCCGCGCCGTGGTCATAACCTCAGCCGTCAAATACCACCCGAAATCCCTGATGGGTCGTGCTGCTGTCGGGGGAATTGCCGGTGCGCGCCGCGATGCGGTAGCGGTAGCAATAGGATCGGTGGCAGAGAAACGAGCCGCCTTTCAAAAGCTTGAACCCCTTTCTTGCGGCCATATGCGCGCGGGCCTCGCGCCGCATTGACCGGACCTTGTAAGGTTCACCTGTCCATTCCCAGACATTGCCCGCCATATTGTAAAGCCCGTAGCCATTGGGCTGGAACGACTGCGCCGGGGCCGTAGTGACATAGCCGTCGGCGGCGGTGTTGACCTCAGGGAAACGCCCCTGCCAGATATTGCAGAGCAGCGTTTTGGTGTCGTCCGGTTCGCCCTGCCCCCACGGAAAGCGCACATCGCCAAGCCCGCCGCGCGCGGCATGTTCCCATTCCGCCTCAAGGGGCAACCGCCCCCCGACCCAACCCGCATAGGCGCGTGCGTCAGACCATGAAACCTGCACGACCGGATGATCGGGAAGGCAGGCAGCCTCCGATCCTGGCCCGTTCGGGGCGGCCCATGTCGCGCCCTCGACACGTCGCCACCATTGCACCTCGGCCACGGCCCGGGTCGAGCCGACGCTGTCGGGCACCTGCATCCAGAACACGAAGGACCAGCCAAAGCGCTCGGCCTCGGTCACGTAGCCGGTGGCGGTAACGAATTCGGCAAATTCTGCGTTGGTGACCGTGGTTGCGGCCATCTTGAAGGGTTCGAGCTTCACCCGGCGCAGCGGGCCTTCGCTGTCGATCGGAATCTCGGGTGTATCGGTGCCGACAAGTGCGGTGCCACCGGGAATGTCGACCAGGTCGCCGGGATAATGCCCGCCGGTCAGTGGACCGGACGGCGATGCGGGGCCTTTGCGGCCAGAGGGGGGGCAACAGCCGGTCGCCATCGGGCACCTCTCCTTGCCGGATTCATCTGGGCACCGTTCTGCGCCATCACGGGCGGCGCGTCCAGATCACCCGGCCGCTTTCACCGTGCTCTGCCAATCGGGATGGCTCCAGGGGCGTTTGTTCGACGGGGCCAGCATGCCCTGCCCCAGAATATGATCGGCGGCCTTTTCGCCGGTCATGATCGAGGGCGCATTGAGATTTCCATTGGTGATGCGCGGAAAGATCGAGCTGTCGGCCACGCGCAACCCGTCCACACCGATAACGCGGGTTTCAGGATCGACCACCGCCATCGGGTCATCCGCCGCGCCCATCTTGCAGGTGCCGCAAGGGTGATAGGCGCTTTCGGCATGTTCGCGGATGAAATCGTCGATCTGCTCGTCGCTCTGCACGCCCTCGCCGGGCTGGATCTCGCGCCCGCGATGCGGGTCAAACGCGGCCTGGCCAAAGATCTCGCGGGTCAGGCGCACGCAGCGGCGGAACTCGGTCCAGTCATCGGGGTGGCTCATGTAATTGAAGGCAATGCGCGGGGCGGCGGCAGGATCGCTTGAGGCAAGCGTCACCGCCCCCCGCGATTTCGACCGCATCGGCCCGACATGGGCCTGGAACCCGTGACCATCCGGCGGCACCTGCCCGTCATAGCGCACCGCGAGCGGCAGGAAATGATACTGGATATCGGGATAGGGAATGCCGGGGGCCGAACGCAGGAAGGCCGCCGATTCAAACTGGTTCGACGCGCCAAGCCCGCGCTTGGTAAAGAGCCACTGCGCCCCGATCAGCGCCTTTCCCCAGAGGTTGTAATACCGATAGAGCGTGATCGGCTGCAAACTGGCCTGCTGGAAATAGATCTCGAGATGATCCTGAAGGTTCTGGCCCACGCCCGGCCGGTCGGCGATGACATCAATACCATGGTCGGCAAGATGCGCGGCGGGCCCGATCCCTGACAACATCAACAGTTTCGGGGAATTGATGGAGGAGGCCGCAACGATGACCTCACGATTTGCCCGCACAACGTCGATCTGGCCGCCCCGGTCGATCTCGACCCCGGTGGCGCGGCCTTCCTCGATCACCACGCGGCGCGCGAAGCAACGGATCATCGTGCAATTGGGCCGTTTCAGAGCCGGGCGCAGATAGGCATTGGCCGCCGACCAGCGCCGGCCCTTCCACACCGTCGCCTCCATCGGGCCGAAGCCCTCCTGCTTCTCGCCATTGTAATCGTCGGTGGTCTCAAACCCTGCCTGCCGCCCGGCCTCGACAAAGGCCGTGAACAGGGGGTTGGTGCGCGGCCCGCGCGTCACATGCAGGGGGCCGCTCTGCCCGCGCCAGGCCGGATCGCCGCCATGGCCGCCCGAATGCCAGTTTTCCATGCGCTGATAATAGGGCAGCACATCGCCATAGCCCCAGCCAGCAGCACCGCTTTCCGCCCAATGATCGAAATCACCTGCATTGCCGCGCACATAGACCATGCCATTGATCGAGGAGGACCCGCCAATGACCTTGCCGCGCGGACAGGCCAGACGACGGTTCGCCAGATTGGGCTCAGGCTCGGAGGAAAACCCCCAATCATATTGCCGCATGTTCATCGGATAGCTGAGCGCCGAGGGCATCTGAATGAACGGGCCCCAATCGGTGCCGCCATATTCCAGCACGATGACCGAATGCTTGCCGTTTTCAGAGAGCCGGTAGGCCAACGTCGCACCGGCCGAGCCCGACCCGATGATCACATAATCCGCCTGCATCGCCGCCCTGCCCCTTTCACTGGAAATCTTGTTGGTCCCTCCGGCGTCTTATCGCGCCTACAAGGCCCGGCCATCGCGTCCAATCTGGACGCCTTTTGGCCCGCAAACGGCAAATCATGCGGCGTCTGCGCCGCGGGGCACGATGCTATCCGTTTTTCGCAGGCATCCCCGCCACATAGACCTGGGCGATGGCCCGGTCATCACCCATCATCTGCAAAACAAAGAGCTCTTCCGACAGGGTCCGGGCCCGCTCCATCCTGAGCGCCATGGCCCCGGTCGCGCGCGCATCCAGCACCACGATATCGGCATCCGATCCGGCGGCCAGCGTGCCGATCCTGTCCTCCAGCCCCAGGGCCACGGCATTGCCGCGCGTGATCCAGTGAAAGGCGCGCAAAGGGTGCAGAGGTTGGCCCTGAAGTTGCAGGATCTTGTAGCCCTCGTTCAGGGTTTGCAGCATGGAATAGCTGGTCCCGGCCCCCACATCGGTTGCTATGGCGTTGTTGATGCCGCGCGCCGCCAGCCCGGCATCGTCAAACAGGCCGCTGCCGAGAAACAGGTTGGAGGTCGGGCAGAATACCGGATGTGCGCCGGTTTCCGCCAGAGCGCTGATTTCGCGCGGCTGCAGATGGATCGCGTGGCCAAGCAGGGTTTTGGGGCCGATCAGGCCGCGCGACTGGTAGACATCCAGATAGTCGCGCGCCTCAGAGTAGAGGCTGGCCGTGTAGGCAATCTCATCGTGGTTCTCCGACAGATGTGTCTGGACGTAGCAATCGGGGTGCTCTGCCGCGAGTGCACCGGCCATATCCAGCTGTTCGGGCGTCGACGTGATGGCAAAGCGCGGCGTGATCGCATAATGCACCCGCCCTGCCCCGTGCCACTTGGAAATCAGCGTCTTGCTGTCGTCATAGCCGGATTGGGGCGTATCACAGAGGCCATCGGGCGCGTTGCGGTCCATCATCACCTTGCCGCCAATCATGCACATGTTGCGCCGGGCGGCTTCCTCGAAAAACGCATCGACCGAGGTGCCGTGCACCGAACAATAGGCCGCCGCCGTGGTCGTGCCATGGGCGATGATCTGGTCATAGAACCGCGTCGCCATGGCCGCGCTGTGGGCGGGATCGGCAAAGCGGGTTTCCTCAGGGAAAGTATAAGTGTTCAGCCAATCCAGGAGCTGCGCCCCCCAGGAGGCAATGACCTGCACCTGTGGGAAATGGATATGCGGGTCGATGAAACCGGCCATCAGAAGATGCGGCCTGTGGTCAATGATCTTGGCCCCTGCGGCGGCGGCGCTGATATCGGCATAGCGGCCTGACGCAATGATTTTGCCGTCGCGGATCAGGATCGCGCCATTGGTCTCATAGCGAAATGCGCCGGTATCATCCGGGCCCTGCGGCTCGGCCGAAAAGCTGAGCGTGCGGCCGCGCAGAAGGGTCAGCTGCGATGTCATAGGCGGTCATCCCGTTGGCAATAAGCATGAAAGTGGCCCGCGCTGCGTGGTGTCCAGCCAACCGAGCAGGCCGTCGTCAGGGTCGGGTGCGACCGTCATACGCTGCGCTGCACCCCTCTGAAAATGGCTGCAATCGGAAAAGACTATCAACAGAACATTGATAAAAACCGGGCCGGATGGCACTATGATGGCGGCCCACGCCCCCCTTGGAAAAAGGCCCGGTAGATGTCCTATATCGAAAGCCTGCGGCTCTTTACCCGCGTGGTCGATCTTGGCTCGATCACCTCGGGCGGGCGCGATCTGCGCCTGACGCCTGCGGTTGCCAGCAAGCGTATCAAGGAGCTTGAGGCCCGTCTTGGCGTGCGTCTGTTCAATCGCACCACGCGGTCGCTGTCGCCAACCGAGGTGGGTAAGGTGTTCTATGCCGAGGCGTTGAAAGTGCTGGAGGTTCTGGATGCCGCCGAAACGCGCGTGGCCAATTTTTCCGACGCACCGCGCGGCACCATCCGCATCACCGCGCCCCTGGGGGCTGGGCGCAGGGTCATCGCGCCACTGGTGCCCGAATTTGTCGCCGCCTATCCCGAAACCGAAATCCAAATGCGCCTGTCCGACCGCAAGGTCGATATGATGGCCGACCGGCTGGACGTGGCGTTTTTCATCGGCTCGCCGGGCGACAGCACCATGAAACTGCGCAAGATCATGACGTGTAATCGCGTGCTCTGCGCCGCCCCCTCCTATCTGGCGCGCTGCGGCACCCCGGCGACCCCCGATGACCTGTTGCTCGAAACCGCGAACTGCCTGCTGTTGCGCTATCCCAGGTCGCCGGAATATTTCTGGGTGCTGGAGACAGAGAGCGGCCCCCGCAAGCTGGAGGTTGCCGGCAAATACGACGCCGATGATGGCGATGTTCTGACCGATTGGGCGCTGGCCGGCCACGGCATCGCCAACAAGCCGCGCTTTGATGTCGCCGATCATCTCGATTCCGGCGCTCTGGTCGAGGTTCTGCCACAGACGCCGCCGGTCGCCTCAACCTTCGGCTGTCTCTACCCGCATCGCAAATTGCAGGATCCGAAGGTCCGTCTGTTTGTCGATTTCGTCATTGATCATTGCGGCTGGCTGCGATCGGGGCAGCCCTCGAAAGCCAAAGGCACCTGACAGAGAACCATGCCGAAAACTTCGTAAACGGACCCCAAGTTTTCTCCACTTGGCGGAGAGTCCCTGAGTTTGGCTTGATGGCCTTACGCGGGTTTTTTTCGATCATCAATTTCTCTGCAAATTCCATCGGTGTCAGATTGTTTAGTCCCAAGTGTGGCCAGTGTCGGGCCATCTGGCGCAAACAATCTCTGAAAACCCGGTTCCAGATACCGATGCGACGCCGGCAACGACCCGCAATGATCGAAAACACTGCTGCGTTCCGCCTTTCCCTGCAAAA
>Ga0316204_10012303_pt1 | contig 10475 bp, 9 predicted proteins | sample 6monrhotite_MG_2_FD_205661 | JGI IMG/M metagenome (GOLD analysis project Ga0316204, IMG submission 205661) | Microbial mat bacterial communities from mineral coupon in-situ incubated in ocean water Damariscotta River, Maine, United States -... | ecosystem: Environmental > Aquatic > Marine >... | reverse complement strand
CACCCTGGTTTTGATGGAACGATTTCAGGAATTTTAGATCTTCTCTCATACTAATAGCGAGGGGTTCTTTATATAGATTTAATTATTAATCAGATAATTTAGGGTGAAAGTAAGCTCTGGACTTAAGCATCACAAAAGGTAATCTATTTTTCAGATTTTGTAAGGTCAATTTTGGAGGATTCTTACATTAAATTTTAGTTAAGGTGTTTTCAGCACACTCATTAGGAGTTAGCGGTATGCGTAATCAATCATTAGTCCAACTCGTATCCAACGGATGGATAGTCAGCATAAGAGGAGTCATGAAGTTAGATGAAGCGCCATTAGCTTCTGAGAAAATAGAGGAAGTTGTGAAAGTCACTAATGGTGAAGCCACACATATAGTGTTTCTTAATCAAGGTTTTGGTGGACAAGGGATTTACTACCCAATAACAAATCAGGCAGAGCTTGAGTTAGCTCACAAAGAAGTAGAAAAAAACAATCAGATTATTGCTTACGACCTAACTATTTCGTGCAGGGCTAGAAATTTGAATGGTGAAGTAGGTGTTGAGGACTATGTAAATAATTTGATTGAGTTGGTAAATTGGAATATTAAGATTAAGAGTCCCACTGAAATAGTCATTAGCTACGTTGTAGAAGGTTCTAGCAAAGCGCCTGGTTATAAGTTCATATCAGAGGTACAAAATCACTTAGTAACGCTTTCGATTAAGAATAAAACAGGCTTCATAATTACCAGAGTGAAGTGGGGATCAAAATGTAAAGGTCAACCATTCAGCTTTATATCATCAGATTGGCGCAATACAGAAAAAATAACATCTGAAGACGTCCACCGAATAGTAAAACTGAAAGAAAATGGCAATGATAAATTAATATCAGATTTAGTTGAATTTTATGGCCAAATTTCCCCTCGGACAAAATTAATTACAGGTTTTTCAATATTGGAAACATTGTTTGATAGTGAAGCAGTGCATATTCTCAACGCCTCGGAAATTGATGATGTTTTGCTTAAAATAAAAGAAATACCTTCAATCACATTAGAAGATAGTAAATTAAAAAGGGTCACAGACGTTCTTAAGAATCCTAATATTATGTCTTCAGAGGGGCGAAATGAACGGATTGCGATTAAATTAGCTAATGTTATGAATATTGAAAAGAAACTCGCCTATAAAAAAGTTAAAGAGTTGGCAAAGTTTCGAGGGAAGGCTGCACATTCAATCACTGATGACAAACCAGAATATACCAAGTTATCTAACTATATCGAAGAGGTTTTGTTGGTATATATTTACTCATAGAGGTACCACTAACAGGACGCAGACTATTGTCGCTTAATGGGTGATGAGATGGACGCTCCCTAATACGGCGTCAATGCGCCAAAATAGTATTTTCAATCAGACTATTTACATAAGGAACGTCCAAGATGAAATATAAAACAATTACCATTGATTTAGCAAAGAAGGAGCCTATTGAGACACCCATTGCAACAAACCATAAAAAACTAATTAAATCAATAAATTGCTGAAAAATACATTTATTAAAATGTTAAAGTCGAAAGCACAGTGACGAAGTCACTAAATTCTTTGTAGGCGAAGCCGATGCTTTTGTCTTTTGACCTACTCTCGCATGTATGTTCGCCAATTATTTGGTGAATTTAGTGGGGCAATTTGCAAGGATGCAAATTGAGTTTTCCGTCGTCGGGAACGACTGAAAACGACCTGCTAAATTCACCAGATAATTGGATGAAGAACATAGTTTGGCGAGCGGCACTTTTTGCTTACTTTTTGCTGCTGTAGGCAAAAAGTAAGTCGTGCAGCAAGGATGCTGTGTGAAAAAAGCCATGGATGGCGGTAAGCGCAAGCGCATGCTTTAGTTTTATTGCAGATAAAACACTGCCAACAGCATCAACAACCACCTAAACATACATAGCTAACCATCCCTTTAGGGGTTTTAAAGGTTAATTTAGGCATTAAAGCACTTTAAAGGATTATTAATAGTTTAAATTGACTATTTGAATGGACCATGCAAAACTCCTTTAAAGGAGTTTAATTGCGTATATGCAACATAAAGCATCTTTTAGGATTTATTATGAATTTTGAACATTTGACGGCTAATGCCATTGCAGGCGAACTAGGCGCTAGAATTAAAACTGCTCGGCTCAACGCTAATCTCACCCAAAAAGCATTAGCTAAAAAAGCGGGGATATCTCTTAAAGCAGTGACTAATGGCGAGAAAGGCAAATCAACACTTGAATCAATGATAGCCATTTTAATAGCCCTTGAAATGACAGAGCAACTAAATTCATTTATACCAAAACAAGAAATATCACCCATTCAACTAATTGAACTGCAAGGTAAAGAACGAAAAAGAGCCACTAGCAGCTCCAAAAAAAGTGCCCAAACTAAGGACACCGCAAAATGGTAACCGAGGTAATAAAGGTTAAATACAAAGAACACGACCTAGGGGCAGTCAGCTATAACACAGAGACCCAAATGGGGGCGTTTGAGTATTTCCCTAGCTTTATCAAAACAGGTATTGAATTATCGCCAATAAAAATGCCTCTAGCTAAAAAAATTTACTCATTTCCCCAGATAGATCCGCTTACTTTCAAAGGACTACCTGGACTTATTGCTGATTCACTACCCGATGATTTTGGTAATGCTGTCATGAATGCATGGATAGCCAGTCTAGGTAAATCAACAAGGGATATCACTCCTTTACAAAGATTACAGTACACACTGATAAAAGAAGTACGCCATAACCTAAGGCTTTCTTTGTAGTCTGGATTAACAGAATATCGATGGGGTCACCAATTATTAGGTGAATTTAGCAGGGTGAAACTGGATTTTTTAGAAGCACTGCTTCGCCCAGTTGAACAGCTCGACAAGCGGACGCCGCGCGGGATGGCAGTAAGCGCCAGCGCATGCTTTCCTTTTATCTCCGATAAAATAACCAACGAAAAACAATCCCATTCTCGATTTTAATTTTGTAATGAGAAGTCCGTCAAACCAACTTAGAAAACACTACAGCAAATCTTTGCTATTTTTCTTTCTGGTATGCGAATAGAACAATTCCATAGCACTGATAAATGAATGGTTGTTAGTCCAAAATTCGGGATAGTCGCCTTGCTTCTTTATCAGAGCCGCTGAAATTTCAATAATGTTATCGCTACCTGGATGAGCTAAAGGCCAACCTTTATCTGCTGCTCCTTCAATATTAACACCCTCGTCATCCACACTTTTAATACTCAATGGCATCGACCAAAACTGATTTAACTTTGTGGCTTGATGTACTATCGCTTGTGAATTTTTTTGCTTCAGCGTAGTTTTATCTCGCATAACATGTGTTGGGGTATACATATGCTGCTGGTACTGCATTTCAACACTTTCAGGCAAGCTTAAGTGTTCTGAAAAGGCGTGACCTAATTCGGTTTTTTTCAGCTCTTCATGTAGCTTTTCTGGCGCAAGTCCCCGTAGTTGAAATAACAACATCGGATTTGAATCTAGCATATTGGCAATACGATAATAGACCCCTGCAATGTGTTTGCAGGGGTCGCTGTAATCTGGGCAACTGCAATTGGCTTTTACACTATCATATGACGAAGGCAGTAAGCCGTCACTGTCAAAAGCGTCCTCAATATTACTCGGTATTTCGTTTAACATCAGTTTCGACAAGCACAGCGCATTGCCACTTATTTTTTTAATGATCGCTTGCCATTGTAATGGCTTTATTTGATCAAATTTAAGGTGCACCTTATATCTTGGCTCCTTGGTTACACCAAAATAAGGATTAATGTTACCCCGTATGGTGGCTTTTATTTCACTGCCATTAATGGCAAAGTCCAACACTCGATTATCTGTCCTATAAGCTTTACCGCGCTGCAGTCGGCCGGGATCAATATAGGCTTCTAAGGCCTGTACAAACTTCTCACCCCACCAGGTTTTATGTGTTAGTTTTGCTGTCATTGCTTAGCGCCCCATTAGCCTTGTTTGCTGAGTTGAATAAGTTTGATAAATGACTTGGCGTTCAAGGTAGTCAGCCATGATTCGTCATTGCCTACTATGGAGTCCGCTACTTTTTGTTTATCTACTAACATTTGATCTATCTTTTCTTCTACCGTGCCCAGGGTGATAAATTTATGGGCAAAGACCGTTTTTTGTTGACCAATTCGATACGCGCGATCGGTCGCTTGGTTTTCTACCGCAGGGTTCCACCAGCGATCAAAATGTATAACATGATTAGCTTTAGTGAGGGTTATTCCCACCCCGCCTGCTTTTAAAGACAACACAAAAATACTGGCGGGCGAATGTGGCGCTTGAAATTGCTCGATCATCTCTTCACGTTTTTTGCGGGATGTACCGCCATGCAGGTAATGGGTATTAAAACCTAATTGAGTTTTTAACAAGGTTTGCAGGGCATTACATATCTCTTTAAATTGGCTGAAAATAAGAATACTTTCGCCATTATTAATCGCTTCTTTGGCCAGCTCGGTGAGACGTTGTAATTTTATCGAACGTTCAAGGCTAAATTCACTGCCATCTTGCAACAATTGTGCGGGATGATTACAACACTGCTTTAAACGCAATAACGCCGACAAGAAAATCATTTTATGCTCGCTGGTTTCTTGCGTGTCATTAATATTTGCTTCAACTTCATTCACAATAGACTGGTATAGAGACGCTTGTTCTTTAGTTAGCTCGCAATATACTTTTTGTTCAATTTTATCGGGCAGATCTTGAATAATGTTTTTATCTGTTTTCAATCGACGCAAAATAAACGGTTCAACAAGATTCTTAAGAATACTGGTTTTTCTAACGTCGTTATCTCGCTGTACCGGGATCTCAAACTCTTTTCTAAAGGCGCCGCGCGTCCCCAATATACCTGGGTTTAGAAAGTTAAATAAGGACCATAAGTCCATCAACCTGTTTTCAATGGGTGTACCGGTTAAGGCAATTCTGCTATTAGCACTGATACCATAAATAATCTTGGTTTGCGCCGCTGAGGGGTTTTTAATGTTTTGCGCTTCGTCGATGATCAAACGCGACCATGTGGCACTGTTAAATAACGCTTTATCCTGTCGGATCAATCCATAAGAGGTGATCACCACATCGTTATCCGCCATGATCTGACTAAGATCCTCTTTTTTAGTTCGCTTTGAGCCATGATGAATAGTCGCTCTAATACTGGGTGCAAATTTTTCTAATTCTTTCAGCCAATTTCCAATCACAGACGTTGGCGCAATTAATAGGGCCGCTTGTGGTTTAGGGGCATGTAATAACAGGGAAATCACTTGCATGGTTTTACCTAAGCCCATGTCATCAGCCAAACACGGGTTCATGCCTAAATTTTCCAAATAACTAAGCCAAGAAAACCCCCTTACTTGGTAAGGCCTTAACTCAGCGTTTAAGTTACTGGGTTGCTCTATTAATGCTAACTGGTCCTTATTTTTCAAACTCGACAACATGCTATTCACTGCATCATCAAGCTCAATACTATATTGCTCTTCATTGGCCGCCATGAGTAGCAAGTCTTTTAAATTACCGCTGTCTTTATCTCGTTGAGAGCTTTCGATCAGTTTCTGCATTTTGGCCATTTCAGCAGGATCAAGTTGCATCCACTGGCCGCGGAAATACACCAGCTCAGACTTAGACTCAATTAACTGTTGCCACTCTTGTGCGCTCACCTCGTCTTCGCCAATAGCATAACGATAATTAAAATCGATTAAGCCATCTTGACTTAAATAGGCAGGCGCGGCGGTGTTGCCAGAGCTTTCACCTGAACTAGATCTTTGGCTACCGCGCATTTTGATTTTGGCTTTTAAACGCCCTGATGCCGTCCACCATGAGGGAACAGAAATTTTATAGCCGCATGCATGTAAGGCCCAGGCATCTTCTTTTAAAAAGTCAAAAGCTTGATCGGTCGTCAAAATAATTAAACGCTGTTGCATATTCTGGGCGAACACTCGCTCCAACAAGGGATATATTCTGCAAGCGTAGCCCAGTTGCAATAGCACGTTTCGCTCAATTGAGGTGCCTAACATCTTGCTAAAAAAAGTCTGTTTAAGGGCTTTATCTTGCCAGAATTCAGCCAAATTAAGCATAAAAGAAGGATCGGCTTTCGCTTGCAACAGCACCTCTAAGCCCCAATCAATACCATTACTTGAGGTCGCTTCATTGAGTCTAAAACATAAGTAAAAAGGAGAGCCAAACTGGTCGTAATTTAAATTGTTATGCCACAATCGCCACGACTTCCACTCCTGTTCACTGGCTTGTGCCTGTGCAAAGTTGAAGCTGCTACCAATAAAACTGTTTTGCAGCTGTTTCTGCACAGTATTGGGATAAAGCGTACTGTTGATCAGTTGATTCAACACCACTTCTGAAAAATGTTGTAGTACAGCAAGAGGCACTAGGTCAGTATTTTTATGCAAAGCATTATCAGCCAAGCAAGCTGAAAAAGGCATTAAAGGGGCAATTTGCCGTAAGCGTTGTTGATAGTCCGCTGACAGTGGTTGCCACTTACTATGAAACTCAATTTTAGCCTTGGTTTTTTGCGCGATCAAAAAAGGAATATATTGATCTTTTTGGATAACACGACTTAATTCAGTCGCCATTTTTAGCCAAAACTTTGCATCATCAGCCAGCTCCACATCATCTTCAAAATAGTAAGATTGAAAATTAAGATCTTTCAAAAAAGCCAGTGACAGCTCAATTTTTATGGCATTTAATACAAAGCTGGCCATACCCGTATAGGTACTATCTTCTAGTACATCTTCATTGACACTTAAGTTAGCAATAATAGGCGACGGTATTGGCCGCTTGGCATGGTCACATGGCAGTTGCACTGTTACATGCTCAATGCTGACATCATGCAATATTTTCCTCGTCATGGTTTGTTTTTTAACAGCTAAGAACTTAGCAAAATGCTCGCCAAACCATGTAATTAAAGAAGCCTCATCTGCTTGAAAAGGGTAAAACTCGTTCTTTTTTGAGTCGCTGCTGTTTTTAACTGATGGAGTATTAGCGCTTTTCGCTTGCTCTAACCACAAATACAAACAACCCGTATTATTAAAGTCATTGCTGCTTTGTTGCCAAAATAAATGGATGATTTGCACTTATTCATTACTACTTTGATTTTTGATAGGCGTATTTTATGTTTATCAAGGCAGGCTTGGCTATGACTGATTTGTTGGAATAGGTAAAAAGCGGGGTTTACTCCGCAGTATCGACAATTTGTTCAATATCCACATTCTCGACAATGGAAAAACTCGCCCAGGTTTGTTTGGGTATAACAGCACAGTAAAAATAAGATTGAAATTAGCAATGTATGCATTAGCATTGACTCATCAAACAGCGTCCGACAAAACTTAAGTAAATCAGAATTGACATGGATAAAATCAAAGACAAAATCAAAAAACTAATGGCCTTGAGCGAGAGCGCAAACCCTCACGAAGCCAGCAGTGCCCTATCCAAAGCGATCACCTTGATGCAAAAATACCAGTTATCCCAAACTGATATTAACCAAGCGGATTTGGTCACCATCACCCAAGATCATTACCAACACAATATGTCTGGACCAGACGGTACTCTTATCCAAGGGATTGCGGCTACTCATGGCGTCTTCATGTTTAAAAAACCCGCCAATCGCGACACTGGTAAAAAGGCCCAAGTAATATTAACGGGAATGAAAGGCGACATTGAGAGTTCTCAATACTTCATGGAAATTGTTACCCGGCAAATTAACGCGCAAGTAAGCCACTGGAGAGGACTTAACCGTGCAAGTATTGCCAACGGAAATGATTATAAGTGGGGGCTAGTGACGGGATTCGTGAAGCGTTTGAAAGAGGAAATGAAAGTGGTCTGCGCTGAGGTAGGTACCGGAATAGTGGCTGTGGACACGCGATTATCAGAGGCCGAACAATTCGCCCGAGCTTCATTTAATCTCCAGTCGGGAAAAGTTTCCGCCCGATCCAATGATCACCGAGCAGTTGGTACCCAGGATTCAGCCAAGATAAGCAGCGCCCGAGGCATTCATGGTGCCTCCAGTGCGTTGGGATTGGAAAAATTTTAATTACTTCGGATTTGACTCGTCGCCGCTTGCGACGTTAACTAACCAATCAATGATCACTTTGATTTCAAAAAGACTTGTTCTGAAACTTTCATGCCGTTTCTGTTTCCGGAAATGCGTTTCGAGGGTAACAGAGCCATAGTCTTTGATATAGACAAGGATCTCCCAGATCAGGAGCTAAAGCAGACCTGATAATCATAACCAGAAGTAAAAACTGGTCATGATTATCTGCAAGCAGGTTGCTCGCTATTTAGAGTGATTTCAGTTTTTCGATATAGGCGTCTGGGCTAAATTCTCGACCTAAGAATTCTGCGACAAACTCTTTAGCCGGTTTACTACCCGCAGCTCCTAAAACTCTTTTTCGATAATCCATAGCTACCTTTTTATTACGCATACCTTTTGTATCAAATATTGAGAACATATCGGTTGCAATAGCCAAAGACCATTGATAGGTATAATAATTCGAAGAGTATCCATTCAAGTGTCCAAAATTGGTATAGAAGTAGGTATCTTCAACGTAAGGGAAAGGAGCAAACTTTTCCTGTAATTCCAGCATGGTAGGATACAGCTCTAAACTACTAGGGTCGCGGTTATAATAATTTAACGACAAATTAGCGTAAAAAACTTGCGTGGCAGTGCCGGTAGCTAAACCAAAGTCTCGAGCGCGATTCATTTTCTCAACCAAGGATTTTGGGATCACTTCTCCTGCATCGTTAGTAGCAAATGTTTTTAGGGTATCGTAGTCCCAAATCCATTCTTCTAACATCTGTGAAGGCGCTTCTACAAAGTCTCGCTCCATGCTCATACCTGTAGTATTGAACCAAGGCTGGGTGCCAGAAAACATATTGTGGATCAAGTGCCCGAACTCGTGCAGAAAGGTTTCTACTTGACCATGTTCCATCAATCCTTTGGGAAAGTTTTGTGCCAACCCAGACAAGGGAATTTGTTTATCTTTAATGCCAGAGCGCAATGTCCAGTGTGCCGCGTGTTTGTACTTGTCGGCTCTAGGGTGATTATCCATATAAAAACGCCCAATAATCTGCCCATTTTCCAACATCTCATAACTTTCAACATCGTCGTGCCAAGTATCTGTTTTCCAAGGGCGTATCTGTACTCCAAACAAATCTTCTGTAAGCTGAAAAATACCCGTTCTTACTTTGTTATATTTAAAAAACTGACGCACTTCTTTTGAATCTAATGAGTAATCCTCTTGGCGAATAAGGTGTTCTAAATAACTGGTTTGCCACACATTGACCTGTTGTGCTTTGGGGTCGATTTTTTGTTGGCGAGCAAGCAAACTTGCTAATTCTTTTTCAACTGGTTCTTTTAAAGCCTCACCGATAGAGGTTAAGAAAGCTTGAGCATTATCAGCTGAGCTAATCATCTTGTCGCTCATAGACAAACTAGCAAAATTGGCAAAACCTAACATTCGAGCTAGTTGATGGCGTTTTTCGATCAGCTTTTTGAGAATTGCCTCATTTGCAGGGTAAGCTCTCGATCGAGAGGCTATACGGAGCTCCTTGCGCAGTTCATCGTTTTCACCGTAGGTCATGACTGGGTAGAGATCAGGATAATCAGTGGAGATCTTAATCACACCCTTGCCATCGGCTGGGCGAGCATCAAGATAGTCCTGAGGTAATCCTGCAAGCTTATCTAAGTGAACTAGTTACTAAATAATTTGGCCGGAATATGCAGTATATGACTCCGATAAAAAAGTCGCTGATCTGATGGCATTTTGTCGCTCAGTAAGGCGGGTTGGTTAGACACTATGCTTTTGACTATAAGAAAGTCGGAAATTGAAACTATTTATTATTAACTTTTCTATTTACTCAATCAGATGTTTAATTTATATTAGTTGCAGGTAAATTTTTTGCCATAAAATAGTAAAACAATAACATTCATAGTTTGCCATCAGGAAAGACTTATATGTCACGTAGAAAAATGTTTAGTGGCGCTCAACTCAAAGCATTGCGCAAAGAAGCGGGTTACACCCAAGAGGAGCTTGCTCACAGAGTGGGCATTAGCCGTGAAACTGTGTCTGCCATCGAAAATAACAAACCAGAAACCATGGACAATATCGGCGTCGGTGTTGTGAATAAATGGTGGTCTATCTGCCGTCAAACCGCATCAGAACAAACCCGTGAATCTTTCTTCTCCACTGTTATGGATTATTTTGGCTTTAACTTAAGCTAATCTTGTTTTAGTCTAAGCGTATGATTTTACGCGCCTATCTATCAACAGCCATAACAACCCTCTTCGGAGGGTTTTTTGTATTCCTTGGCATTACTACTTTTGGTAATGGTGAAGCCTTCGACCGCTTATTTATCTTCATTTTTATTTTTACTGGGATAGTGTGTAGAAAGAATGTTGATGTTTTAGGCATAGTGCTTATTCTGGCTTTTGAAAGGATACTTGAAGAA
>Ga0316204_10012302_pt1 | contig 10475 bp, 8 predicted proteins | sample 6monrhotite_MG_2_FD_205661 | JGI IMG/M metagenome (GOLD analysis project Ga0316204, IMG submission 205661) | Microbial mat bacterial communities from mineral coupon in-situ incubated in ocean water Damariscotta River, Maine, United States -... | ecosystem: Environmental > Aquatic > Marine >... | reverse complement strand
AAAAAAGTCGAGGTCGATCCCGAATTTTTGGCCGAGTTTCCCGCACGCGAAATTTTTCGGCACACCGTCCTGCCGTTGGAACGCGAAAATGGGCACGTGTTGGTCGCCACCAGCGATCCGTTCGACCTGGAAGCAATTGACGAATTCAGTTCGGCGTCCGGTTGCCGCATCGAACCGGTCTTGGCCCGTCACGCGGACTTGTTGGAATTGATCAAAACCAATCTGGGGGTCGGCGGCGATACGATCGGCCAGTTAGTCGCGCAGCGTAGCGGCGAAGAAGTGGAGTTGCTGGAAGGAATTGAAGAGGACGATAGCGAACTCGCGCAAATGGCCCAACAGGCCTCGGTGATCAAGTTGGTCAATGACTTGCTAATCGACGCGCTGGATCAGCACGCCAGCGACGTGCATCTGGAACCGTCCGAACGAGGGTTCATCATCCGTTGCCGTGTGGACGGCATGTTGCGCGTGCAGCCTGTCCCGCCAGAGATCAATCAATTCCAAGCCGCCATTATCAGCCGTTTGAAAATCATGGCGCGAATGAACATTGCCGAGAAACGTTTGCCACAAGATGGTCGGATCAAGTTGCGGATTCGTGGCCGCGAGATCGACGTGCGGGTTTCGATCATCCCCATGATGCATGGCGAGGGGGTCGTGTTGCGGTTATTGGACAAGCAGGCAATGACCTTCGACTTGGGTCACGTCGGTTTTCCGGAGGATCTACACGCGATCTTCAGAGATATGATCAAATTGCCATACGGGATTATTCTCGTGACAGGCCCGACCGGGAGTGGTAAAACCACCACGCTGTACTGCGGACTCAACGAGTTGCGCAGTACGGCGACCAAGATCATTACCGTCGAGGACCCGGTGGAGTACCACCTGCCCGGCGTGAATCAAATTCAAGTGCATGCCAAAATTGGCATGACGTTCGCCGCGGGATTGCGGAGTATTTTGCGGCACGATCCGGATGTGATCCTCATCGGCGAAATCCGCGACGGCGAAACGGCCAACAGCGCGATTCAAGCGTCGTTGACGGGGCACGTTGTGTTCAGCACATTGCACACCAACGACGCTGCCAGCGCCTTTACGCGTTTGGTCGACATGGGAGTCGAACCGTATCTGGTCGCAAGTACGGTTGAGGGCGTGTTGGCCCAGCGTTTGATTCGCAAGCTGTGTCCGCTGTGCAAAGTCGCTTATCGGCCCAGCGCCGATGAGATTCCCCAGGATATGGCGGCGGGGATGCCGGACGAGATCTACAAACCAGCTGGTTGCCGCGAATGTCGCGACACGGGATATTCTGGCCGGACGGGTATTTTTGAATTGCTCCGCAGTGACGTCGGCGTGCGGCAATTATGCGTGGAACGCGCCAGTGCCGATCAGATCCGGCATTACGCGATGAAAAATGGATTTAAGACCTTGCGACACAGTGGATGGCAACGCGTGTTCGACGGAACGACGAGTATTGAAGAAGTGAACCGGATTACTAAGGCCGACCCCGTGTGATAAAGGCTGCGTTGGCGATTCGCCGCGGCGGACAAACCGACGCGCGCATTTTTAGAATGATTTTGTCGGGACGATTTCACCGGCCCTGTGCCATGTGTATTTTCATGAGCAGTTATGCCTGAATTCCAGTATGTTGCCCGAGAGTTGAGCGGGGCGGAAGTGACGGGTGTCATTACCGCCGCGAGCGAACATGAAGCTGTCAGTTCGCTGTCTCAGCGTGCGCTGTTTCCCGTCCGGGTGGATGCGACCGAAGACGCGGCGAAACGAAAACGGCGTTGGGGCAACAAAGTCCGCAATCGGCATTTGGCGATGTTGTTTTCACAACTCGCCGACTTGTTGCATTCGGGCGTGCCGCTGCTGCGGTCACTTGAAATTTTGCAGCAACAAAGCTCACAGGCCGCGCTGTCCGCAGTGCTGGGGGATATTCGCGAGCGGGTTGCGGACGGAACGCCATTGGCCGATGCGGTGACCGCGCATCCGGACGTGTTCAACGAATTGACGGCCAGCATGATCCGCGCGGGTGAGGAAGGTAGTTTTTTAGAAGATGTGCTCAAACGCATCGCCCAGTTCACCGAACATCAAGAAGATCTGAAAAGCCGCGTGGTGGGGGCAATCGCGTATCCCGCCTTCTTGGCGGTGATGGGATCGATCATTGTCACGGGGATCATCGTCTATTTTGTCCCCAAATTTGAACCGTTGTTTGAACGACTGAAGGACCGCGGCGGACTGCCTTGGCCCACAACAGCGCTGATGGCGCTCAGTGATTTTCTAGGTGGTTATGGGTTGTGGCTGTTAGGAGCGATTGCGATCAGTATCTGGTGGTTGAATCGCTATCTGGAGACTGACGAGGGGCGACGCCGTAAGGATTATTGGAAGCTACATGTCGTTGGCGCCGGGCCGATCATTCGCAGCCTGGCGGTCTCGCGTTTCTGTCGTATTTTGGGAACATTGCTGCACAACGGGGTGCCCATCCTGCGATCCCTGCAAATATCGAAGGACGCAACCGGCAATGTGATACTCAGTGAGGCGGTCGGGTTGGCGGCAGAAAACATCTCCGCGGGAAAATCCCTGGCGCAACCACTTAAAAAGAGCGGGCAGTTTTCGACGGAGGTCGTGGAAATGATCGCCGTCGGCGAAGAGGCGAACAGCTTGGAAACCGTGCTCGTCGACATCGCCGATAACATGGAACGACGCACGAACCGGCAATTGGAGTTGTTTGTACGACTGTTGGAACCAGTGATGTTGTTGGCCATGGCCGTGGTGATTTTATTCGTGGTCATTGCTTTGTTACTGCCAGTCTTCAAAGGGGCGGGCGCGCTACAATAAACATTTGTTGCAGTGAGCTTCATTTCGGTGAGCGGCAGCAGATACGGATACAAGATCGGGCAACCTGCCCTCCAAACAAAATATTTAATCGGACAAAACAGACAATCAAACGTATTGATCACAGTACAGGAAAAGGAACAGTGACGATGAATTCCCCCAAACAAATCATGATCCAGCAACCACGCCGCGGCTTCACGTTGATCGAAGTCTTGTTGGTGTTGGCGATCTTAGGCGTGATCATGGCGCTGGTTGTCCCGCAACTGTTGGGGACGCAACAGCAGGCCTTAATCGATTCGACCAAATTGAGCATCAAGGGCGTGGAACAGGGGCTGCAGATGTACGCTCTGGATCACGACGGGCAATTGCCGACCACCAGTGAAGGGCTGCAAGTTTTGATCGAAAATCCCGGCAACGATACGAAATGGAAGAAACCCTATTTGGATGACACGACGATGTTGCCCAAAGACGCCTGGGGCAATCCGTTTCAATACGAGTCTCCCGGTCCCAACCACCTCGACGGTTTGAAGGCCGACATTTGGTCGTTCGGCCCGGACAAACAGGACGGCACGGATGATGACATTGACAATTGGACGGTAAAATCCGAGTAAATGTGATCGGAATCCCATGCTGAGAACCCGCAACTACCCGGCATCCCGGAGGCATCGCGGCGGATTTACGTTGCTCGAAGTTTTACTCGTGCTGACGTTGCTGATTGTGATTTCGGCGGTAATTTGGCCGTCGCTGGGGCGCATGTTCAGCCGTCAGGGAATGGAACGCGCCCAGGGCGACGTGCAGGTCCTGCTAGCCGCCGCACGGATCCGCGCAACTGAAGCGGGCGCCTCGTACCAATTTCGCTACGAGGTCGGCGGGCGAAGGTATGTGTTGGTTCCGGCTGACGGAGCTGAATTGGTGGCGGTCGCCGATACGCCGGGAACCGACCTCGCCACAGTGACAAGCGCTGCCTGGAAGCGATCGGGAGAACTTCCCGAATCGGTGACCTTTCAACTGCCAGCCGGACAAACCACCGCCGGCGGCGAACCGATCTCCGTGGAATTGTTGTCCGGACTGCTCGACACAGATGCGTTGTCGCGGGCGGCATGGGGTCCGGCGATCTTGTTTCATCCCGACGGCACGGCATCGGACTCGATTTTCGTGATCGCTGATGAAGTCAACGACGAGTCGACAACCATTACAGTGCGCGGCCTGACCGGCGCATCGCATGCATCGGCGACACTCGTGGAGGAACAATAAATCGTGCGATCCGCCTCCTCACGATTATTGACGCCCACGGCCAACCGCGCAGCACGCAGCGGATTGACGTTGTTCGAGGTATTGTTGTCGTTGGCAATTCTTGCCGCGGCAATGGCGGCTATCGCACAACTGGTCTCCAGCGGCGTCCAAGGTTCGGTACGAGCGCGACTGCAATCAGAGGCGATTATTCGTTGCCAAAGCCAATTGGCGGAACTGATCGCCGTCGGGGATCCGCTGTTAGCGGTTACCGATGAACCGTTTGCCGACGATCCCGCATGGACTTGGAGCATCAGCGCCGCGGAAACCGATCAACCTGGTTTGGTGCAACTTTTAATGACTGTCACGCACGATCCCGGAAATGGTTTCGGCGACGTTTCGTTTTCAATCCCGCGGTTCTATCGCGACCCAATTGCTGCAGCCAGCCTCTCCGCCACAGAGCCCGAGGACGATACGGGAGGCACACCATGATCCGTTCTGCTCATCCCCAACAGTCCCTTTCCCGTTCGGCATTCACCTTGTTTGAAGTGTTGGTCGCGCTGGCATTGAGCACGCTGTTAATCGCAGCGGCCTATGCGGCGCTCGAACTGTATTGGCGACTCCGCATCGCCAGCGAAGACGAGGTGGAACAGGCACAAGTCGCGCGGGCCGTGATGCAGCGTATCGAAGCAGATGTGTTAGCGACGACCTACCAAGCAACCTCCGCCGGGGACACCAGCACGCAGGCGGATTTGTCCTCCGACGATGAGGACGCGCCCCTGGTTGAGGTCATCGATCCGGCGGACGCCAATAATGGCGGTAATAGCGGGCTGATTGGGGACTCGACGAGTGTCGTCTTAAGCGTGAGTTTGCCGCGATCGCATGCCACCTATGCGGCGGTCTCAGACGGCCCCATCGGCTTGCCGACTAGTGACTTAAAATCGGTGACCTATTTACTGGCCGGCCCCGGTATGAGCGCTTTGGCCCAAGCGGTGGCGGACCGTTTTCCTGATTCGGATCCGAGCGGTTCGACCGTTGTCGGACTAGCGCGTATCGAGGGAGATCGGCTGATGCTTGCGCAAGCGGATGCCGCTGCCGACGTCGAGACGATTGCCTCAGAAGCACAGTTGCTCGCGCGGGAAATCAAATCGCTGCAGTTTCAATACACCGATGGCTTGGAGTGGTTCGACAGTTGGGACAGCACGATTTATGGCTCACTGCCTCGCGCGGTACGGATCACGGTTAGTTTTCAAGAGCTGGAGTCAGCAGCGATTTTGGCGGACAGTCAACCGGCGAAGTTGTACCAACTGGTCGTCGTCTTACCGCCATCCGACCCAATTTCCGGCGGTGCAGCAAGCGATTACGAATCGGAGGGAGAAGACGATGCGGAAGAATAACCTGAATCTCACGCGCTGTGCTCAGTCCCCGACCCACGGCGACCAACCGGCAGGCAGCGTGCTGTTGATCGTGCTGGTGGTAATCGTATTTTTGTCGCTGGGCGCGTATACGTTTTCGGAGATGATGCTGATCGAAGCGCAGTCGGCGAACTTGTACGGTCGCCGGGTTCAAGCCCGCGCCTTCGCCGATTCGGGTTTGGATTATGTCACCTCGCTTTTGGATAACGACCTACCAGTCGGTACTTTGAATACCTACAACGATGCGACTCTGTACCGCGACATCGTCGTGCAACCCGGCGATACTCCCCGGACACAAGGACGGTTTTCGATCATCGCCGCGTCGGAGGCGGATCTCACGCGCAAATCGATTCGGTTCGGATTAATGGACGAGTCGGGAAAACTGAATATCAATGCCTTGTCGCAGCATAGCACGAGCACCGCCCGCACGATGCTAATGGGGATACCGGGCATGACCGATGAAATCTCCGATTCGATTTTGGATTGGACTGACCAGAACGATACACCGGGCGATTATGGTGCGGAAGAGGATTACTATTTGGCACTACCGACCCCTTATGCCGTGAAGAATGGTCCGCTGGAATCGCTGGATGAACTGTTGTTGGTCAAAGGCATGACGCCGCAATTGTTGTACGGAGAAGATGCCGATCGCGACGGTATGCTTGATTCAGGGGAGGATGATGGCGACTTATCGCATCCGCCGGATGATGCCAACGGTGAGTTGGATTTGGGATTTTCGGCATATTTGACAGTCGATAGCCGCGAAGCAAATGTCCAATCCGATGGCACACCGCGGATTAATATCGCCTCCGACAAGTTGGACGAGCTTTACGACCAATTGCTGGAAGAATTTGATGAGGAGACGGCAAAATTCGTCGTTGCTTACCGGCTGTTTGGCCCCGCGGTCGATCCATCCTCACAGCGAGGCGGAGGTTCCAGCGGTGGACGGACAGCATCGACATCGAAAAGCATGAGCCCCGGCGTGGGAACCGGCTCCTCCGCCGGAGCCGACACGGGACAGACATTACAGCAAGACGTTGCAGTGGGCACCGGACAGGTGGGTGGACAAACCGGCGAACAAGGGGCGTCGACGGGAGAGTCCGGCGGATCGTCCCCAAAAAATGGTGCCGTTTCGGCCGGCAAAGCGATCTTTGGCGGGCAGGGACAAGTGACCCGTGGCGGTATGGAACTCAGCGGCGGAGCACAATTTCCGGTGCGGTCGATCTTCGATCTGGTTGGAGTTTCAGTCAACGCAAAAATTGACAAGACGCAAAAGACACTCGAAAGCCCTTGGGCAGATGATCCGGGCGAGATGCGGGACTATATCTCAACGTTAGACGACACGGTGACGACCTTGAGCGAAGAGAATCTTGCTGGACGAATTAATATCAACGAGGCGCCCATTGAAGTGATGCGCGGCTTACCGGAATTCACTGAAGAATTGGCCTACGACATCATCTCACGACGGAAGACCAGCTTGGACGGGCAGTCACTTTCGGCTCTGGCACAGGGCCGAGATTCGGTTGGTTGGCTATATACCGAGAATGTGGTGGATCTGGCGACACTGCGAAATATCGCGCCGCTGCTGACCGGCGGCGGAGACGTCTACACGACACAGATTATGGGCTATTTCGATGCCGGTCCTCCTCTGGTTAGAATTGAAGCGGTGATTGACGCGACACAAAAACCGGCCAAGGTGATCAAAGTCCGGGAAATGACTCCGCTGGGAATCGGTTACCCGCGAGATCTGTTTACGACGGGGGAGTAGACGAATGTTTGCGTTGTAACGGTCGCACGGCCCGTGGGGCGATCTTGCGGTTCGCGATGCAGTGGAGTTGTTGGCCTACTGAGGTCATCGCCCCATCACGACGGAGTTGGCAGCAAGATTTTTTTGGGAAAGTGGTTGCCCGCAGTCGGTCGGGCGGCGATGATGGAATGAGTCGCGGAGTGATTTTGTTCCGCCGACGATGCGCTCAGTTTGAAAAGTCAGGGGAGCTATGCCCGATTTATTGGCGTTGGAATTTGAATCGAATAAAGTCCTAGGGATCGATGCGCAAGTCTCGCCGACGGGCGTGCGGATCCGCAAGTGCTTCGAACTGGAAATTCCCGAGTCGCTGGATCTCACCACCAATCCAACGGAGGCGGGGGAATGGCTCAAACAACAACTCAAAGACTTAAGCGTGCAAGCCACGCAAGCGGTGGCTACGCTTCCCCGTGAGATTGCCGTCGCACGGCATATCGCGATGCCTGATGTGCCGGACGAGGAATTGCCCGAGTTGGTGAAATTCCAAGCAGGTCTGAAGTCGGCACTGCCCTTGGATCAATTGGCACTCGATTTTTTGCCATTGCCCCAAGCTGAGGGTACCGACGCCCGCGACGTGTTGATTACCACGGTGCCAAAGCAAGCGCTCCAGGAAATCAAAGCCATCACCGAGGCGGCGGGTTTGCAGGTGATCACAGCGGGGCTCAGTCCCGTTTCGGCAGCCGAGGTGGCGTTGCGATCAGCCAGCCACTCCACGGAAAAGGCAACGGGATCGCTGGTGGTCACTCGGCACGGACCACGTGTGGAGATTTCTATCCTCAAGGGGGCCAACGTCGTCTTCTCGCATTTCACGCAAATTGCGAGTCCCACCGAGGCAGATGCCAATCCGGCGATCATTGCGGCAATCGCCCGCTCGATGATGGGACTGACCGGTCCGATCACAAACCAGGAGGTCACACATGCGTGGTTGATAGGCTCACAAGAGGAATTCGGAGCTCTGGCGCCTGCCTTAGAAAAACGGCTCAATCCTAGTGTGCAGATTCTTGATCCATTTGAGACAACGGGAGTCACCGTCCGCACGGAGCTCCCCCGCAACCGATCGGCGTATTCCGCTCTGGTGGGAAGCTTGCTGGCGCAATCGCAACCACTTGCAGCTCCGGTTGACTATCTCGCACCGCGTCGTCCGCCGGTCAAACCCAACCATGCCCGACGCCGCGCGATTATTGGGACCGCCGCTGCAGCCTGTCTCGCTTTGGCGGTGGGTGGCACCATGTATTTTAAGATCAACAAGTTGAACAAAACGATCGCAGGAATGCGGGCCGACAAACAACGGCTCGACGAACTTGCGGAACGCGGGGAACCGATTTTACAAAAAATGCAGCTCCTGGATGAATGGACGGCCGACCGCCAACTTTGGTTGGACGAGATGGCCGCGCTCAACAGGTATTTGCCCCCCACGGATCGAGCGTTTTTTAATCAAATTCAATTCAACTTGGGGACCGGCAACAATCCTCCCAAAATTTCGCTGGACGGATTCTCCCGTGAACGCGGCGATGCGATTGAATTGGGTGAGCGCATTATTCGACATCAAGATCAGCGATACGGGTTGTTTCAAGATGGACAAAAGCCAGACGACAAAGATCCCTATCATCCGTGGAAGTTCGACATGGAACTGCTGCTGAATGATGACGCACCGGCGGTGAAATTGACGACCGCAAAACCCAAAGCAGATTCCAAGACCGATGCGGTTACCCCGAAGACACCCGCCGACGCCCCGCCGAGCGGTCCTGCTGCTGAGGAAAAAACGGAGGAAACCGCATCATGAATCTCCGCGAGAAAATATTAGCGATTGTTTTGCTTTCCGCCGTCGGCTTGTGGGGCGCCCGCTCCCTGATTTCCGATGTGCTCTTGGCACCGATTACCAACCGGAAAGCTGAAATCACCGCCCTGCAATCGCAGATCGACAAACAAAATGACCAGGTAGACACAATCCTGGCAGCCACGCGCAAATTGGCCAACCTGAAGCAACAAAGTTTGCCGCCCGATCATTACGAAGCGGCAGCGCTGTATAAGAACTGGTTACTGGAGCAGGCGGAACAGGCGGAATTTAAAAACATCCATGTGGCGCGAACCCGTATCGTCCCCACCAAAGAGACGTACGCCATCATCGGGATGACGGTCACCGCTCAAGGGACCCTCGAACAGGTCGCCGATTACTTGTTCGCAATCCAGCGGGCTGACTTGTTGCAAAAGGTCCGCAAGGTCGACCTGCAATCCGACAAACACGAAGGGGAACCGGCGCTTGAAGTGATGATCGTGATTGATGCATTGGCCATCAATGACGCGACTCCGCGAGAGACGTTGTTTGACGAAGGGGGGGCTGAGGCGGTTTCGAAGTTGATGGATGGCAAAACCCGTGAACAGTATGCGTCGATTACCGATCGCAATCCGTTTGTCCGCGGTTATAACGGACCTCCGCCTCCCAAAGTCGCCGAAAAGCCGCCGGAAAAAGATCCAGAACCGGTGAAGCCGGGAATTGATGCAGCAGAACATGTCTATCTCGTCGGCACCGTCGCCAAAGGGGACCAATGGGACGCCCTGTTGTATGATCGCACGACCAACAGTCGTACATCGTTGCTCGAAGGCAAAAGTTTTGAGGTAGCGGGGATTAAAGGGACCATCTTAAAAATAGGTTCCGATTTTCTGACCATGCAAATCGACGACGCTGTTTGGCGATTGGAATTGGGACAGAACCTGCGGCAAATCGAAAAGGTCGAAGCTGCGGATGCAAAACCAGAAACTCCGACGACCGCGTCCGTCGAGTAAATCCGCGCTGCTTAGTCCCGGTCTTTGCATCTTGAATTCGGGCTGCTACGCGTCTTGAAATCCAGTTGTTGCTCAACTGTTGACCCCGGCTACGCAAAGGCTCTGCACGCACGCCTTTTTGCAGCTGCAATTATGCGAATTTGCCTCTCTCAAGTTCGTCTCATATCAGGAATCCGTGCTGGGGAACTGTTGTTTCCTCACAAGCTTGGCAAACTTTGACGATAATAACGTTAATCCCGATTGTGAGGATTGTATGTCCGTCCGAAGCGCCATTGCTCAATCGGCTTATTTTCGATTTAGCGCGGCGGGTATCAGCATCAACCGGAGTCGTTTCCTTGACCTTCTCAAAACTCAAACTGCCGCTCGTTTGTGTGATCACCCTGGCAACAGCATCATTGCTGCTGCCTTCCTTGGCT
>Ga0316204_10012301_pt1 | contig 10476 bp, 7 predicted proteins | sample 6monrhotite_MG_2_FD_205661 | JGI IMG/M metagenome (GOLD analysis project Ga0316204, IMG submission 205661) | Microbial mat bacterial communities from mineral coupon in-situ incubated in ocean water Damariscotta River, Maine, United States -... | ecosystem: Environmental > Aquatic > Marine >... | reverse complement strand
CCAACCCCGACGCGGCAGAGCGCGTGCATGACACCGAAGCCTTTGGCCCTGTCTCTACCATCATGGGCTACCGCGATCTGGATCATGCCATCGCACTGGTCAATCGCGGTGAGGGTTCGCTTGTCGCCTCCGTCATCACCCATGATGCGGACGTCGCCCGTGAGGTGGCTTTGGGCGCTGGGGCTTTCCACGGGCGGCTTTACTTCAACAACCGCGACAGCATGAAGGAATCCACCGGTCACGGCTCTCCCCTGCCGCATATGGTGCACGGCGGACCCGGTCGCGCTGGCGGCGGCGAAGAGTTGGGGGGTGTGCGCGGTGTGATGCATTACATGCAGCGCACGGCCATTCAGGGCAGCCCTGACATCCTGACGGCGATAGGTCAGAAATGGGTGCCTGGTGCGACAGAAAAACCAGCGCCTGCGCATCCGTTCACACGCACGTTCCATCAGCTAGAGATCGGTGAAACCATTCACACTGACCCGCGCGAAATCACGCTGCAGGACATTGAACACTTTGCCGAATTCACCGGTGATACTTTCTATGCCCACATGAATGAGGACGCCGCCAAGCGGAACCCGTTCTTCCCCGGTCGCGTGGCACATGGGTATCTGCTGCTTAGCTTTGCGGCAGGGATGTTCGTAGAGCCGAACGAAGGCCCTGTTCTGGCGAACACTGGTCTGGACGGCCTGCGCTTTATGAAGCCGGTCGAGGCGGGTGACAGCATCAAAGTGCGCCTGACGGTCAAGCACAAGACGCCGCGCAACGACGAATACGGCGAAGTGCGCTGGCATGTGACGCTGACCAATCAAGACAATGACCTCGTTGCCGAATACGAACTGCTGACAATGAACGCCTATACATCCTAGGCTTGGAAAACCTGCATATGCGGACTAAGAACCGCATATGCAGGCCGCTTCGTTCCAAAACCTAGCCAAACATGTGACAGATGACAGAACGCCCCGCGTCTGGTCGCTCTTGGTCACTGTGTTTGGTGAATTGGCGCAAGAGCCTGATGCCCGCATTAGTGGGTCACTTCTGCGCTCACTCAGCGCGCACATTGGCATCAAACCCGAGGCCATTCGTGTCGCCCTTCATCGTCTGCGCAAGGACGGCTGGATTGGCAGCGAACGCTCAGGGCGCACAAGTGACTATTTCCTGACCCCTTGGGGGCGTGCGCAAAGTATCGCTGCCTCACCCCGCATTTATGCAAAGGGGCCTGCGGCGCAGAGCGCGTGGCTTGTTGTTTTCAACCCCGGACAACCTGCCCCGGATGACAATGCAACAGGGGCATGGGTTTCTTCCAACCTGCTTGTGACCTCAGTTCAGCCCGACACGCCCGATGTTGTCGCCACTGAATTTCTTGTGAACGCCAACCTGCCGGACTGGGTCACGCACAAGGTTTGTGACCGCGCGACGGTCGACCTGTCCAGAGACTTTCTGACCGCTTTGGATGTGTTGCAGATGGCACTGGGCAGCGCGCCAGACCTGACACCTTTGCAGACTGCCGCGCTCCGGGTCTTGCTGGTGCATAGCTGGCGGCGGATCGTTCTGAAAGCTCCATTCCTGCCGGATCATGTGTTTCCGGATGATTGGCAGGGCATGCATTGCCGGGCCAGAATGGCCGACCTTCTTGATAGGCTTCCGAAACAAGACCTTGCTGAACTTGAACGGGAATTGCTGGCGGACACACCCCACTAGCTGCGGAATTGTGCTAATAGGAAACTTCTTTCTCACATTGTGATAGAATCCGCGCATTTCACCGGTACCCTCGGCATATTTTCCTATTGCTGTTCTTTCTGGCGCTGCCTATTCCCAGCGGTGGGACACCCTTCCCCAACGAAGGGCGCATATCTGTGAGGATACCAGCAATGGTCACGACGAAACCGGCAACGCGGCCGGCAAATCCGCGTTTTTCTTCTGGCCCCTGTGCCAAACCCCCCGTCTGGAAACTTGATGCACTCAGCGACGCCCCTTTGGGCCGGTCGCACCGCGCCGCCGTTGGCAAGGCGAAACTGGCCGAAGCGATTGACCTGACACGCGAAATTCTGGGCGTGCCTGCGGATTACCGCATCGGCATCGTGCCCGCCTCTGACACCGGCGCCTTTGAAATGGCGATGTGGTCGCTGTTAGGCGAACGCCCGGCCGAGATGGTCGCTTGGGAAAGCTTTGGTGCGGGCTGGGTCACGGATGTGGTCAAGCAACTGAAGATCGACGCGACTGTACACACGGCTGAATACGGCGAGATCGTCGATATGGCCGCGTTGAACTATGACAATGACGTCTGCTTCACATGGAACGGCACGACCTCCGGCGTGCGCGTGGCCAATGGCGATGTGATCCCGGCTGATCGCGCCGGTCTGACGCTGTGTGATGCGACCTCTGCCGCATTCGCGCAGGATTTGCCTTGGGACAAGCTCGATGTCACGACATTCTCTTGGCAAAAGGTGATGGGCGGCGAAGCGGCGCACGGGATGCTGATCCTGTCCCCCCGCGCCGTTGCACGTTTGGAAAGCTATACCCCCGCTTGGCCCTTGCCCAAGATTTTCCGCATGACCAAAGGCGGCAAGCTGATCGAAGGTATCTTCCGTGGCGAGACAATCAACACACCGTCTATGTTGGCGGTTGAAGATTACCTTATCGCGCTGAAATGGGGTCGTTCCATTGGTGGTCTGGATGCGCTGATGCACCGTGCCAACGCCAATGCGCGGGCCATCTGGAATTTCTGCGCTGACAAGCCGTGGATTGCCAATCTGGCAGTTGATCCTGCAACACGGTCGAACACGTCTGTGTGCCTCAAGTTCACCGATGCCCGCATCACCGATGGCGCCGCCTTTGCCAAGGCCGTTGCCAAACGGCTTGAGGCTGAAGGGATTGCGCTGGATATCGGCGCATATCGCGACGCGCCTGCGGGTCTGCGCATCTGGTGTGGTGCCACGGTTGAGACGTCCGACATCGAGGCCATGTTGCCTTGGCTGGAATGGGCGTTTGAAGCTGAAATCAACGCATAATCGGGGTTTCCCGAACAATCACGACATTCTTAAGGAGCGGCAAAATGGCCCCCAAAGTACTCATCTCTGACAAACTCTCACCCGCAGCCGTGCAGATCTTCAAGGATCGCGGCATTGACGTAGATTTCCAGCCTGACCTTGGCAAAGACAAGGACAAACTGCTGGAAGTTATCGGCAACTACGACGGTCTCGCGATCCGGTCAGCCACCAAAGCGACCGAGAAAATCATCGCAGCGGCGACAAACCTTAAAGTGATCGGGCGTGCGGGTATCGGCGTGGATAACGTCGACATTCCTGCTGCATCCAAGAAGGGCATCATTGTGATGAATACGCCCTTCGGCAACTCGATCACCACCGCAGAACACGCCATTTCCATGATGATGGCTGTCGCCCGCCAAATTCCTGAGGCGAATGCATCAACCCATGCTGGTAAATGGGAAAAATCCCGCTTTATGGGTGTAGAGCTGACGAACAAGACGCTTGGTGTGATTGGTGCCGGTAATATCGGGTCCATCGTGATTGACCGCGCGCTTGGCCTGCGCATGAAGGTTGTCGCCTACGATCCGTTCCTGTCGGAAGAACGCGCCACAGAAATCGGCGTAGAAAAGGTTGAACTGGACGAACTGCTGGGCCGCGCTGACTTTATCACGATGCACGTCCCGCTGACCGACCAGACCAAGAACATCCTGTCTGCAGAAAACATTGCCAAGCTGAAAAAAGGCGTCCGCATTGTGAACTGCGCCCGTGGTGGTCTTGTCGATGAAGAGGCGCTGGCAGAAGCCCTGAAATCTGGTGATGTCGCCGGTGCTGCCTTTGATGTGTTCGCGGTCGAGCCTGCCACCGACAGCCCGCTGTTCAATCTGCCCAACGTTGTCGTGACACCGCACCTTGGTGCCGCGACCACCGAGGCGCAGGAAAATGTGGCCCTGCAAGTGGCCGAGCAAATGTCGGATTATCTGCTGACAGGGGCCGTACAGAACGCGCTGAATATGCCGTCCGTGACCGCCGAAGAGGCCAAAGTCATGGGCCCCTGGATCAAACTGACCGAACATCTGGGCAACTTCATCGGCCAAATGACGGATGAGCCCATCAAGGCGATCAACATTCTGTTTGACGGTGAAGCGTCCGAGATGAACCTCAAGGCGCTGACCGCCGCGAGCATTGCAGGCATCATGACCAAAGCGAACCCTGACACCAATATGGTCAGCGCGCCTGTGATCGCCAAAGAGCGTGGGATCAAGGTCTCGACCACCAAGCAAGACCAGTCGGGCGCCTTTGAGGGCTATGTCAAAGTAACCGTCGTCACCGAAAAGCGCGAGCGCTCGGTTGCGGGTACCGTCTTTAGCGATGGCAAGCCACGGTTCATCCAGATCAAAGGTATCAACATCGACGCCGAAATCGGGGAGCATATGGTTTATACCACGAACGAAGACGTCCCCGGCATCATCGGTGCTTTGGGCACCACCATGGGGGCAAATAACGTCAACATCGCGAACTTTACGCTTGGTCGTTCAGCGGCGAAGGGTGAAGCGATTGCGCTATTGTATGTCGATGAGGCTGTGCCTGCTGTAGCGTTGAAAGCCTTGGAAGACACCGGATTGTTCAATCAGGTCAAGCCGCTCACATTTAACGTCTGAGTGCAGTCTTGCGTAAGGTGGACCCTGTTCCACCTTACCAGACCCGCGCTCAGTCCCTGCGAATAACACCTGTCACCGCAGCCGCGCCGATTGCGGTGACAATCCAGCCAAGCGCGATCAACCACCAGCGCGCCCACCACAGCCACCACCCCCAAGGCCCGCGTGTTGTGGATGGGGCCCACGCCGCCTCTTGTCCCAGCGATATAATCGGAACAACCAGATCCACCGCGTAGGACACGGCGTTAAACGTCTCATAGTCACGCCCCGCAGTGAGCACTGAAATTCCGTCAGGTCCAGACATATATTTGTCTGACCAGACCTGTGCCGGGTTTTGGACATCGGGATCAGTTGCAAGGCTCTGCCAGCTTTCGGACATCAGCACAGGTCCGGCAGTCGGCGCAAAGTCGCCTTCTTCCCAAGACCGATCTGCCAAAAACCACCCGGCAAAGACCAGCGCCAAGAGCATATAGAAACTGCGCTCAGGCTTGTGCCCATAGCCCACCACCAGTCCGAACACCCGATCCGCGATCAGACTGCCAGTGTTGCGCCAAGCGACCCGAATGCCGAACCAGCGCTGTTCATCCCGAAACTGTTTTTGCGCCAGTTGCAGCGTCATCTCACTGACATCTGTCGCCCCTTCGTCCTGCCGGTGCAGCATCTCTAACCGCGCAACGTTGGGGTCATTGGGGCGCTGCGCTGCGGCGGCCGCAATCGCCGCCTGCCGAACGTCTGGCGGCGATAAGCTGGCCTCACGCAACTTTAGACGCCACTCTCGTTCACGTCGCCACCGCGCGCGCGACGCTTTGCGCTGTTCTTGCTCCTTGGCAACTCTGATCGTGCGCGCATCGGAGAGATGACCGGTATCGCGCAACAACTTTGCCAACTGCTCATAGGGTTGCGGATAGAACTCGCGCTGGGAAACCGCGCCCATTTTCAACCACGCCAACCTGTCGGGCACATTGATACCGCCGTGCAGCACATCATAGATAAACCCGCTCAGATAGATCTTTTCACACATGGCCCAGCTTTCGGGATCATCCCAAAGATCCCCGACATGCGCCGATGTCAGGTCAACTGTGCCTGCAACATCCTTCAAGCGTCGCCAGATAAAGCCTTCGCGCACAATCAACCGCTGGGCGTTAAGGGCCGACCCGTCCGGGTTCCGCATGGCGGCATGGGAACAATCCAGCACGCCGCTAATCTCTGCGCCCATGAAACTGACTTCGCCTTCAATTGCCGCATAGCGCAGGAAAGCATCGCCACGCACCTGCGCGCTTTGTACATTCAGCGCGTGGCCGTCCGGGTTGTGAAAGGCGACGCCGATTGCAACAAGCTGCCCACCAATTTGTGCGCCAAGCAGGCTGACCTGCCCGGTTGCGGTGGTTCCCTCAAGCAGCACGCTGCTCGCTACTTTCATGCCTTGTGCTTTGAAGGCCGAGCCTTCGGGATGGCGCAATGTAGCTTGTGTGCAGGACAAATGCCCTTTGATATCACTGCCAGAAAGCGAAACCTTGCCGTCGATCCGGCTACCGTTCAGCGTCACGTTGCCACTGACTTGGAGACGCGCGGCATTGATGCCATCGGTCATGGTGCAGCCAACGAGCGTAAGCCCATCGGCCTGTAACTGAACCATCTGCGGACGATCTGCGAAATGGCAGTTAAAGAAATCTACGGGGCCTCTTGCGCTGGTAAAGCTAAGATCGAGCGTACCGCCGATCCAAGCCCCGTTGATTGTCACGCCAGAAGGCTGGGTGCGGAAATCCTTGCAGCCCCCCAAGATCAGATACCGCAGCAAAGCCGCCCGAATAAGCACGCCCGGTGCTTTGTGGTTTGGCACTGTTTGACTGATCTGCGCGGTTGTTCCGGCTTGGGCACTGTTCAACAGCACCAGCTCAGCGGGTGTCAGCAGATCATTTTCACGCAGCTGCACAACTTGGGTCCAGCGCGTGATCAAATGCAGGTCATCATAATTCATAGGCTCACGCTAGGGTGCAGGACGATAGCTCGCAATGGGTATTCCCCCTTTTGCTAAGGCGACAAGTGCCGTAGACCATTGCAATGCCGATTGAATTCACCAGCCTAGATGCAATCCTGAACCATGGGTTTGACACTGTCATCGACGTGCGTTCACCTGCTGAATTCGCGGAAGATCACATTCCCGGTGCCATCAACCTGCCCGCCCTATCGAATGAGCAACGCGCCGAGGTGGGCACGATCTACAAGCAGATCAGCGCCTTTGACGGGCGCAAAATTGGCGCGGGCATGGTTATTCGCAACGTGGCTGACCATATCGACGGGCCACTGATGGGAAAAGACGGCGCGTGGCGCCCCTTGGTCTATTGCTGGCGAGGTGGGCAGCGCTCGGGTGTTTTTTCGACCTTGTTGTCTGAAATCGGCTGGCGCGCTGATACCGTCAAGGGCGGCTACACATCCTTTCGCCGTTTGGTGAAGGCCAGTCTTTATGACAATCCTTTGCCGCACCGCTTCATACTACTGGATGGTTATACTGGCACCGCCAAGACCGAGATTTTGCCCCGCCTTGCCGCGCGCGGTGTACAGGTGATTGATCTGGAAGGATTAGCGCGCCATCGCGGGTCGCTTCTGGGGGGCATGCCGGGGGGGCAACCGTCCCAAAAAGCGTTTGAGACGGGGCTGGCTGCGGCGCTGAGCAAACTAGACCCGTCCCGTCCTGTCGTTGTCGAGGCGGAGAGCAGCAAGATCGGACGGATCGCAATCCCGGCCTCTGTCTGGGCCGCGATGCTGGCGGCACCACGTATCGTTATTCAGGCCCCGACGGCAGCGCGTGCGGCCTATCTAGCAACAGCGTACAGAGAAGTGATTGAAGACCCCCAGATCGTCGCGGAAAAGCTGGCGCCTTTGCGCCGCGTGCGCGGGCACGCGACAGTCGACCGCTGGATTGCCTTTTCAAAGGAAGGTGCTTTGGTGGATCTGTCACATGCGCTGATGGTGGATCATTACGACCCGTCATATGCCAAATCACGCCGGATCGATGAACGTGAAGTATTGACCGAAGTTTCGGTGGGTACTTTGGACGATGCAGGTCAGGAACGCGCAGCAGACGGCATTGCCGCGGCTGTCAACGCGTGGTGATCTGTGAGCCTTCGGTGATCCGGCCAATCACAGCGGCGGTGTAACCGGCCTCTTGTAGGGCTTTCAGTGCCTTATCTGAGGACGCCGCCGGAATTGCCGCCAGCAGCCCGCCCGCCGTTTGCGGATCAAAAAGCAGATCAATGCCGGGTCCGTTGATCGGGCCGGCACCGGTGCGGTTATCCTCAAACAGGGTCGAGCGCACACCCGCGCCGGAAAGCGCCAATGCCCCATCCATCAACGGGATCGCATCAAGATCCAAGGCAGCCCCGACGCCAGAGGCATCACAGATCCCCCGCAAGTGGCCCGCGAGGCCGAAGCCGGTGATGTCTGTCATCGCATGTGCTTTGCTCAGAATGATCGACGCATTGGCTTGATCCTGCACCATCAGGTCAAAACAGCTGATGACATCTTCCCCATTCGCCTGGCCGGCCATCTCAGCGGCCATAACAGTGCCACTTCCAATGGGTTTGGTAATGATCAGCGTATCGCCCGGCTGCGCGCCAGCAAGCGTGATCGGGTTCTGCGTCAGCCCTGTCACCGTGAAACCAATGGTCAGTTCATCACCCAGTGACGAATGCCCGCCGATGATCTTGGCTCCTGCTTTGGCAAAAACCTCTGATGCAACTGTCATGATCTCAGCCATCGTGCGTTCTTGCAGCGGGGCCGACATGCGCGGCAGGATCAAGCTGGCAGTCGCCGCCTGCGGCGCGGCCCCCATCGCCCAGATATCGCCCAGCGCATGCACCGCCGCGATCCGGGTCATCAAGACCGGATCTTGGGTCAGGGCACGCAGATGATCGGTGCTCATGACTTGACCAGGCTGCACTTCGGCAGCGTCATCCCCAAAATGGTCCGTTAGAACCATTTGCAGCGCAGCACGGCCCACCTTGGCCCCACACCCGCCGCACATTGGTTTGTCGCCCAGCGCGTCTTTGAGACCAAGCGCCACGGTGCGGGGCAGTTTGGGTGCCGCCATCACTGGAAGCGTGTCGAACTGATCCATGAATTTGCGGTCAATGTAGTCCTTAAGCTTCCACAAAAGTGGGCCTTCGCGGGCGGTTCCAAACTTTTCAGCCAAGGCCGACTTCGCCCCAAGCGAGATAAGCTTGAGATAGTCGCGCTGTGGCTTGTAGGGGCGCAAATCCCCACCAGACAGGGCGGCACGCAGGTTGTCGAAAAGCACCGGTGCTTCACGCACGGCATAAACACCCGCCTTAGGGCGTGGGTCATGGCTCAAATGGGCGCAATCGCCGACAGCGAAGACCTCGGTTGCGCTGGATTGCAGGTTGGCATCGACGGTAATGAACCCTTCATGCAGGTCCAATCCGGTTTGCGCGATCCAGTCATGTGGTTTGGCCCCTGCGGCACCATTGGTAAAATCACTGCGAATGGTACGCCCATCACGCAGCACCACACCTTCTGCAAAAATCTCGGTGACTTCGGCATCTTCGATTATTTCGACATTGCTGGCAGTCAGCGCCGCGAGCATCTTTTGCCGCGCTTTATAGCCCAGCGCCGTTAGCACTTTGCTGCGGTCAATCAAACGCACGGTTGGTTGTTTGTCACGCAAAGCATGGGCCATTGCCAAGGCAAGTTCGGCCCCTGCAACACCACCACCGATAATGGCAATCTGGGGGGCATCAGACTGTGCACGAAATGCATCCCAGCGAGTGGCAAATGTGCCAAGTGGCTTGGCTGGAATTGCGTGGTTCGTGAACCCGGGCAAGTCCGGCATGGCAGAGGTGATCCCGACGTCAATCGCAGCCACATCATAGGCAATAGGCGGGCGGCCTTCGACGTGGATGGTGCGTGCGTCGGTATCAATGCCCGTAGCATACCCATTGATGATCCGCGCACCGGCGAAACGCGCCAGTTTGACAAGATCAATATCCAGCTCTTGCCGCGTATAGTGACCCGCCACAAAGCCCGGCAGCATCCCCGAATAGGGCGCAGTCGGACCGGGGTTGATCACCGTGACACGCACGCCGGGCAACGGGTTCATGCCCCAACTGCGCAAGACCAAAGCATGGGTATGACCACCGCCAACAAGGACGAGGTCGCGGGTAAGGGGCAAGCTGTTCATAGCGGTCTTGTAGCGGGCAAGCATTCAGGGGGAAAGCCACTGTCCTTGCCAATGACCCAGACGTGAAAAACAGACACGGCGATGGTCGGCCCCAAGATGCACGGCATCAATGGTTGTCACAGTGCATTGCAATACAGCAAACGTCGCAGGATCAGGGTCTTTGACATAATCCAACGCGGTCTTAATCGGTGTTCCGGGGGCCGGTGTCACGCCATAAGATTGCTGGGCATGATCGGGGATTTTATCCCAAAGCGCGCGGGTCTGCGCACCGGAACTGATCGAAACCTCGGTCTGCAACCGGATTTGCAGGTCTTGTTTGGCGTCCCAGATATGCAGCGCCGCACGGGGCTGGGCCTGCAGGCTTTTGATCTTGTCGGAATAGAGGTCGGTATGCACCGTCACGACCGCCGCCGTGGGGTCAATACTGCGCAGCACAACGGTACGTGCTTCGGGCCAGCCATCAGGTGAAACCGTCGCAAAGGTCGGACGACGCGCCGGGTGCTTTGCATCAGCCACCCCCCGGCCCAACGTGTCCCAGACTTTGGACAATATCCCGTCTGCGGTTTCAAACCATTCACTCATAGCCAGTCATCTCCAAGTATCCGACGCCTGCGTGACTGCCCGTCACGGTCAC
>Ga0316204_10012300_pt1 | contig 10479 bp, 8 predicted proteins | sample 6monrhotite_MG_2_FD_205661 | JGI IMG/M metagenome (GOLD analysis project Ga0316204, IMG submission 205661) | Microbial mat bacterial communities from mineral coupon in-situ incubated in ocean water Damariscotta River, Maine, United States -... | ecosystem: Environmental > Aquatic > Marine >... | reverse complement strand
CCGACGGTGACCAAGGTGAGGCACGCAACCGAGATAGCCCGCGCAGCTGCGCCCGATCTGCTGATCGACGGCGAGTTGCAATTTGACGCGGCCTTTGTCCCTGAAGTCGCGCAAAGCAAAGCAAGCGACAGTCCCTTGCAAGGCGATGCGAATGTTTTCGTGTTCCCCAGCCTGGACAGCGGCAACATCGCCTATAAGATCGCGCAGCGCATAGGTGGTGCCAACGCAATCGGCCCCGTGCTTCAGGGTCTCGCGCTGCCCGCCAACGACCTTTCACGCGGCTGCAACTCTGACGATATTTTGCACATGATTGCGGTGACCGCAGCTCAGGCCGAGACGGTGGCCTGAGCAATCGCCCGCGTGGTCCGGGGTTTGCCAAAGCCCCCAACGGTCTTGCACATGTGTAGCGTCGCGGCCTATTGATGGGGTTGTGAGGCGGAGCGCGCCTCCCCTAAGCGCCGCCCAGAGAGATCTGGGACAACATGAGGTCGGGCAATGGAATCGGATCAGGCTCAACCTGTTAAAGCTGCGCTATGGATGTGTGGGGCGATTGCCTCGTTTTCACTCATGGCAGTGGCGGGCCGGACCGTGCAAACAGAATTGAGCTCTTTCGAGCTGATGTTCTGGCGCTCGTTGCTGGGCATGGTGATTGTCCTGACGATCGCCCGTTGGCAGACCGGAAGCCTCGCGACGATCCGCACCAATCACTGGGAGCTACACCTCACGCGCAATGTCTTTCACTTTTTCGGGCAAAACCTTTGGTTCTACGGTATAACTGTAATCCCCTTGTCGCAGCTGGTCGCACTTGAATTCACCATGCCGATCTGGGTTTTGCTCATGGCTCCGTTTTTCCTGGGTGAACGGTGGACTGCGAAGCGGCTCGTGGTTGCGCTACTGGGTTTCATTGGCGTTTTGATTGTTGCGCAGCCCGGTGTTCAGCCGTTGAACTCGGGCCATTTGGCGGGAATATTTGCAGCGATCGGATTTGCCGTCAATCTGATCTTCACGCGTAAGATCATGCGCTTTGACGCGGTGCTTTGCGTGCTGTTTTGGATGACTTTCAGCCAGATGTTCATGGGGTTGGGCTTGTCTCTGGCGACAGGGTTCACCGTGCCAAGCACCGAGATGGTGCCATGGCTCATTGTCATCGCAATCACCGGTTTGTCGGCGCATTATTCGTTGACGTCTGCGCTGGGGATGGCTCCGGCAATGTTGGTTGCGCCGATGGAGTTTGCGCGCCTGCCCATTATCGCAATGATCGGGGTGTTTTTGTACGCTGAACCGCTGGATCCGATGGTGTTCGTTGGCGCGGCGGTGATTTTTTCGGCGAATTTCTGGAATTTGCGATCAAATCAGAGTCGCGGCGCCAATACACCCTGACGTCGGGGTAAGTCGCGCGGCAAAACTGTGTTGCCGGTCAAAACATCTATGCAAATATTTGAACGTGTGGTTTAAATCGCGAACCGGTCCGCGTTGTGGGCCGAACAGGAAACATGCTTGGAGGCATTACATATGGATCGTCGTTCATTTTTGCGCACCTCGACTGTCGGGGGCGCTGCTGCCGCTGCATCAACACTTGCGGCTCCGGCCGTTGCACAGGGCCGGATCACCTGGCGCATGGTTACGACCTGGCCACGCAATTTCCCAGGTCTGGGTGTCGGTGCGCAGCGTTTGGCTGATCGTATCACGGCCGCTTCGGATGGTGCGCTAACCGTTGAGGTCTTTTCCGCGGGCGAGTTGGTTCCCCCGCTTCAGTCTTTGGATGCCGTAATCGACGGTACTGCTGAAATGAGCCATGGCGCTGCGTATTACTGGCAGAACAAGTCGACCGCGCTATCGTTCTTCACCGGCGTGCCCTTTGGCATGACCTCGCGCGAGCTGGCCTCATGGGTTCGCTACATGGGCGGCCAAGAGCTGTGGGACGAGGTCTATGACCAGTTCGGCGTTCAGGGCTTCTTGTCGGGTGACACGGGCACGCAGGCTGGCGGCTGGTTCCGCAATGAATTGACCGGACTTGAGGACATCCAGGGGCTGCGCTTCCGCACTCCGGGTCTGGGTGGTCAGGTCTGGCAAAAGATGGGCGCGTCAGTCACCAATATGGCTGGTGGTCAGATTTTCCAGGCGCTTCAATCGGGTGCGCTTGATGCTGCCGAGTTCGTCGGACCGTTCAATGATCTGGCGCTTGGCTTCTATCAGGTCTGCCAGCACTATTATACGTCGTCGTTCAACGAGCCGGGCCTGGCGACCGAAGTTGTCGTGGACAAGGCCAAGTATCAGGCCCTGCCCGCCAATCTGCAGGCAATTGTACGCGATGCGGCACAGGCCGAATACGATCAGATGCCGTCTGACTTCTATGCAAACGATCCACGCGCGTTGCAAACGCTGGTCAATGACCATGGCGTAATCGTGCACGAATCGTTCCCAGAGGATATTCTGGTTGCAGCCGCCGCTGCTGCAAAAGAAGTGCTGCAAGAAGTTCTGGCCTCGGATGACGCAATGGTCAGCCGCGTTGGCAGAAGCTATCTCGACGCAATTCGCTTGCTGCGCACCCGGACCGAGGCGACGGATCTTGGATATCTGTTGGCACGCCAGCGCTACATGGACTATTCGGACCTGTAAGCTTTGAAAGTCCCTGCGCGGGGTGGCACAAACCCCGGCGCAGGGTGACAATCGAGGGTCCGGTTCGTGAACTCGCGCCGGGCCCCATTCTTTTTAGACGACCGTATGGAGGCCCCGCTGTGAATGGCTTGTCCGCACTTATGCGCGCGATCAATGGCGTGAATCGCCTGATTGGAAGCGTCTTTTCGTGGCTCGCGTTGGCCATTGTCATCTTATGCTTCTGGGTGGTCGTCGAGCGTTACGTCTTTTCCAGCACGCGCCTGTGGATGCAGGATCTTTATCCATGGCTTAACGGCGTAATGTTCACCGCCGTCGCCGCGTTTGCCCTGTTTCACAATGACCATGTGCGCGTCGATATCTTTTATCGTCCAGCGTCGGATTTGAAGAAAGCGTGGATGGATATTGTCGGCGTGGTCGTGTTCCTGCTGCCATTCATGTTCGTGGTCTGGACCTATTGTCTGGCCTTCGTGACCCGGTCCTGGGGTCTTTACGAGGGTTCGGCCAATCCCGGAGGGGCGCCGGGCCTGTTCCTTGTCAAAGGGTTCATTCTGGTGTTCGCCGTGACCATTGCCTTGCAAGGCATCTCAATGCTGATCCGGTCCATCCTAATCATCAAAGGGCGAACTGATCTTGTCCCCGAAGATTACCGCTATGAAGCCGTGACGGAGACCGCGTAATGGATCTTGTTTTGATCGGCGAGATCCTGTCGGGAACGATGTTCCTTGGCGTGATCGGTATGTTGATGCTGGGCTTCCCGGTGGCGTTCACCCTTGCGGGCACTTCGATCCTGTTTGGCATCGTCGGCATGTGGTTCGGCGTGTTCGACATTTCGAATTTCAGTGCTCTGGCGGGGCGATATACAGGCTATATGACCAACGAAGTGCTGGTTGCCGTTCCCCTGTTCATCTTTATGGGCGTGATGCTGGAGCGTTCGAATATTGCCGAGCAATTGCTGACCACAATGGGCAAGCTGTTTGGCAACATGCGCGGCGGGTTGGGCATTTCGGTGATCATCGTTGGCACGCTGCTGGCGGCCTCTACCGGCATTGTCGGCGCAACCGTGGTGACAATGGGCCTGATCTCGCTGCCTGCGATGATGCGGGCGGGGTATGACCCCAAACTAGCCTGCGGAACGATCAGTGCCTCGGGGACGTTGGGTCAGATCATTCCCCCGTCGACCGTGCTGATTTTCATGGGTGACATGATCGCAGGGATGCATTCGCAGGCGCAGATGAGCCTTGGCAATTTCGCACCCAGCGCCGTGTCCGTCGGTGACCTGTTCGCCGGGGCGTTTCTGCCGGGTCTTCTGCTGGTGGCGATGTATATTGCCTATATCTTGTTCAAGGCGGTGGTTGACCCGCAAAGCTGCCCCGCTACCCCAGTTCCCGAGGACGAGCGCAAGGACCTGCCGCGCGAGGTTGTCGTGGCACTCGTTCCTCCGCTGTTGCTGATTATCGCCATTCTTGGCTCAATCCTTGGCGGTGTCGCCACGCCGACCGAAGCTTCATCGGTGGGGGCCGTTGGCGCAATTTTGCTGGCCACTCTGCGTCGGAGACTGTCGTTCACTATCCTCAAGCACACCGTGCAATCGACCGCCAAGATCACTTCGATGATATTCATTATTCTGTTCGGCGCTTCGGTGTTTTCGGTGGTGTTCCGGCAAATGGGTGGCGACGATCTCGTGCATGAGTTCCTGTCGAACATCCCCGGCGGGGCAACCGGTGCGATGATCGCCGTTATGCTGACCATGTTTGTGCTTGGCTTCATTCTGGATACGTTCGAGATCATCTTCATCGTCCTGCCAATCACGGCGCCAACGCTGCTGCTGTTGGGCGTGGATCCCATCTGGATGGGCGTTATGATCGGGGTGAACCTGCAAACCAGCTTCCTGACACCGCCCTTCGGCTTTGCGCTTTTCTATCTGCGCGGTGTCGCGCCCAGTTCCGTGACCACCGGCATGATTTACAAAGGGGCCATACCCTTCGTGATCTTGCAGCTTATCGCCATTGCGATCCTGTTTATTTTTCCGGGCATCGTAACCTGGTTGCCGAATTTGCTGTATTGACCTGATACGGGTGCCCCGGCTGGTGGGCACCCATCAATTCTGCTAGCCGGGGCATCATGCTCGCAGTGTTCCTTCAAACTCTCCCGTTCTTTTCGATTATCGGACTTGGATACGGAGCCGCGAAGCTGGGCTTTTTCCCACCCGAAGCGACGGCATGGCTGACCCGGTTCGTCTTCTACTTTGCCCTTTCAGCAATGTTGTTCGGCTTTGCCGCGCAAATGTCGCTAAGTGATATCTTTGAGCCTCGCACGGCGGCTGCCTATATGCTGGGGTGCTCGGGGTTGTATCTGCTCGCCCTCACGGTCGCGCTGTTACGCCGCCGCCCCGTGACCGAGGCCGTGATGGAGGCTCATACCGCCATCATCGGCAACACCGGGTTTCTGGGTGTCCCAATGCTGGTGCTCCTTTTGGGGCCTGCTGCCGTCGGTACGGTGCTTTTGGCGCTGTCTATCGATCTGATCGTGTTTTCCAGCTTGCTGACAATATTGATCACGGCAGCGCGGCAGGGGCGGATTTCGGCGGAACTGCCGCGCCGGATCCTTCTTGGCCTGATCAAGAACCCAATGGTCATGTCGATGGCCCTTGGGCTGGCCTGGTCGGCGACGGGGCTGGGCCTCGCCGATCCAATCAGTGCCACCACGGCTTTGCTGGGCGCTGCCGCCACGCCGGGCGCGTTGTTCGCTATTGGAGCCAGCCTGACCAACAACAAGGCCGAGCGTCTGACGGTCGCTGGCTGGCTGAGTTTCGCGAAACTGGTGTTGCATCCCCTCGCGGTTGGCGGCGCGGCACTCTTTGTGTTTGGCGTAGATCCGTTCGCGGCAGGGGTGCTGATATCAGCCGCCGCACTGCCCGTTGCCGGCAATGTCTACATTCTGGCTCAGCATTACGGCGTTGCGGTCGCGCGCGTTTCAGCGGCTATTTTGATCTCGACAGCCATCAGCGTGGCCACACTTCCGGTTGTGATTGCACAATTCACGGGCTGATCGTGCAAAACCTGCATATTTGTCCCTGCCCGGACGCTTGCAGGCCCAGTTCCCCCTCCCTATATAGCCATCGAAGCCGGGAAAACGCCTCAGTCGAGGAACCCGGTCATAGGGATCGGTGCGACGAAGCCTAATGGGATCGCCGCGTCAAAACATCGCCGAAGGAAAGAGGTAAGCATCATGGCTAAAGTCATCGGGATCGACCTGGGGACGACCAACAGCTGCGTGGCCATCATGGATGGCTCACAGCCACGTGTCATTGAAAACGCCGAGGGCGCGCGCACGACGCCGTCGATCGTTGGTTTCACCGAGAGTGAGCGTCTGGTGGGCCAACCCGCCAAGCGTCAGGCCGTCACCAACCCAACCAACACCGTCTTCGCTGTTAAGCGTCTGATCGGCCGCCGGACATCCGACGCCGAAGTGGAAAAGGATAAAGGCCTTGTCCCCTACGATATCGTAGATGGCGGCAACGGCGACGCCTGGGTTCAGGTTCGGGGCGAGAATTACAGCCCCAGCCAGATTTCTGCGTTCATCCTGCAAAAGATGAAAGAGACCGCCGAGTCGTACCTGGCCGAGTCTGTCACGCAGGCCGTCATCACGGTTCCCGCATATTTCAACGACGCCCAGCGTCAGGCCACCAAGGACGCGGGCAAGATCGCCGGTCTGGAAGTGCTGCGCATCATCAACGAGCCAACCGCAGCCGCACTGGCTTACGGTCTGGACAAAAAGCAATCGCAGACGATCGCGGTCTATGACCTTGGCGGCGGCACGTTCGATATCACCATTCTGGAAATCGACGACGGCCTGTTCGAAGTAAAGTCGACCAACGGTGACACGTTCCTCGGTGGTGAAGACTTCGACATGCGCATCGTCAACTATCTGGTTGGTGAGTTCAAAAAAGAGAACGGCGTTGACCTGTCGCTCGACAAGATGGCTCTGCAGCGCCTGAAAGAAGCCGCCGAGAAAGCCAAGATCGAACTGTCGTCCAGCCAACAGACCGAGATCAACCAGCCGTTCATCTCGATGGACAAGAACACCGGTCAGCCGCTGCACATGGTCATGAAACTGACCCGTGCAAAACTGGAAAGCCTTGTCAGCGATCTGATCGTCAAGTCGATGAAGCCTTGCCAGCAAGCGTTGAAAGACGCCGGCCTGTCCAAGGGTGAAATCGACGAGGTGGTTCTTGTCGGTGGTATGACCCGCATGCCGCGCGTGATCGAAGAGGTCACCAAATTCTTCGGCAAGGAGCCGCACAAGGGTGTGAACCCTGACGAGGTTGTGGCGCTGGGTGCTGCCATTCAGGCTGGCGTTCTGCAAGGCGACGTCAAAGACGTTGTTCTTCTGGACGTAACGCCACTGAGCTTGGGCATCGAAACGCTGGGTGGCGTGTTCACCCGCCTGATCGACCGAAACACCACGATCCCGACCAAGAAGAGCCAGGTCTTCTCGACCGCCGATGACAACCAGTCGGCCGTGACCATCCGCGTGTTCCAGGGCGAGCGCGAAATGGCTGCGGACAACAAGATGCTGGGTCAGTTCAACCTCGAAGGTATCCCACCTGCTCCACGCGGCATGCCGCAGATCGAGGTTGCTTTTGACATCGACGCCAACGGCATCGTGAACGTCTCGGCCAAGGACAAGGCCACCGCGAAAGAGCAAAAGATCACGATTGCGGCTTCGGGCGGTTTGTCGGACGAGGACATCGAACAGATGGTCAAGGACGCCGAGGCCAATGCCGAAGGCGACAAGGCCCGCAAGGACCTGGTCGAAGCCCGGAACCAGGCTGAAAGCCTGATCCACTCGACCGAGAAGTCTTTGGAAGAGTACAAGGACAAGGTTGACCCGACCACGGCGGAGGCCATCGAGCTGGCTGTTTCTGCGCTTAGGGAAACGCTGGAAGGCGAAGACGCTGAGAAGATCAAATCGGGCATCAACAACGTGCGCGACGCGTCGATGAAGCTTGGCGAGGCAATCTACAAGTCTCAACAAGAGTCGGAAGCTGGCGAAGACGTCAGCGATGACGAGCCGCGCCCGGTGGATGACGATATCGTTGACGCCGATTTCGAAGACCTTGATGACAACAAGCGCGACTAACGCTTGGGACATTGCGGGGCCCCGGACGGTTTTTCCGGTCCGGGGTCCTTACCTTGAAAGCGAGGTCCATCATGGCTAAGCGCGATTTTTACGAAGTTTTGGGTGTCTCAAAGGGCGCCTCGGCCGATGAGCTTAAAAAAGCCTATCGGTCGAAGGCCAAGGAACTGCACCCCGACCGCAACAGCGACAACCCGAACGCCGAGTCTCAGTTCAAAGAAGTGAACGAGGCTTATGACATCCTCAAGGACGCCGAGAAAAAGGCGGCCTATGACCGGTTCGGTCATGCAGCCTTTGATGGCGGCATGGGCGGCGGTCCGCGCGGACCACAGCGCGGGCATCCGGGTGGCGATTTCAACTCTGCCTTCTCGGACGTGTTCGAAGACCTGTTCGGCGATTTCATGGGTGGCCGTGCCGGTGGCGGCGGCGGTGGGCGGCAGCGTGCCAGCCGCGGCTCAGACCTTCGCTACAACCTGCGGGTAACGCTGGAAGAGGCGTTTCAGGGGATTCACAAGTCTATCCGTGTGCCGACCCTGTCGTCTTGCGAGGAATGCACAGGAACCGGGGCTGAGGGCGGCGCAGAGCCGGTTACCTGCCCGACATGCTCGGGCATGGGCAAGGTGCGGGCGCAGCAAGGCTTCTTCACGGTTGAACGCACCTGTCCGACCTGTGGTGGCCTGGGCCAGATCGTCAAAAACCCATGCAAGTCGTGTAAAGGTGCAGGGCGCGTTGAAAAAGAGCGCTCGCTGTCGGTGAATATACCTGCAGGTGTTGAAACCGGTACACGCATTCGCTTGTCGGGCGAAGGCGAAGCAGGTTTGCGCGGCGGGCCAACGGGTGATCTCTATATCTTCATCGAGGTCAGCGAACACCAGATCTTCCAGCGCGACGGGCTGGACCTTTATTGCCTTGTGCCCGTCAGCTTCACCAAAGCGGCCCTTGGCGGCGAGGTGGAGGTTCCCACGATCGACGGCGGTCGTTCGCGCGTCAAGGTTCCCGCAGGTGCTCAATCGGGCAAACAGCTGCGGCTGCGTGGCAAGGGAATGCCTGCCTTGCGCGGCAGCGGTGCCGGCGACATGATGATCGAACTGGCCGTGGAAACGCCGGTCAATCTGACCTCACGCCAAAAAGAACTGCTGCGCGAGTTTGATTCGCTCGGTGAAGACAACCACCCCGAAGGCTCCAGCTTTTTCAGCAAAGTTCGGAGTTTCTGGGACGGGATGACCGGCTAAAACTGCGCGGTGACAGGGAAAAGTCTGTTCGCGGGGGTCCATTTGGACCCCCGTTAACATTTTGGCAACCAAACTTGAGGCAGGCTTCGGGCATGACCCAAGTTCACGCCCTTTCAGAACCCCCGCTACCCCTGTTTGTCGCCCCACAACCGGTTGGCGCGCCGCCGCAGCCGTTGTCGCATATCCACGACCACAGAAAGCGCATGCGCACCCGTTTCATGGACGGCGGCGCGGACGCGATGCCTGACTACGAATTGCTGGAAATGCTGTTGTATGGCGCTTTTCCCAGACGGGATGTCAAATCCCTTGCCCGGCGATTGATGGATCAATTTGGCGACCTGTCCTCGTTGATTGGCGCCACGCCCCGGCAACTGAAAAAGGTTGCCGGCGTTGGGGATACGGTGGTGTGTTCGCTGAAATTAGCTGGCGCAATCGCCGGGCGTTCGGCCCGTGCCAAAGTGATGAACCGGCCTGTGATTTCAAGCTGGGACGCCCTGCTTGACTACTGTCACACAGTCATGGCGCATCGGCACGTTGAGCATGTGCGCGTACTGCTGCTGGACCGCAAGAACTGCCTCATTGCCGACGAAGAACTGGGCCGCGGAACCGTTGATCATGTGCCCGTTTACCCGCGTGAAGTTCTGCGCCTGGCACTGGACCGCGGGGCCTCGGCGATGATCTTGGTCCACAATCATCCGTCTGGAGATCCTACTCCAAGCGAGTCCGACATCGTTATGACCGAACGCATTCGGCAGGGGGCAGAGGCGCTGTCGCTTGTGCTGCACGATCACCTGATCATCGGCAATTCGCAAGAATACAGTTTCCGCAGCGAAGGGCATCTTTAACGCAGGGACCGCGATCAAGACTGGCCTATGTGGAACGCGCGAATGGCCGGGTTTAGCGAAGCGCGGCGATCTGCAAGGCAGGTAAGACGCCCGGTAAGACAAGATATCCGCCGGTGTCATCACAGCCAGGCATCTCAATTCGTATGTCTTGTTGCTGCACCGCGACGGCCGCGTTCAGCTCGACCGACACGGCCTCCAGCGGTGCCCCGCAACTGGCAGCGGTTATTGGCACCTCGATCTCAAGCGCCACTTCGCCACTCCGAGACGATGGGCCGCTGGGGTATGAATATACCTGCATGAGACGACCGCCATCTATCGCGGCATGACCCAAGGACGTAAGAAACCCGTGCTCTCGTCCGCCGGGTGTTTTCGGGTTTTCTGCCCAGATGTGGCCGTCCTGACCGTACTCAGCACCGAATTCATAGGCATGAAGCGCCAATTCCGCAGGGCCCGCCCATTGCAGCGCGACGCGCGCGTGCTCGGCCAGATCCGACACATAGGTTGTGTCCGACTGGCTACGCCCATCGTCGAGGGTCACGGTTATTGTGGCGTCGTCGACCAGCGCAGGAATAGCCAACAGCAATTGTCCGTCATCACCGATAAGCGTGTCAAAACTCAGCCCGGCATGCGAGATCTGAACCTCT